>TARA_R110002072_G_scaffold86774_20_pt1 | contig 19832 bp, 15 predicted proteins | sample TARA_R110002072 | Tara Oceans TARA_R110002072 (sample SAMEA4397118) | marine metagenome | biome: Polar Biome; feature: [SRF] surface water layer (ENVO:00010504); material: water (ENVO:00002006), including particulate matter (ENVO:01000060) such as... | depth 5 m | reverse complement strand
CCGCGGAACGGTTCGCCCGAGCCGATCGCCTGCAGCAGGTCGCCGCCCATCACGCCGGCGTAATAGAGCACCCATCCCGCGACGACCGAATAGAAGGACAGGATGAGAAAGGCAGCGGTCGCTCCGATGGCGCCGAAGATCGACCAATTGGTCGAGGCGTTGGACTGTGCCGCGACGCGCTTGATCGAACCGACCGCATCGGTCTGACCGGCGCGACCGATGAAGATTTCGGAGAGGATCAGCGGCAGCCCGATCAAGAACACGCAACCGATGTAAAAGATCACGAAGGCACCGCCGCCGCTCTCGCCGGCCAGCGTGGGGAAGCGCCAGATATTGCCCAGACCGACCGCTGCGCCGATCGCCGCGAGTATGAATGCCCAGCGTGAGGACCAACCCTCGCTCGTGCTCGTCGTTGTCGCGACCATCGTGTTTTTTCTCTCCATCGCGCGCCGCAGCGGAACGGCGCGTGTGTGTCCGGCGGCCCGTTCTTCGTCGGGGACGCCTCTGTATCGGGTGGGGCTGCCTACCTGCAATGTTTTGGCCCCCGCGTCGAGGGCGCTTTGCCTTTGCATTCACAGACGCTAGGCGTGGCGGCCATGTCCACGACCTTCCAGATCGACACCTCGACCAGCAGGGCCACCCCAACGCCCGCGCCGATGAAGCGCCTCACCGTGCCCAAGATCCGGGCGCGCAAGACCGACGGCGTGACCGGCGAGCCACTGGTAATGCTGACCGCCTACACCGCGCGCCAGGCGCAATTGCTCGATGCGCATTGCGACCTGCTGCTGGTGGGCGATTCGCTGGGTCAGGTGATCTACGGCCTGCCCTCCACCATCCCGGTGACGATGGAGATGATGGCGAACCATGCCGCTGCGGTTGTGCGCGGAAGCTATCACGCGGTGGTCGTGGTCGACATGCCCTTCGGCAGTTACGAACGCTCGCCCGAACAGGCCTTCGACAGCGCGGCACAACTGCTCAAGTTGAGCGGCGCGGCGGCGGTGAAGCTCGAAGGGGGCGAGGCGATGGCCGAGACCGTTGCCTTCCTGTCACAGCGCGGCATCCCGGTGATGGGGCATGTCGGGCTCACCCCGCAGGCGGTCAATGTCCTGGGCGGCTACGGCGCCCGCGGGCGCGACGATGCCGAAGCCGCGAAGATCGTCGGCGATGCCAAGGCGCTCGATGCTGCCGGTGCGTTCGCAATCGTGATCGAGGGTGTGGTCGAGAGCATCGCCATCGCCGCCACCGAGGCGGTGTCCGCCCCCACCATTGGGATCGGCGCCTCGGCACGCTGCGACGGGCAGGTGCTGGTGACCGAGGACATGCTGGGCATGTTCGAGCGCGTGCCGCGTTTCGTGAAGAAATACGAGGATATCGCCGCACTGATCGAACGGACCGCCGCGACCTATGCCGAGGAAGTGCGAAACCGCAGCTTTCCCGGCGAAGACCAGACCTACCAGCCCAAATCCTGAAGGATCACCCGCGCGTGTCCACGCTCCTGCAATTCTACAAATTCTCGCTCGTCTTCACCCTGATCTGTCTCGGGCTGGCGGTGTGGTACGGCTTCGCGAGCACCGGCACGCTGGTCGGCACGCTCGGATTGCTGTGGATCGTGGTGATCCTCTCCATCCTCGAAGTCTCGCTCAGTTTCGACAATGCGGTCGTCAATGCCACGGTTCTGAAGGACATGAGCGAGGTCTGGCAACAGCGCTTCCTGGTCTGGGGCATCGCGATCGCAGTGTTCGGCACGCGGATCATCTTTCCGCTCGCCATCGTGGCGATCGCTGCCGGGCTCGGACCGCTGGCGGCGATCGACCTGTCGCTGAACAACCCGCAGGAATACGAGCGGATCGTCTCGGGGGCGCATGTCGGGATCGCCGGCTTCGGCGGCGCCTTTCTGACCATGGTCGGGCTGAAGTTCTTTTTCGACGCCGACAAGGAAGTCCACTGGATCGCGGTGGTCGAAGAAAAGCTGACTCGCGTCTCGGCCCTGCCCGCAGTCGAGATCGGCATGTTGCTGCTGGTGATGTGGGGGATATCCACGCTGCTGCCCGCTGAGGAATCGCTGACCTTCCTCACCGCCGGTCTGCTGGGGGTCGTCACCTTTATCGCGGTCGATGCGCTCGGCACCTTTCTCGACATGCGCGAGCAGGCCAAGCGTGCGAGCGGTGTGGTGATGCGCTCTGGGCTCGGCGGTTTTCTCTATCTCGAAGTGCTCGATGCCTCTTTCAGCTTCGACGGGGTGATCGGTGCCTTCGCCCTGTCCAACAATATGGTGGTCATCGCGCTCGGTCTATCGATCGGCGCGATGTTCGTGCGCTCGATGACGATCCATCTGGTGCGGAAGGGTACGCTGGCGGCCTATCGCTTCCTCGAGCACGGCGCGTTCTGGGCGATCATCGCTCTAGGGGGCATCATGCTCGCGTCGGTTGTGGTGCATATCCCCGAGGCCATTACGGGGCTGATCGGTGCAACGCTGATCGGTATCTCGCTGTGGTGGTCGGTCCGCTGGAACAAGCGCCACGGTACGCTCGAGGCGACGGCCTAGTCCGACTGTCCGAGTACGCCGGCTACCGGCGCTGCCGCCACCAGCTGGAACAGGTGGTAGAGCATCAGCGGCACCACCAGAAATCCCGCCACCTCCAGCGGAAAGAGGATCGCGGCGAGCGGCACGCCCACCGCGGTGCTCTTTTGCGTGCCGGCGAACAGAAAGGATATCCGGTCGCGGCGCGGCAGGCCAAGCGCCCCGCCGACGAACCATGAGCCGGCATGGCCGAACAGCAGGAACAGCGCGACCATCCCGCAAAGCCAGGCCCACGCGCCGGGATCGACCTTCTGCCAGATGCCCTGCTCGACAGCGCCCGAGAAGGCGACATAAACCGCCAGCGCAATCACGCCGCGGTCGATCCACACGATATGTCTGCCATGCCGCGAGATGAAGTCTTTCGTCCAGCCCTGGACGAGTTGGCCGAGAACGAAGGGCAGCAACAGTATCAGCATGATCCGCTCTGCGGTATCCCACCCCAGCGGCGCTTCGCTCCCCGTCCCGCCAAGCAGGAAGAACACGGGTACGGTCACGAAGATTCCGGCGATGTTGAGCAGCGCTGCGCTGATCACCGATAGCCCGAGATTGCCCCCGGCGAGCGCGCTGTAGGAGGTCGCCGACTGGACGGTAGAGGGCAAGGAGCCCAGATAAAGAAAACCGATGGCGATCAGCGGCGGCACGAGCCCTTGCCCCGCGCTCGCGAGCGCCAGCCCGGCCAGCGCCATCGCGCCGAAGACCCATAGCAGCAGGGGCAGAAGAAATCGCCAGTTGCGCAGACCGGCGCGAATCTCGCTGCGGGCGATGCGCATGCCGTTGAGCAGGAACAGCACGAACACGCCCGCGCTCACGAGCAGATCGGCGACAGGCCGGGCATCGCCGCCCACCGGGACGATGGCTGCAAGCAGCACCGCGGCGGCAAGCATGCGCAGCATCGGATCGGTCAGGACGGTGCGCAGCGCCATGATCCGGCCCTGCCCCGCCAATTCGCCGCTGTCGAGGTTAGAGAAACTCGCTTCGCTAGCGGGCAGTCACCTTGGTGAGCTTGCGTTCGAGCCGGTCGACCAACGCCGCGTCCTCGCTCACTCGCGCAAGGGACCGGATCGCCGGGGGAAAGAGCGGCTGCAATTTGTAGGCGCGCCAAGCGAACCGGCGGGCATCGCCGATAGCGCCAAGCTGCACCGCCACCTCGCTGCGCAGCGCCAGCACCGCCGGATCGCTGTGCGCTCCGCGGGCGATGGCGCTGTCGAGCATCCCCGCTGCCAACGTGAATTTCCCGCGCGAGGCCAGCCAGCCGCCATAGAGGCCGGCAGCCGATACCTCGTTCCCGCCGCCCGAGAGATAGCGTTCGAGGGCCTCGCCGACCGCATCGGAATCGCCCTTCATCGTATGGGCGGCAATCAATCGCTGGGTGAGCGGCCAGTCCCGCCGCACCTGCGCCGCCCGCGAATAGGCCTGAATGGCCCGGTCGGTCTCGCCATGGACGAGCAAGGCGTCGCCGAGCAGGCTCTGGGCGTCGCCCGATCCTGGATGCTCGCGCGCGAAATTTGCGGCTTCGACCATCGCTCTACCGGTCTGACCGTTGCGAATGTGCGCGCGCACGAAGTCGCGCAGATCGGGGCCGCTGTCGATTCGATCGAATCGCAGGGCTTCGGGCAGGGTCCGGCTCGGCAGCGGGGAAACAGCCAGCGTCGAAGGGCGCGCGGCAGCGTCGAGGAACGCCGCCGCTTCCTCGCGCCGGTCGAGCGTTTCCAGCGCTCTCCCCACCACCGTTTTAAGGTAAGGAGACGCGCGCCGCTCCGAGGCCCCTTCGGCCAAGCGCGCGACCAGCTCACGCTCACCCCCGCTCAGCATCAGCGACCTGGCGAGCAGACGGGCGGCGCGCCGATTGTCGGGCTGGAGCTGCGAAAGCCGGTCAAAGGTCAGCGCGGCGCTCGCATGATTGCCCAGTTCGAGATCAAGTATGCCGCTCAGCAGCAAAGCCGCGGGTGTTTCCGCCTCCGCCTTCGGCGCACGCTGCAACAGTGAACGGGCGAGGTCGAATTCGCGGCCGCGGGCGGCAATGACGGCGCTGAGATAGACGATCCGCGGCGCGTTCGGCGACAGTTCGCTCGCGCGGCGCAATGCGGCGAGGGCAGCTCCCGCCTCCCCCGCATCTCCCAACGTCGCGGCATAGTCTGTCAGCAATCCGACATCGTCGGGTGCCGCCTCCAGCGCGGTACGCAACCATTCCAAGGCCGGCCGCGGTCCATCGGAATCGCGGACCAGCTGTGCGCGAAAGCGCAAGCCGACCGGGTTGCCGGGATCGATCGCAAGCGCGCGGTCCGCGGCTTCGATCGCCTGCAATTGCTCGCCGCCGCGATAACGCAGGCGGCCGATCTCGGCCCACAATTCGGCATTCCCGGGATCGGCATTCAGAGCCCGGTCGTACGCCGCCCCGGCCGCGGCAAGGTTGCCGTCGCGCATTTCGAGTTCGCCCAGCATGCGAAAGCCCAGTCCGGCGGTCTCGGCCGAGAAGGCGCCCCCTTCCAGCCACCGGCGCGCCTTGGCCAAATCGTCCTGTTGCAAGGCAGCCTGACCGAGATAGGCGGCGAGCTCTGCTTCTGCATGACCCTGCCCGAGCATGGCGCGCAACCGTCCTTCGGCCGCACGGCCATCGCCGCGTGCCAACGCCGCCTGCGCGGTCTCGAAGGGCGAGGCCCGCTCTTCGGGCTGCCCGCAGGAAGCCAGCAGCGCCGGCAGCAGCGCAACCAGCACGATCCGCCGAAGGTCAGCTCTGAAGGTCATATTGCTTGAGCAGGTCGTAGAGCGTGGGCCGACTAATGCCGAGCAGCTTGGCGGTGCTCGATATATTCCCGTCGGTGCGCGCCAGTGCCTGGCGGATGACCTTGCGGTCGGACCGTTCGCGCGCGCTCTTGAGGTTGAGCGGCAAACCGCCCTCCTCATCCTGCGCATCGGCCAGGTCGAGGTCTTCCGGCGTCACCAGCTTGCCATCCGCCATGATGACCGAGCGCTTCACCCTGTTCTCGAGCTCGCGGACATTGCCCGGCCAGGCCCAGCCGTCGATCGCCGCCCGCGCATCGGGGGTGAAGCCCTGCACCTGCGGGTTCATTTCCTTCGCATGGCGGGTCAGGAAGGCCTTGGCGAGCAGTACGGAGTCCCCGGCGCGCTCGGACAGGGTCGGGATCTTCACCACGATCTCTGCCAGACGATAGAACAGATCCTCGCGGAAACTCGCCTCGCCGATCATCGTCTCGAGATCCTGATGCGTCGCGCAGACGATCCGCGTGTCGACCGGAATGGGTTTGCGCCCGCCGATCCGCTCGATGGTGCGTTCCTGCAGGAAGCGCAGCAGCTTGACCTGCAATTGCAGCGGGATGTCGCCGACCTCGTCGAGAAACAGCGTTCCGCAATGGGCAAGCTCGATCTTGCCCTCGGTCGTCTTGACCGCTCCGGTGAAGGCGCCCTTCTCATGGCCGAACAGCTCGCTCTCGAGCAGGTTTTCCGGGATTGCCGCGCAATTGATCGCCACGAAGGGCGCGTCGCGGCGCTCGCTCGCATCGTGGAGCCCGCGCGCAAGCAGTTCCTTGCCGGTTCCGCTCGCGCCCAGCAGCATCACCGACACGCTGGTCCCCGCGACGCGTTCGATCATCCGCGAGACCTTGAGCATCTCGGGCGCGGCGGTGATCATGGTCCCCAGAACGGTGCGGTCTTCGCCCACGCGATCGGCCAGGCGCCGGTTCTCGTCTTCGATCTCATGCAGTTGCAGCGCCCGGTCGACGATCAGCCCCAGCGCCTCGATATCGATCGGCTTCTGGTAGAAATCATAGGCGCCGCGCTGAATCGCCTGCAACGCGCTGTCGCGTGCGCCATGGCCCGAGGCGACGATGACCTTGGTGTCGGGTTTCAGCGCCATGATGGCATCGAGCACCGCGAAACCCTCGCTGGTCCCGTCGGGATCGGGCGGCAGACCGAGATCGAGCGTCACCACTGCCGGTGCTTCGGCACGCAAGGCGGTCAGCGCCGATTCCCGGTCGCCGGCGATCAGCACATCGAAACCGTCATAGGCCCATTTGAGCTGGGCCTGCAGACCTTCGTCGTCCTCCACCACCAGAAGCTTTGGCTTGGCGTTCGCCATCATGCGACCTCATTCTTTCTGGCTTGCGCTTCGTCGGGCTCGGTCTCGCCGGGCGGCTGTGTGCCGGACCGCGCAGCGAAGAGCTTTTCTGCGGCATCCGTCGGCAGGCTGATCGAAAAGCGACTGCCGAAGCCTTCGCGCGACTGGACGTCGAGCCGTCCGCCCATCGCCCGGATCATCACCCGCGCCTCGTGCGCACCGATCCCGAAGCCGCCCTCCTTGGTCGAGACGAATGGCTTGAACAGCTCGTTGCGAACGAATTGGGCGCTCATTCCGCGACCAGCATCGGCGACCACAATTGCGCCGCGCAGGCCCTCGTTGCGGACTTCGATATGGACGGGCGCGTTCTCGTTGCTGGCATCGATAGCATTCTGGACGAGGTGAACCACGGCCTGTTCGAGACATTCGCGATCGGCGAGCACGAGGGTGCGGCCGACGCCGGAAAATTGGACCGGATGGTGGCGGGAAAAACGGCTCGCGAGCATTCTTGCGAGTTCCGCTAGGTCGACCCGCTCACGCCTCCCACTATCCACGCCGCCATAGCGCCCGAGCCGGGCGAGCAGGGCGTTGAGCTTGTCCGAACTGTTGCGCAGCGTGATCAGCATATCCTTGCGGAATTCCGGATTGTCCGCGTGCTTCTCGGCATTGGTCAGCAGCAGCGCCATCTGGCTCGACAGATTCTTGATGTCGTGCATCACGAAGGCCATCCGCCGGTTGAACTCGTCGAACCGGCGCGCTTCCTCCAGCGCTTCCTGGCCGGCCTGTTCGGCCAGATAGCTCGCCACCTGCTTGCCCGCGACACCGAGGAGATCGAAATCCTCCCAGTCGAGCCCGCGGTGGACCGGCGGTCGTCCGAGTATGACAACGCCGACGAGCCGATCATGGTGGTTCAGCGGGACCGCAGCCCAGCCCTGGATTTCATCGAGCAGCCAGGCCGGGACCAATTCGGCCTCCCCGTGATGGGAGAGCCCTCTGCGGCTTTCGTCGAGGTCGACGATCAGCGCTTCACGCTCAAGCAGCCGCGCGAGTTCCAGCGGCATGGCCGGCGCGGGAACTTCGATCTGTGGCCAGCGCCAGCGTGCGCCGAGGGTGAGGACGCCGTCTTCGTCCGGGACCAGCAGCAACCCGCAGGGACTATCGGTGATGTCGGCGAGTGACTGGACTGCGCGTTCCGGAAGACTGCCCTCCCCCGGCGCGCGACGGCCGATCGTATGGGTGAAACGAATCCATTCGGAACGATAGTCGTAGCGGTGCTTGAACAGATGCTTGGTCGCCATCACCCGCAGCCAGTCGCGGAACCGCGGAGACGGAAGCCACAGGACGGTGAAAGCCGCTGCGGCCAGTAGAAATCCGACCTGGGTGATCCGCCCCAGATCTCCCGAGAAACGCGCCGCCCAGCCCGACAGGAGGACCATGGTGGCAAAATAGCCGCCGATCAGCACCAGCGAGAGCAGTTGGAAAGTGACCGCGCGCGAAGGACGGAAGGTCAGCCCCCGGCCCGAGCGGGCGAAACCGACCGCGACGGCGCAGGCCATTCCGGCCATGACCAGCCCGCGCAATCCGCTCAGTTCGGCCAGCGCCCCGCCACCGAGATAGGCGACAGTGTGATAGTTGAGCTCGAAGCCCCAGAACAGCGTCAGCGCGCCCGCGCTCCACGCCAGCAACCGGCGCGACATGTCGGCGGCGCCGGCGTAGAGATTGTGCAGCAAGACCAGTGCGCCCACCGCAACGAGGATGTGGAACAGCGCCAGGGTCTCGAATGCAGTACGCGCCGCTTCCCGCCCGGCTCCGCCATCCATGCCAATGGCGATGACCACGCCTTGAAGCAGCTGAACGAAGATGAGCGCACCGATCACGGGGCGCACCAATTGCAGACTAGCATCGCGGCCATCATTGGCAAACAGGCGGAACAGGACGATCGTCCAGGCGAAATCGCGCGCCGTTTCGGCAAAGTGGGAAACCGCCCGGTCGGCTCCGAGGGCCGCGACGGCCAGGCACCACAAAGCAGTCACCGAGAGCGCGACCAGCGTTGCCGCGCGGTCCGAGCGATCGCGACGCCCGCTGCGCGCGATCCAAGCCGCCGCAAACACGCAGCCCAGCGCGGCGATGCCGAAGGCGACGAAGGTCAGGATCTGCTCCATGGTCCTAGCGCGCGCCCTCGGGCCAGAGAACCACGCGGAAGGTCTGCAGGAGGATCAGAATATCCAGGAAGGGCGTATAATTCTTGGCGTAATAGAGATCGTATTCGAGCTTGTGGCGCGAATCCTCGATCGAAGCTCCATAGGGATAGTTGATCTGCGCCCAACCGGTGATGCCCGGCTTCACCATATGCCGCTCGGCATAATAGGGCAGGTGCTCGTCGAGATCCGCGACGAATTGCGGCACTTCGGGACGCGGCCCGACGAAGCTCATCTCGCCCTTCAGCACGGTCCAGAGTTGCGGCAGTTCGTCGATCCGCACCTTTCGAATAAAGCGACCGATGCGAGTGATGCGAGGGTCGTTCTCGGTCGCCCATTGCGCGCCGTCTTTTTCGGCATCCCGAGCCATCGACCGCAGTTTGATCACCGCGAATGGCTCACCGTACAGCCCGACCCGGGTCTGGCGGAAGAATGCCGGCCCCTTGCTCTCCAGTTTGACGAGCAGCGCGAACAGCGCGATGATCGGGAAGGTAACCAGCAGAAGCAGGAGGCTGACGATGAGATCGAAAGCACGCTTCCCAGCCCCGGAAACAGTGCGGCCCGCTGAGAAGCCGTCGGAGAATATCAGCCAGCTTGGGTTGAGCGTGTCGAGATCCACGCGGCCCGTTTCGCGCTCGAGGAAGCTGCTGAAATCGTTGACATGGACCCCGCGCGTTTTGACCCGGAGCAGGTCCTTGAGAGGGAGCGAATTGCGCCGCTCCTGCAACGCGACGATCACTTCGATCGCGCCGACGCGTTCGACATAGCGGCCCAGATCGCCAATCGTGTCGCGCGGTACGGCGTCCGCGACTGCCAACGGGCCTTCGTCCATCGCGACGCAGGCGACGACATCGAAACTGCTGCCCGATCTGGTCGAAAGCTCGCGCAGCCGCTGAGCGCGCGAACCGGCGCCGAGAACGAGCACCCTGCGGCGGAACGTCGAGGTTCCGAGTGTGGGCCCCAGAATGACGCGATTGGCGATCAGCAGCGCGATCGCGAGGATCATCGCGTAGAGCAGCACCGAGCGCCAGAACATGTTTCCCGGGATAAGAAAGTCGAGCAGCGAGATCCCGAGCACGCCAAGGCTCACGGCGACCAGTAGCCGTGCGGTCGCGAAACGCAGCGAGCGCAGCGCATCGGGCCCGTAACTGCCCACCGCGATCATCGCCAGATTGACCACCAGAGCAAAGGCCAGGATCTCGGGGAAGCGCTCCAGCACCGGTCCGGCGTCGGTGTCGATCTGCCAGACGCGGAATTGCCATGCCGCTTCACCGGCCAGCAGCAACAGCAGCACATCGACCGCTCCCAACACCATTACGGCGTGCGGTATGTAGTGTTTGAACATTCTGATCATGCGTTGCCGGCCCGATCGCTCATTGCCGAGCAGCTATAGCTTGGACAAATGAACTGTCGGTAAATTTTACAGGCCTGGGCTGAACAACGGAGGGAGGCTCACGGAAGCGTCAAATATCCCGACATCATCGCTCGGGGAGAGAATCCCCGAGAAGCGGCCCGAGCGCAGGGTCTCACTACTTGCTACCCACCGCATCGGTCACGGCTTCGCCGGTCCGCTGGGCCGCGTCGCCAATCCAGCCCGAACCGCCGCCGCGCTTCTCGTCGATGATGACGGCGCGCGCGCTTACAATTGTTAAATATTGGCGGCTTGATCCGCGAAGTCGAACGGAGTCGTCCCGCGCGTCACCGGATCGAAGCGCAAGCGCCGGCCGATCGGCGGCAGGGAGCGCTGCTCGCACCCGGCAATATGACAACGGCGACAGCCCGGTCCGATCGGCACGGCATCTTCCCGCCGCAGCGAAACACCGCGGGCCTGCGCCAGCGAACCCGCCAGCGAAGCGTCGAGCCCGAGCAGCACCGCGAACCGCGCCGCGCTCCCCGTTCCGGTCCCCTCGACGGTGCGCCCGATGGTGAACCAGATATCCGTCTTGTTGCCGTCGCCCTGCGAGTTGACCGTCTGGACGAGCAGATCGCCCGAGCGTTCGAAAGCCTTGTGCGCGATCCAGAGCGGGCAGCTGTGCTCGGCCTCGATCAGTTCGGCGCCGCTCGCGCCGACGATCCGCTTCGAAAACTGCCCCGCGCGGTCGAGCCGGACCATGAAGAAAGGCAAACCCCGCTGCCCCACGCGCTGCAGCGTGGTGAGGCGATGGGCGAGCTGTTCGAAACTCACCCCGAAGCGCCGCTGGAGGACCGGCAGGTCGTAATCGGTGGCGTCGCAGGCGCGCAGGAAGCGGCCATAGGGCATGATCAGCGCAGCGGCGAAATAGCCGGTGAGATGGTAGAGAAAGAGCTCGCGCGCCGTCTCGTCGTCGAAGCGTGCGCCCTGCGCGATGGTATCGATGGCCTCGCGCTGCTCGAGCTGCGCGAGTTGCACGGCCAGCTGGAACACGCGCGATTCCGGGGGCAGCATCTCGGACAATTGCACCTGCCGGGCGTGGAGATCGAGCCGGCGGACCGCGCCGGGCATGATCTCGCGTGGCAGCAGGCGCACCGCGAACTGATGGCGCTCGCGCAAGCGCTCGGTCAGCGCGACCCACAAATCGCCGCGCGACAATCGCATTTCGTCCGACAGCTCTTCCGCCGCCCGGTCGAGATCGCCGAAATGATTGCGCCAGCGCTCGATCTCGCGGCGCGACGAGACGACGGGATCGGTGCCGGGAACGTTGGCTTCCCCGGCGCGGTCGTAGAGCCGGGCGAAGGCGGCGGCGGCCTGCGGAGCCGAAGACAGGAACTCGTCCACCTCCTCCCGGTCGATGGCGAGATCGGAGAAGCGCTCGTCGGCGAAGCGGCGCGCCAGACCGTCGAGCCCCCCGATCGTGGCGTCTTCGCGCAGAGTCCTCGGGTCGAAGTCGAATTCCTCGACCAGACGCATCATCACCCGCGCGCTGACCGGCCGCTGGTTGCGCTCCATCAGGTTGAGATAGCTGGGCGAGATGGAGAGGCGCGCGGCGGTCGCGGCCTGGGTCAGGCCCTCGCGGCGACGGATGCGGCGCAGCGCCGGTCCGGCGAAGACGGAAGGGTCAGCCAAATCGTGTAATTTCCTTTACAACATTACACCGTATTTAGCGGCGCAATGCCCGATTTGACAAGATAGCTTGTAAGTTTTCCTGTCATTCCCGGCTCGAAGGCGCAAGTTGAGTGCAACGAGATTCACAGGAGATGCACATGACCTATCAAGCCACCGTCGAGGAATTTGCCAAGACCATCGGGGACAATGGCGCGCCGTGGGCAGCGATCGACGCCGAGAGCGCGGCGCGGATGCAGGTTCAGAACCGCTTTCCTACCGGGTTGGACATCGCGAAATACACCGCGAAGATCATGCGCGCGGACATGGATGCCTATGACACCGATCCCGCGCATTACACCCAATCGCTGGGCTGCTGGCACGGCTTCATCGCGCAGCAGAAGATGATCTCGATCAAGAAGCATTTCGGGACCACCAAGCGCCGTTATCTCTACCTCTCGGGCTGGATGGTCGCGGCGCTGCGCAGCGATTTCGGCCCCCTCCCCGACCAGTCGATGCACGAGAAGACCAGTGTGTCGGGCCTGATCGGCGAGATCTACACCTTCCTCAAGCAGGCCGATGCCCGCGAACTGGGGGGCATGTTCCACGAGCTCGACGCGGCCAAGGAGCGCGGCGACGAGGTCGAGGCCAAGCGGATCAAGACCGCGATCGACAATCACGAGACGCATGTCGTGCCGATCATCGCCGATATCGATGCCGGTTTCGGCAATGCCGAGGCGACCTATCTGCTCGCCAAGAAGATGATCGAAGCGGGCGCCTGCGCGCTGCAGATCGAGAACCAGGTCTCGGACGAGAAGCAGTGCGGCCACCAGGACGGCAAGGTCACCGTGCCGCATGAGGACTTCCTCCAGAAGATCCGCGCGATCCGCTACGCCTTCCTCGAGCTCGGCATTCCCGAGGGGATCATCGTCGCGCGCACCGATTCGCTGGGTGCGGGCCTGACCAAGCAGATCGCTTTCTCCAAGGAGCCGGGCGATCTCGGCGACCAGTACAATGCATTTCTCGATGCCGAGGAGGTCGATCCCGCCAATGTCACCAACGGCCAGGTCTTCATCAGCCGCGACGGCAAGCTGCTCAGCCCCAAGCGGCTGCCCTCGAACCTCTACCAGTTCCGCGCAGACACCGGCGTCGACCGGGTGGTGCTCGACTGCATCACCGCGCTGCAGCACGGTGCCGATCTGCTGTGGATCGAGACCGAGAAGCCGCATGTCGACCAGATCGGCAGCATGGTCGATCGCATCCGCGAGCAGGTGCCCAACGCCAAGCTGGTCTACAACAATTCGCCCAGCTTCAACTGGACATTGAACTTCCGCCAACAGGTCTATGATGCCTGGGAAGCGGCCGGCAAGGATCTCTCGGCCTATGACCGCGCCCGGTTGATGAGCGTGGATTACGATGGCACCGAGCTGGGGATCGAGGCCGACGAAAAGATCCGAACCTTCCAGGCCGATGGCGCCAAGCGCGCGGGCATCTTCCATCATCTGATCACGCTGCCGACCTATCACACGGCCGCGCTCAGCACCGACAATCTCGCCAAGCGCTATTTCGGCGACCAAGGCATGCTGGGCTATGTCGAGCAGGTCCAGCGCCGCGAAATCCGCGAAGGCATCGCCTGCGTCAAGCACCAGAACATGGCCGGCTCCGACATCGGCGACGACCACAAGGAGTATTTTGCCGGCGAAGCGGCATTGAAGGCCGGCGGCAAGGACAATACCATGAACCAGTTCGCGGCCGCCTGAGCTGCAACGGAGAGAGGATCATTCCATGACCACCGACACGACACAAGAAGCGGAGCGTGAACCCGCGAGGGAACCGGGCCGCGCCCGGGCGCTGCTCTCGACCGCCGATTTCCGCCTGCTGCGCACCGCGCTGTCGAGCCACGCACGGCAGACCGAGGATCGCGAGGAACTGGCGAAGATCAACGCGCTGCATCACCGGCTCGGCACCTATGCGCCCGACGCCGAGTAGCTGACCCTTTTCTCCTGGGGAGGAGAAAGCGGCCGCCGGAGTGCTTATGGCACGCCGGCGGCCGTAACTTTTTGAGCGAGTTGCTCAGCCGCCCCGAGCGGGCATCAGCGTCAGCGCCGCGCTGGCGAGACCTTCCGCTCCGGTCGCGATCACCTTCTGCGCATCGGGGGCCCAGAACGGCGAATGCAGCGACGGCAGCGAGCCCTCGCCTGCCGCCGCTTTGTCGAGCTGCTCCTGCGGCACCCCGCCGACCCAGAAGATCAGCGATTCGACATCGTCGGGCGCGGCGCGGCGGAACTGGCCGAAATCCTCGCCACCCATGACGCTGGGTACCTGCATCACCCGGTCCTCGCCGAAGCGGGTGCGGAAATGCGCCATCACCGTCTCGGTGAATTCGGGGTCGTTGTAGGTCGAGGGCGTATAGGGATCCTCCACCGTCACGACCGGCATCTTGTCCTCGGGCATCCCCGCCGCCATCGCCTCGCCGCGCGCGATCCGCGCGATCCCGTCGAGCAGCAGCTTGCGCGATTCGTCCGAATAGCTGCGCACGGTCAGCTGCAGCTTGGCTTCGTCGGAGATGATGTTGTGCTTCGCGCCCGCGTGGAAGCTCCCGACGGTTACCACCGCCGGATCGAGCGGCGAGCTTTCGCGGCTGACCAGCGTCTGCAGCTTCATCACGATCGAACTCGCGAGCACCACCGGATCCTTGGTGGTGTGCGGATAGGCGCCGTGACCGCCAACCCCGGGAACGGTGATGTCGACGCTGTCGACATTGGCCAGCGCAAAGCCGGGCGAATAGCCGACCATCCCGGCGGGAAACTGCGCCGCGTCGTGAAAGGAAATCGCGTAGTCGGGCTTGGGAAAGCGGGTGTAGAGACCGTCCTCCAGCATGGCGAGCGCGCCCAGACCGATCTCCTCGGCGGGCTGGAGGATCATCACCAGCGTCCCCTGCCACTGGTCCTTGCGGTCGACCAGCAATTGCGCCGCACCGATGAAACCGGCCATATGCGTATCGTGGCCGCAGGCGTGCATCACCCCGGTGGTGACCCCGCTGGCGGGCGTCGCGGTCTTTGTCGAGGCGTAGGGCAGCCCGGTCTGTTCGACCACCGGCAACCCGTCCATGTCGGCGCGCAGCAGCACCACCGGACCTTCGCCGTTGCGCATCACCGAGACGACGCCGGTCTGGCCCACGCCTTCGGTCACCTCGAAGCCGAGATCGCGCATCCGCGTCGCGAGCTTGGCGGCGGTCTCATGCTCCTCGAAGCTGAGTTCGGGGTTGGCGTGGAGATCGCGGTAGAGCTCCATCAGCTCGGGCATGTCCGCCATCAGATCGTCGCGCAGTTCGTCGGCCTGCACAGGCGCGGCGAAGGCCAGCGCAGTGGCCGATATGGTGGCGGCAAGGCTGTATCGTGAAATTCCCATGGTAACGCTTCTCCCCCGGTATGATGGTATCGTCCGGATCAGTGTTGCAGACACTGCCCGCGGAGGAAAGACCTCACTGATCCCCTCACAAGTCGTAGGTCAGCACCAGCATGATCGAGAGCGTGGTCACCATCAGGATCACCAGCGGCACGCCGGTACGGATGTAGTCGCGGAATTCGTAGGAGCCTTCGGCCATAATCAGCATGTTGGTCTGATAGGCGATCGGAGTGGCGTAACACAGATTGCAGCCGAACAGCACCGCGAGGATCAGCGGTTCGGCGGGCAGACCGAGCTGCGCCGCGATGGCGAAGGCGATCGGCGTGCCCACGGTGGCGGCGGTAGCGTTGGAGGCGAAATTGGTCAGCACGGTCACGAACAGCATGATCGAGGCAAGCACCGCTGCGGGCGCGAGATATTGCAGTCCATAGGCGAGCAATTGCCCCAGCCACAGCGCAGCACCGCTGTCGTCGACGATCCGCCCGATCGCGATGCTGGCCGCGATCAGCACGATGACCTTGGCCGAGAGCGCGCGGCCCACCCGGTCGAATTTGACGCAGCCGGTGACGAACATCAGGATCGCCCCGCCCAGCGCGGCGATGGCGATGGGTAGCAGGCCGACCGAGGCGGTCCCGACCGAGCCGAGCATGATCGCTCCCGACAGAACCGCCTTGGAGCGGCGCGGCAGCTCGCGCATGCCTTCCAGCGTGAGCAAGCTGTCGCTGCGTGCGAAAGCCTGCAGTTCGTCGGGCAGCCCCATCACCAGCAGCACATCGCCCTCGGCGAGGCGCAGATCGCCGCCTTCGCTGTATTTGTCGTCCGGGCCCATCAACCGTTCGGGACGATGGATACCCACCACCGCCACGCCGTAGAGATCGGCGATCCCCGAACTGGGCAGCGTGCGGCCGATCAGCCGCGAATCGCCGGTGACGGTCATTTCGACCACCACGATGTCCTGGCGGGTTTCCTCCCCCTTGCGCTTGATCCGGTCGAGCACCCAGCCGGGTGCGGCCTCGCCCTTGAGCAAGCGCATCGCTTCTTCGAGCGACTCATGCGGGCCCGACATCCGCAGCCGCTGCTGCGGGCGCAGCAGCCCGGTGGGAGCTTCGTGAAATTCGATGTCTGCAGGCAGGCGCGGGAGAATTTCGGCCAGTTGCTTGCCGTTGAGCAGACTGCCGTCGGTCACCCGCAACCGCGCGGAAAAGCGCCGGTTGATCCCGGTCTGCGCGACCGAGTTGTCGCCCAGCAGCCGCGGCATGACCAGCCATAGATAGGGCAGCGCCACCAGCGCCGCGACCAGCACGATCGGAGTGAAATCGAACACGCCGATCGGCGGCATCCCGAGATCGCCGGCGATCGAGACGACGAGGATGTTGGTCGAGGTGCCGATCGTGGTCGCCATCCCGCCGATCAGCACCGCCGCATTGAGCGGGATGAGCGTCTTGGAGGCGGGCATCGCTCCGCGCGCCGCGAGCGTGACGAAGATCGGCAGCAGCAGGACCAGCACCGGCGTATCGTTGACCCCCATCGACAGCAGCATCGCCAGCACCAGCGAGACCAGCAGCCCGATCTGGAGATTGAACTTGAACATCCGCTCGAGGAAGCGGGCGGCGGGCTCGAGCGCCCCCGTCACCACCAGTCCGCGTCCCATGATCATCAGCGCGCAGATGGTGATCAGCGCGTAGTGGCCGAATCCGGCGAAGGCGAGCTCGAGCCCCTCGGTGGGTCCGGTGCCCGGCAGCGGGAAGAAATAGAGCCCGACCGCGATCACCGCGATCGTCAGCAGCGAGACGATCTCGACCGACAGCCGCCCGCGGGCAAAACCGATGAACATCGCGATGGTGACGGCAAGCGCCGCGATCGCGTGAGGATTGGGAATGCCGGGCATCATATGCCGGCGCGATTCCCAAAGCTGGCGGGTGAACACAAGTTAATTCGGCGCACGAGATACGAATTGCCGTGCCGGTGCGACCAGGCTTGGTGACCGGATCGCAGCATGGGCGGTGGTGCCCCTGGCCGGAATCGAACCGGCACTCCGTTAGGAACTCGATTTTGAGTCGAGCGCGTCTACCAATTCCACCACAGGGGCATCGTCGCGTAACCGGCGGATAGCGGGACCGGGTGCCGCTTTCAAGCGGCTTGCCGCCGCGCCTGCACCGCTAGCGCAAGGCGCCGGCGAGCAGCTTGTGCAGCCGAGAATGCAGCGAGTCGTTCGCGGCCAGAATCTGCGCCGAATGGATCGGGTTCGAGCGGCCGCGGAAGTCGGAGACGAAGCCGCCCGCCTCGCGCACGATCAGGCAGCCCGCAGCGGTGTCCCAATCCTTGAGCCCGCTTTCCCAGAAGCCGTCGAAGCGACCGGCGGCGAGCCAGGCGAGATCGAGCGAGGCCGCGCCATAGCGGCGGATGCCCGCCACCTGCGGGCCGATCGCCGCGAAGATCTTGGTCCATTCGCCGAAATCGCCATGCCCCATAAAGGGGATCCCGGTGGCGACCAGCGCCTCGTCCAGCCGCGAGCGCGCCGAGACGCGCAGCCGTCCGTCGTGGAGCCAGGCGCCGCGAGTCTTTTCGGCCCAGAAGGTCTCGTCGGTGATCGGCTGGTAGATGACCGCGGCACTGACCTCGTCCCATCCGCCGCCGCCGGGCTTGGGTTCCTGCACCGCGATCGAGATCGCGAAATGCGGGATGCCGTGGAGAAAGTTGCTGGTGCCGTCGAGCGGATCGACGATCCAGCGCGGCTTGTCGGGATCGCCTTCGATCGTACCGCCTTCCTCGAGCACGAAGCCCCAGTCGGGGCGCGCGGCGAGCAATTCGTCATAGAGCGTGCGCTCGGCGATCTGGTCGGCCTTGGAGACGAAATCCGCGGGGCCCTTGCGGCTCACCTGGAGATGCTGGACTTCGCCGAAATCGCGGCGCAGGCGGTTGCCCGCCTTGCGCGCGGCGCGCTCCATGACGCGGATCAATCCGGATAGGGCTGGCATGGTCTTCCTGTTCTTTCAACGCGGGGCCTGCCGCACACAGGCGGTGCCCCTGGGCAAAGCGTCGCGCTCAGCCGGCCTTGCCGACATAGCTGCGCGCATAGACATCGACGATGATCCGCGTGCCGCTCTCGATATGCGGCGGGACCATCACCCGCACCCCGTTCTCGAGCACGGCGGGCTTGAAACTGGAGGAGGCGGTCTGCCCCTTCACCACCGCATCGGCCTCGACGATGGTGGCCTCGATCTGGTCGGGCAGCTGGACCGAGATCGGGCGGTCTTCCCACAGCTCCAGCGTGACGACCATGCCGTCCTCGAGGAAGGGGCGCTCGTCGCCCAGCAGGTCGGTATCGAGATTGATCTGCTCGTAGTTTTCCTGGTCCATGAACACCAGCGCCTCGCCGTCCTCGAACAGGAACTGGTAATCCTTGGTCTCGAGCCGGACCTTCTCGATCGTGTCGGCGCTGCGGAAGCGGACATTGGTCTTGCGGCCGTCCTGCAGGTTCTTCATCTCGACCTGCATATAGGCCCCGCCCTTGCCCGGCTGGGTGTGCTGGATCTTGGCCACCTTCCAGATGCCCTTCTCATACTCGAGAATATTGCCGGGACGGATGTCCACACCGCTGATCTTCATGGGGTTCTGCCTTCGATTGGGGGAGCGGCGCGCGAGGGCGCGCAACCGCATGTGCCGCGGCGCTTAGCCGAGCGGCCGGTCCGGAGCAAGGTGGGTGGCGTCGCAGGCGGGGCTGCGCTACCGTGCGGATACGCCGTCATGATACGCAGACCCGCCCTTCTCGCCCTTTGCGGCCTCTCGCTGTTCGGCGCCGACCTTGCGCAGGCCGGTGCGCGCGACCGGATCGGAACGCTGCCGCAGGGCCGCTATGAGTGCGGGTTGCCGGGAAATGCTGCGGGCGAGGCCTGGGTGGTCGATCCGGCCTACAATTTCTCGATCTCGAGCGCATCGCGCTACGTCAGCCCCAAGGGCAAGGGTACCTATCTGCTGACCGGGCACGACGTGATCTTCACCCGCGGGCCGATGAAGGACATGCGGATGCGGCGCCACGCCTCGGGTCTGCTGCAGCAGGTCGATGCCGATGGCGAACTGGGCCGGCTGCGCTGTCACCGGGTCGGCAACTAGCTCCGCCCGGGATTACTCGCCGGTCAGCAGCGGATAGGGGTTGATCGCGTTGGCGGGTTCCCACCATTGGGCATCCGCAGTGGTCTGCAGGATGGCGAAATGCAGGTGCGGCGTGTCGCTCTCGGCATTGCCGCTGCTCCCCACCGTGCCGAGCCGCTGTCCGCGGCGGATTCGCTGGCCCTCCTTCAGACCTTCGGCATATTCGTCGAGATGGGCATAGTAATGGATCGTGGTGCCATCGCTGGTGCGCACATAGACCGTGTTGCCGCCCGCGCGCGAGCGGTACAGCTTCTCGATCGTGCCCGCACCGGCCGCGCGCACCGTGGTGCCCACCGGGGCCATGATGTCGAGCGCCTCGTGGAGCCGCGCGCCGTCGCCGCGCGACTGGGTAAACGTGTCGCTGAGGTCGGAGGCGCGGATATTGAGCACCGGGATCAT
>TARA_R110002072_G_scaffold135530_3_pt1 | contig 19834 bp, 15 predicted proteins | sample TARA_R110002072 | Tara Oceans TARA_R110002072 (sample SAMEA4397118) | marine metagenome | biome: Polar Biome; feature: [SRF] surface water layer (ENVO:00010504); material: water (ENVO:00002006), including particulate matter (ENVO:01000060) such as... | depth 5 m | reverse complement strand
AATATCAAGTGTTATTGCCACATAAAATGTCAACTTTTGGGCCAGCTCTAGCAGTTGGCGATTTGAATAATGATGGTTTAGATGATTACTTTGTTGGAGGTGCTTTTAATAGGATAGGAAATTTGTTTTTTCAGGCTGAAAACGGATTTGAAAAGAAAGAAAGCATTTTTCTAGAAGAAGATAAACTTAGTGAAGACGTTGGGGCGTTAATTTTTGATGCTGATAACGATGGCGACAACGATTTATATGTAGTTAGTGGCGGTTATGAGTTTTCACCTAAATCTAAAATGCTTCAAGATAGACTTTATTTGAATGATGGTTCAGGAAAATTTACAAAATTAAGCGCACTTCCTGAGATGATTACAAGTGGTTCAAAGGTCTATAATCTAGATTTCAACAAAGATGGGAAACAAGATTTACTGGTTTTAGGCAGACAAGTTCCTGGAAATTATCCTGCTTCTGCAAATAGCTACTTATTAGAAAATAAAAGTGAAAACTGCATTGTAAAATTTGAAGATGTCACTATTACTTCCGCTGAAACGTTTAAAAATTTAGGAATGGCAACGGCAGCTATTATAACCGATTTTAATAATGATAATGTAGAAGATATCATCATAGTTGGCGAATGGATGCCTATTCGAGTTTTTGAAAATACGAATGGAACTTTTAAAGATGTGTCTGAAATCATGGGCTTAAATAAAGACACTACAGGTTGGTGGTGGAGCATTAATGAGGGCGATTTTGATGGCGATGGCGATATGGATTATTTAGTTGGAAACAACGGTTTAAACTATAAATACAAAGCCACACAAGATGATACCTTCGATATTTATGTGAATGATTTTGATAACGATAATAAAAAGGACATTGTTTTAAGTTACTACAACGAAGGAAAGCAATATCCTGTTAGAGGTCGTGAATGTTCATCGCAGCAAAATCCAAATATTAAAGAAAAATTTAAAAATTATGAAACCTTTTCTAATGCCACACTTGTTGATGTTTACGAAAAAGATGCTCTAGAATCTGCGATTCACTATCAAGTAAAATCCTTTGCTAGCGTTTATTTAGAAAATAAAGATGGTAAATTCATCATTCATGAGCTGCCTATTGAAGCGCAACTATCAAGCATCAACAAAATACAAGTTGATGATTATGACAAAGACGGTGCCCTTGATGCAATTATAGCAGGAAACTTATTTTCATCTGAAGTTGAAACTCCAAGAAACGATGGTGGTTATGGTTTGTTTTTAAAAGGAGATAATAAAGGTAGTTTTAAAGCTATATCATCATCTGAAAATGGATTATTTATTCCTGGTGATGTTAAAGATATAGAACCTATTTCTGTTCACGGAAAAAAATATATTATAGCCGGGAAAAATAATGATTTTCTTCAATTTATTAAGTATGATTAGTGGATAAACATCCCCACTATACTTTTATAATTATTTTTCTCTTATACATTACATAACCTAATAACACGTAAAATACAACTACGATTAACCCATACAGTAATGAAGAAAATTTAAGGCCAAAAAAATCGTGTACAAATACGGCATTATAAACCCATGAATGAATATTACTATCGGCTTCAATTTTTATTAAATACATGGTTTTAGTAACAAGACTGGACAAAAAATAAATAGTAATGGCGTTCATGCCTACATATTTAAAAACGGTTCCAAATTCAAAACGTTTAATATCTTTTAGGTAATAAATAATGGCCAATATTAAAGTGCCCCAGCCACTTGTTACTAAAACAAAACTACTACTCCAAATAGCCTTATTTATTGGAAAATAAGTATTGAACGAATAGCCAGAAACAAGCAACGTTAAAGCAACCAAAAACAACCATTTTATTTCAGTAAGTCCATCTAACAATTTACCTATTAAAATACCTGAAACACAGGTTACAATTGCAGGAATTGTACTAACAACACCCTCAGGATCATAATCTGGTTGCCACATGTGTTTTCCTAACATACTTAAATCTAAATAATTAGCCCAATTGTTTGGCGCTCTTTCAAACGTTGATGTGATACCGTTTGGATTTGGAAAAGGCATGAACCCAAGAAATAACCAATATCCAAGTAAAATAAAAATTGAAAGACCTAGCAAGCCTTTCCAATTACAATTAAGATATAATACAGATGAAATAAAAAAAACGATTCCTATTCTTTGTAGTACGCCAGGAAATCTCATGGTTTCAAAATCCTGGATAAAAGGAAAATAAGGTAGAAATGCATTTAGAAACAACCCTAATCCTATGAGTTTTAAACTCCTAATGGCTACTTTTTTATAAGTGGAATTGTTATTCGGTTTATTCTTATATGCGAAATAAATTGAAATCCCAACAATGAATAGAAAAAAAGGAAATATTAAATCGGTTGGTGTTAGCCCATGCCATTCGGTATGCAATAAAGGCCCATATACATAACTCCAATCTCCTGGTGTATTTACCAAAATCATAGCCATAATTGTAAACCCCCTTAAAATATCAACAGATTCTATTCTTTTTTTGTAAGACATAAATTTTAAAGTCTATGCTTTTTTAAGCCCTACTTTATGCCCCCAAAAGGCATAGTAAAGAATAATGATATAACATGGCAATAAAACCCAATATCCAAAAGAAGCAGCCTCTGCCATAGCACTCACTTCATCAATGCCACTAGTCAATAAACTTTCTTTTTTATTATCTACTAAAGCACCATATAAAGGCGGAAGAATGGCACCTCCAGAAATAGCCATAATCAATAAAGCCGAAGCCGTTTTAGTAAATTTACCTAAGCCTGTTAATGCTAATGGCCAAATAGCTGGCCAAACTAAAGCATTAGCAATACCTAATGCTGCCACAAAAAGTACCGATGTAAAACCGCTAGTAAAAACAATACAGAATGACAGCATAATACCTAAAACAGCACTTACTTTTAAAGCTAAGGCTTGACTTATATATTTAGGGATTAAGAACACACCTAAAGCATAGGTAGCTACCATGGCCATTAATGTAAATAATGTAAAAAACTTAGCTTGTTCGACAGGAATATCAAGTGAAATACCATATGAAATAATAGTATCTCCAGCAATAACCTCAACACCTACATAAACAAACAAGGCTAAAACGCCCAGCCATAAATGTGGAAATTGAAATATACTTGATTTTGATTTTTCTCCTGTTTCAGAGGCCTCTATCGGTTGTGCCTCAACATGTGGCAGAGGTGCTTTTCTGATTAAAATACCTAATAAAAATAACACAATTGCCATAACTATATATGGGGTTACAACACTATCTGCCATGGTATTTAACAAACTGGCTTTTTCAGCAGCATCTACAAGGTTTAGTTTTTCTTTAATCCCGTCTATTCCTGATAATAAAATGGCACCAAATATTACAGAACCCAATCCTCCGGCTACTTTATTGGCAATACCCATAATAGCAATTCGCTTTGCAGCACTTTCAATAGGGCCTAAAATAGTTATGTAAGGGTTTGAGGCTGTCTGTAACAAAGTCATACCAGTACCTTGGATAAAAATAGCAGTTAAAAACATCCAATAGGTTCTAGCTTCGGCAGCTGGGATAAAAACCAATGCTCCTATTGCCATTATTATTAATCCTAACGACATGCCTTTTCTATAACCAATTTTGTTTATAATATAAGAAGCTGGTAAAGCCATAACTACAAACGAAATATAAGAGGCTGATGCTACTAAATAGGATTGTGCATCGGTAAGTTCATTTATAGTTTTCATAAATGGAATTAAGGCGCCGTTTATCCATGTAACAAATCCGAAAACAAAAAATAATCCAGCTATAATAAGAATAGGAATAAATGTTTTGTTTTTAGATGATATTTCTTGAGTATTAGACATGATTATTTATGTGATTTTATGGTTAGTTGTTATTTTCTTTATTGTCGTTAATATTAAATATGCGCTCTTTTGTTTGTTTCACATAGTTTCGCCCTATTGGGATTTTTCTATTTGAAATTTCAACAGTATTACCCTCTAAAGCAATGACTTTATTAATTGAAATGGTATAAGACCGATGAATTCGTATAAAATTTGACTGTGGTAATTCTTCGGTTATAGCAGTTAGCGATTTGTGTACCACATAATCTCCTAAAGTAGTAATGACTTTAATATAGTCTTTAAGACTTTCTATATAAAGGATATCATTTAGGTTTATTTTGATTAGCTTTTTATTAACTTTTAGAAAGATATGTGGTTCTTGTTGTAAACTAACATCCGCAGATTTATTGCTAACATAAACTTGTTGATATACCTTATTAATAGTTTTTAAAAACCGATTGAAAGGAATTGGTTTCACCAAATAATCTAAAATATTTAGTTCGAAACTTTTAACCGCATATTCACGATAGGCCGTTGTAATAACAATTAAAGGCTTGTAACTCAGGTTTTCAATAAATGCAAAACCCGTCATTTGGGGCATATTAATATCCAGAAAAATAAGGTCTATTTTTTCTTGCTCTAAAACACGATATGCTTTTAACGGATTATTAAATGTTTCAACAATTTCAACATGATCAAAATTCTTTAAATGATTTTCAATAACAGAAATCGCTAAAGCTTCGTCGTCGATAATAATACACTTAATTTTCATCTGTTTTTATTCATTTATTTTTAATGGTCAGATGTAACATCTATATAACCTTTACTCTACATGATGGTATTCTTAGAAATGAATGTTTCATTGCACAGGAATTTTTAAGAACAGTTTATAATTATCGCCTTCTATTTTAGAGTCTAAAATAAAATTATTCGAGAATAGTAATGTCAATCTTCGCTTTGCATTTTCATTCCCTATCCCCGCACTCTTATCTAAATACGCTTTTGGATTATGATTATTTGTTATTGTAAATTCTAAATACTCAGAATTCAAGACTTCAAAACTCATATTTATTTTCAACTTATCATTTTCCCTCATCCCGTGTTTAAACGCATTTTCAACAAAAGAAAGAAGCAGCAAAGGCGGTACATGAACATCTTCAATATTTCCAGTAATATCCATTTCTACATCTATATTGTCCTCAAATCTAAGTTGTTCAATATCTATAAAGTTATTTATATGATTAATTTCTTTAAGTAAACTTGCTTTAGATCCTTTAACATCATATAAAATGTACTGCATCATTTCAGATAATTTAAGAACCATACGCGGTGCATTATCCGATTTTTTTAATGTTAAAGCATATAGGTTATTTAAGGTATTAAAAAAGAAATGTGGTTGTATTTGAGTTCGTAAATATTTAAGTTCGGAGCTTAATTGCAATTTTTCAAGTTTCTCTACGCGCGTTCGTTCATAAATCCAATCGGCTGTTAGTTTTATTGTTGTTGCTAATCCAACTTCATAAATCCCACTTAAAACCACAACAATAATATGATTAAAAGAGTATGCTTTTTGTGGAGATTCTGATTCTGGCCAAACATTTTCATTTATAAATAAATAAATAAGTTCTGTTCTAATAACATAAAAAAGACCGAGCGATACAATAAAATACAAAGCATATCTTTTAAACTTCTTTTTTAAAATATACTTAGGAATAAGAAAATAAATATTCACATAAACTAAAATAACAGCCATTGTAAATGTGACTAAGTTTGATTTAAAAGAATACCAATAATCTTCATAATAACTTCCCCACCTAACAACATTAAAAACAAAGTAGACTAACCAAAATATCAGATGATATTTGATGGGAATGGTTTCGCCTATTTTCTTATTAAATAATGAAATGATTCCTAAATTTAAATGGTTTTCATTATCAAAACCTTATTAATTTACAGCAATTTTAGTGATATATTCATTAACTAACAATTAAATTGACAATTGTTTATTTTACCAAAATCACTTATCGAACATAAAATGTTGTCTGTGTGTAAAACCATGTCGTTTATATAATTTATTTTAAAACTATTTTGATAATGGATAGTTTGGCTCAACTAAAAAAACAAAATAATCAAATTATGAAACAAAATTTACGAATACTATTCTTGTTCTCTTTTTTATTATTCGCAGCTCAAACAACATTTGCGCAAGAAAAAGATATTACAGGAACAGTAACTTCAAAAACCGATGGCATTCCTCTACCTGGAGTGAATGTTATTGTACAAGGAACCACTAATGGTGCCCAAACAGATTTTGACGGAAATTATTCAATTACAGCTTCCGTTGGAGACGTATTAAATTTTTCTTACGTAGGAATGACAACCATTCAGATTACTGTTGGTGATTCTAGTGTGGTTAATGCACAATTAGAAGAAGACGCTGAGCAACTTAATGAAGTTGTTGTAACGGCTTTAGGTATTAAGAAAACCAGAAAGTCATTAACTTATGCAGCTCAAGACATTAATGCTGATGAGTTAAACAAGGTTAAACAGACTAACCCTATTAACAGTTTATCAGGTAAAGTAGCTGGTGTTGCCATATCTCGTAGTTCATCGGGTGCTGGTGGATCTGTTAAAGTGACATTAAGAGGAAATTCTTCAATAGGAAATAACCAACCTTTATATGTTGTAGATGGAATTCCATTATCCAACCCTTCTTCAAATCAACCGACACTTACTTTTGGTGATATTGACGGTGGTAACAGAGATGGTGGAGACGCTTTGTCTTTAATAAATCCAGATGATATTGAATCATTAACAGTACTTAAGGGAGCATCTGCTTCTGCATTATATGGTAGTGCTGGTTTAAATGGGGTTATTTTAATAACAACCAAAAAAGGCCGTTCCGGAGGTTTTAAGGTTGATTTTTCATCAAATTTAACGGTTGATAGTGCTGCTTATGCCATGGACTTTAATGAGGAAACTCAAAGTAATATTGACGACTTTTTAACATCTGGTATTACAAACATTAACTCATTATCAGTTTCAGGTGGTACAGAAAATGCTCAAACGTATTTTTCTTATAGCAATACATTTGCTGATGGTGTCTTACCAACAAATAATTTAAAACAACACACCTTTAACGTTAGAGAAACAGCGCAACTTTTTGATGGTAAATTAAAAGTAAACGCCAGTGTTATGGCTTCCACTCAAAATATTAAAAACAGACCTATCTCTGGTTTGTATTTTAATCCCTTGGTAGGAACTTATGCATTTGAATCTGCAACTGAAAAATTATCTGATTACTCAGCTTTCGAAGCTTTGGATCCTGCTAGAAACATTATGACTCAACAATGGTATAGAGGAACATCTGATATTGAACAAAACCCGTATTGGGTGGTAAATAGAAATGCTTCAGACGATACTAGCAATAAATTAGTAGCATCTTTAAGTCTGGATTTTAAAATTAACGACTGGTTATCACTTCAAACAAGAGGGACTTATGATAAATCATTATTTGATTTTGAAAGAAAAATACATGCCACTACAGAGGCTACATTAGCTCCGGCTAACGGAAGATACATTGTTTTTGAAAATGATTACACGCAATATTATGGCGATGTAATTGCTAATATTAATACACAAATTAATGAAAGCACTTCAGTAAATGCCATTATAGGCGCCAGCACAACACGCTCTACTACAGAGTCATTTACAGGAGACTCTGGCACAAACGGAGGTTTGCAATTTGCTAATGTATTTGCATTTCAAAACTTTAACGGAAACCCTTCAGTAAACTTTACTCAAAACTCATTTGAAACTAGAGTAAATTCTGTTTTTGCAAGTGCAACAATAGGGTTTAATGACAAGATATTTGTGGATTTAACCGCTAGAAACGATTGGTCGTCTACTTTACCAACAGAAAATAATTCGTTCTTTTATCCATCAATCGGTGTAACAGGGGTTTTAAGTGATCTCTTAGATTTACCGGAAAATGTATCATTTGCTAAATTAAGAGCATCTTATGCTGAAGTTGGTAACGGTTTTGCTGCAGATCAAATTTCTCCAAACAATTCAATCATCTTTGGAGGTGGCGGCGTAAGTTCAACAGATCCTATAAAACCATTCCCAGGGTCAACGCCTAAACCAGAAAGACAAAAGTCTTTTGAGATAGGAACAGAGTGGAAATTTAACAACAATAGGTTTGGCATAGATTTAGGCTATTATAACACAAAAACATCAGATCAATATTATGCTTTCTCTACATCATCTACAATTATTGGTGCTCCGCAAGCTTACTTAAACTCTGGTGAAATTTCCAATAAAGGTATTGAGGCATCTATTTTTGCCATTCCGGTTCAAAAAGACAATTTTAAATGGACAACAACTGTAAATTTTGCGTCTAACAAAAATAAAATAGAGAAAATTTACAACGGGCAAGTATTAGAAGGGTTAATAGAGCCTGAGTTTTTTACATTATCTGCAAAAGGGGTTAATACTTTTGGGTCATATTTAGTTGAAGGTGGTTCGTTCGGAGATATATACGCTCAAGTTGTTAGAAGAAATGCTGATGGCCTTCCTATTATTGAAAGCGATGCTGTTGTGGCAAATGACGATAATACAGTTGATGGTTTAACCAAAGTAGGTAATGCAAACCCTGATTTTACATTAGGATGGAATAACTCTTTTGAGTATAAAAACTTTACAGTAGATTTCTTAATTGACGGTAAATTTGGAGGCGAAACCATGAGTATGACTGAAGCTATTGTTGAAGGGTTTAGTAACAACTCAGCAAGAGAAACGGCAAACGGAAATGTAAATGTTCAAATTGATGGATCTGCCTCTACCTTATCAGCACAAGATTACTACGGGAAAGTAGGTGGTAGAAATGGTTTTACAGGAGAGTATATTTATAGTGCTACAAATGTAAGATTAGCTGAATTTGCACTAGGTTATAATTTCAACCTTGCTGAGAACTCGTTCTTTAAAAGAGTAAAAGCATCATTGGTAGGGAATAATTTGTTTTTCTTTTACAAAGATGCACCACACGACCCTAATGTATCACTAAGTACCGGGAATGCATTGCAAGGTGTAGATGTTTTAGGGCTTCCTTCTACAAGAAGCATCGGTCTAAATCTTAATTTAACATTCTAAAAAAAATTAAAATGATGAAAAATATAAGTAACATATTAGCATGTTTAGCTGTATTGGGTCTAGTTAGTACATCTTGTAGTGATTTGGAACAATTCAACGTAAACGATAGAAATATTACTCAAGAACAGTTGGAGGTAGATTTTCAACATGTGGGATCTAAATACAAACCTATTTTTGAAAGTATCTATCAATATAGCCCTGCTTGGTCATACCAATTACAGCAAAATTTAAACGCAGATGTGTTTTCTGGCTATTTAACTAACCCAAGACCATTTGGTGCTGGAGCAAACAATTTAACTTACGCTTTAAATAGTGGATGGAATGGTTTTATTTGGGACGTTCCTTATAGCAATGTGATGAATAATGTTGATGCCATAAGCAACTTAACCGCAGATGAATTTCCAACATTACATGCTGTAGCTTTAATTTTGAAAGTTGAAGCCATGCATCGTGTGTCTGATGTTTTCGGGCCTATTGTATATACAAATTTTGGAGATTTAGCAAATGCAGGTATTTATGATTCTCAACAAGAAGCTTACAATGCTTTCTTTACAGATTTAGATACGGCCGTTGCTAACCTTATGGCAGATATAGATAGTCAAAGGTTTTCTGCTTTCGACTTATCATACGGAGGCGATTACACTCAATGGGTAAAATTAGCAAACTCATTAAGATTACGTTTGGCAATTAGAATCTCGAAAGTTGATGCTACCAAAGCAAAAACTGAAGGCGAAAAAGCGTTATCCCAATCTTTAGGGTTGATGGCTACTAACGATGACAGCTTTAATGTTAATAGTTCTTTAGATCATCCGCTTGCTATTATTGATAATTCATGGGGAGATATTAGAATGAATGCTTCAATGGAATCTATTTTAACGGGGTATGATGATAGTCGCGCTTCAAGTTATTTTGATGCTCCAACAAGTGTTCCTGGAACAGTAAAAGGTATTCGTGGAGGATTGCCTTTATTAGCTGGCTATGCAGATGAGCTAGAGCAAAAAGCAGATTATATTGGTTTTTCAGCTATAAATGACGCTATTCACACATCTACAGTACAATTAATGACTGCGGCTGAGGTCTATTTCTTAAAAGCTGAAGCAGCATTAAGAGGATGGACTGGTGCTGGAGATGCGCAAGCTAACTATGAAACAGGAATTTCTACATCTTTTGAACAACATGGCAGTAGTGGAGTGTCAGACTATATAGCTGATAATGCGTCTACACCTGCAGATTATATTGACCCTGTAAATGCTTCAAATAATGCAACAGCTTTAAGCACCATTACAATTGCTTGGGATGTAGGAGGAACTAATGAAGAAAAACTAGAACGTATTATCACACAAAAATGGATAGCTATGTTCCCAGAAGGGCAAGAAGCTTGGAGTGAATTTAGACGTACTGGATACCCTAAAATTTTCCCGACAGTAAGCAACCAAAGTGGAGGAACCATTGATACTAATATACAAATTAGAAGAATTCCGTTCGTAGATAGTGAACTATCTACAAACCCTGAAGGTGTTGCTGGTGCTGTGTCGGCTTTAAGCGGTCCAGACAATGGCGGAACTCGCCTTTGGTGGGATACTGGAGGACCAAATTTTTAATATTAAAGTTAGTTGAGTTAGTTTAAGTTTAGTTTGATGTTATGCAAACGGAAGATTTAGGTTTTCCGTTTGTTTTAACAAAATTATTAACCACAAAATAGTATTACTGTGGAAATTGCAAAGCATAAAAATATAGAGTACACACAAGCAGGAAAGTTTGAAGACACCCGTTTTGAAAAAATACACAATATTATTTTCAAAGATTCCAATGAAGCTTCCATTCTTGTTGCGCAAGAAATTGCCGATTTGGTTAGGGAAAAAGAAAGTCAGAATAACCCTTGTGTTTTAGGTTTAGCAACGGGCTCATCTCCTATAAAAGTTTATGAAGAACTTATCAGAATACACAAAGAAGAAGGCTTAAGTTTTGCAAATGTCATCACGTTTAACCTAGATGAGTACTACCCTATGGATAAGAATAACCTTCAAAGTTATTTTTATTTCATGCACGAGCACCTTTTTAATCATATTGATATATTACCAGAAAACATCAACATACCAAACGGAAAAGTTGATAGCGAAGATTTATACCAATCCTGTATCGATTACGAAATGAAAATTAAGGCTGTAGGTGGTCTCGATTTTCAATTATTAGGTATTGGTAGAACAGGTCATATTGGTTTTAATGAACCAGGATCCCATCTTAATTCGGGCACAAGAAACATCACCTTAGACCATATTACACGTGTAGATGCTGCACCTGCTTTTTTAGGTATTGATAACGTGCCAAGAAAAGCTATTACCATGGGAATAGGCACCGTGCTAAGCGCAAAACGCATTGTCCTTTTAGGTTGGGGAGCTAATAAAGCAGAAATTCTTAAAGAAACTATAGAAGGTGAAATAACTTCTGAAGTTCCAGCAACTTATTTACAACATCATAATAACACCACGTTTATTATAGATGAAGGTGCGTCTTCTGAATTAACCCGAGTAAAAACACCTTGGTTAGTGACCTCTTGTGTTTGGGATGAAACATTAAAATTGAAGGCTGTTGTTTGGCTTTCTGAACTTTTAAACACGTCTATTTTAAAATTAACGGACAAAGATTATAACAATAATGGTATGTCTGGCCTTCTTACTGAAGAGGGTACTGCTTACGATTTGAATATAAAAATGTTTAACAAGTTACAGCATACTATTACAGGATGGCCAGGTGGAAAACCAAATGCAGACGATTCTAACAGACCAGAGCGAGCCAATATCCCTAAAAAGCGTGTAATTATATTTAGTCCTCATCCAGATGACGACGTTATTTCTATGGGAGGTACTTTTGATAGGTTAGTGGAACAAGGGCACGATGTACATATTGCCTATCAAACGTCTGGAAATATTGCTGTTTCAGATGAAGAAGCATTGAAATTTGCTGAAATCACTCAAACTTTATGTCCTAATTGTGAGGAAACTCAAAGCATTATCAATTTTCTAAAACTGAAAACGGATAATGATATTGATTCTAATGAAGTACGACAATTAAAAGGATTAATAAGACGAAGTGAGTCACTAGCAGCCACTAGATATTTAGGTCTTAACGATGAAAATGTTCATTTTCTTGATCTGCCATTCTATGAAACAGGCACCATTAAAAAGAATAATATTTCAGATGCTGATGTTAAAATCATGTGCAGTCTAATTGAAAATATAAAACCACATCAAATTTATGCCGCAGGAGATTTAGCAGATCCACACGGAACACATAAAGTGTGTTTAGATGCCTTATTTATAGCATTAGAGCAATTAAAACACAACAAATATATGGATGATTGTTGGGTTTGGTTATACCGTGGCGCATGGCACGAATGGGAATCCTACCAAATTGAGATGGCGGTTCCGATGAGTCCAGATCAGGTACTTAAAAAACGACATGCCATTTTTTATCACCAATCTCAAAAAGATGGAGTGATGTTTCAAGGTGGAGATTCTCGTGAATTTTGGGTACGTGTTGAAGATAGAAATAGATTAACAGCTAAAAAATATAATGATTTAGGATTGGCCGATTATGCTGCTATAGAAGCGTTTAAACGCTACCACTTTTAAAAAAAAGAAATGAAAAAACTTGTATCGGTTTTAATACTATGTAGTGTCTATAGTGGACATTTGGTTTCTCAAAACATTTTGGCTGAAACATATAATTTAATGCCTTGGCCTAAGGACATAAAAGAAAACCCTGCTAAGTTTATTATTACTAGCGATGTTACAATCTCAATAAGTCCTGACAACAATGGGCGAGTTCGTAATGCCGCTATTAATTTTTTAAGGCGTTTAAGCAATAGAACAGGTGTGTTTTTAGATAAAGGTTTTCCTCTAACAAATAAAGTAGGCAGCATTCATATAGCGTTTGACACTGTTTCTAAACTAAGTATTGAAAATGACGAATCTTATTCGCTTATTGTACATGATACTTCTATAAGTATAAAGGCCAAAACGGATGTTGGGGCCATTAGAGGCTTGGAAACACTATTGCAGCTAACTAAAAACAATGAAACCAATTATTTTTTCCCAGGTGTTAGTATTAACGATGCCCCAAGATTTGTTTGGCGTGGGTTAATGATTGATGTTGCCAGACATTTTCAGCCAATTGACGTTTTAAAACGCAATCTTGATGCTATGGCTTCGGTTAAAATGAATGTTTTTCATTGGCATTTAACCGATGATCAAGGATTTAGATTTGAATCAAAAGTATATCCCAAACTTCATGAATTAGCTTCAGATGGTTTATACTACACACAAGAACAAATAAAAGATTTAGTGGCGTATGCCGATAATTTAGGAATCCGTGTTATTCCAGAGTTTGATGTTCCCGGTCATGCTTCAGCAATTCTAACGGCTTATCCGGAATTAGGAAGTAAAGATGGTTATGATTATACTATTGAGCGAAATTCAGGTGTATTCGATCCTACTTTAGACGTGACAAAAGATATCACTTATGAATTTCTAGAAAATTTATTTTCTGAAATAGCACCTTTATTTCCAGACGACTATTTTCATATTGGTGGTGATGAAAATGAAGGCAAACATTGGGATGAAAATAAAAAAATAAAAAAATTTAAACGCAAGAATAAACTAAAAACAAATCACGATTTACAAACCTATTTCAATATTAAACTAGAAAAAATTCTAAGTAAATTAGGTAAAAAACTAATGGGTTGGGATGAAATTATGACTCCAAATATGCCAACAACTGCCGTAATACATTCATGGCGTGGAGAAAATGAAGGGCTTGAAAAAGGTGGCTCATTAATTAGTGCAGCTAAAAAAGGCTACCAAACCGTACTGTCCAACGGCTATTATATAGATAGAATGTTACCTGTAGAACACCATTATACTGTAGACCCTATAGGAGATGCGCAACTAACTAAAGCCGAGCAATCTCGTATTTTAGGTGGAGAAGCCACCATGTGGAGCGAACTAGTTACGCCGTTAACCATAGATTCTAGAATATGGCCCAGAACGGCAGCCATTGCAGAACGCTTTTGGTCACCGAAAAATATCAATAATGTTGATGACATGAAAAAACGCCTTAAAAATGTGTCTTTTCAACTAGAAGAATTAGGGATCACACATATAAAAAACAGAGACGTTATTTTAAGAGGTATGACTAACAATCAAGATATAACTTCGCTTATAACGTTATCAAAAATTTGCGAACCTCTAAAAGTGTATAAACGTAATAAAGACGGTACTGAATATAAAACATTCTCACCATTTAATTTGTTTGCTGATGCCTGTGTTGTTGATGCCGAAGATGCTTCAGATTTTAATCATATTGTAAATAATTTTATTAAAGATTCAAATGAAACAAATGCCATTCAAGTTTTATCTTATTTAAAAATTTGGGCTAAGAACCATGATGATTTTTTAAAGCTGACAAAAAATCCTAAAATAAAACCATTACAAAATTTATCTAAAACACTTTCAGAAGTATCCTTAATACTTTCCGAAACGATTCAGAATAAAAATATTTCAACTGAAAACCTCAGCGAAATAAAAAATCACATTGAAATTTTAAACAATCCTTTTGTTGATGTTGAAGTTGTTATTGTAGATGCTTTAAAGGAATTGACAGGCTATTGCGAAACGACTTATTTATCAAACTAATACTATTTTATAAAACATGATTTTAATAGCAGATAGCGGTTCTACCAAATGCGATTGGATTCTTTGTGAAAACTCAGGAAAAGCCCCTATTAGAATAAAAACTAAAGGGCTTAACCCTGCTATTTTGTCTAAAAAAGAATTTTCTGAGGTTTTAAATAAAAGTGATGCCCTAAATAAATATAAAGATTTAGTAACAAACATTAACTTTTTCGGAGCAGGTTGCGGTACAAAAAAGATCCAAAATAAGGTCAATAAAATATTAGAGGCCTATTTTCAAAACGCTAAATCCGAAACAAGCGAAGATACTATGGCCGCTGTTATGGCTACTACAAAGGATCCTGCGGTAGTTTGTATTTTAGGTACAGGTTCTAATTGTTGTTATTATGATGGGGAAACAACGCATTTAAAATCGCCAGCTTTAGGTTATATTCTTATGGATGAAGGTAGCGGAAACTACTTTGGGAAAGAACTTTTAAAAGCCTACTATTACAAGCAAATGCCTAAAGGATTGAGACTTTTATTTGAGAAAGACTATAATTTAAAAGAAAAGGAAGTAGTTAAAAAATTATACAAATCTCCTACTCCAAATAAATATTTAGCAGAATTTGCCCGTTTCTTATTTAAAAATGAAAACCATCCTTTTATAAAACAGTTAATTATGAAAGGAATGAACACTTTTGTTAAAAATCACTTAACGCTGTATAGTCAAGAATTGAAAACGGTTCCGCTACACTTTGTAGGTTCTATAGCTTATTACGCACAAGATTATATAGCATTAGCCCTAAGTAAAAATGGGCTAAAAGCCTCAAGTTTTATTAAAAGCCCAATTGAGAATATAATTAGGCAACAAAGTGAATTTCGCTAGATTATAAAGGTTACTTGTAATACTAAATCTAAAAAATGAATAAAGAAAGTGCTTTGATTGAAACAAAACCTTATTATGAATTGACACATACAGAATCCATTCCAAGCAAGGCATTGTACGAAAAGTTTCTAAATTGGGTAAGTGCTGAATTTGAGCTTTATATACAAGACAAACCACATGGGTTAAAAATATTTTATCCTGGAGGTTACTTTTATATCACTGAAACTGAGAGGACTAATAATGTTGTTAATTTCAATATAATAGTGAGAAATAAGTATCAACAAAAAGGTGTTCAAATTAATAACCAGATATACGCCATATTAGGTCATGTTTTAAAACTGAAAAGACTTTCTATCACTAGTGGAGAAGATCGGATTCGAACCGACGACCTTCCCGATGCCATCGGGACGCTCTAGCCAACTGAGCTACATCCCCTTTAAATTATTTTAATCCGCTTAAAACCAAAACAGGTACAGAACTTGAAAAATCTTTTTTCAAAATTTCGTTCTTTTCCCATTTTTTTATAAAAAAACCTCTTTTACGCCTTACGACACATAACATATCTGGACTATTCACTTGGAAATGCTCTAAAACACCTTGAAATGTAGTGGCATTTTCTGTTTTCGTCGTATTAGTAACTAATGCAGATAAATCATCAATAACGTCAAAATCACCTTTGTTATAAAACGGTGTTTTTACCAAGAGTAAGTTCACAACAGATTTAAAATTCTTTTGAATCTCCTTTAGTGGGTTTAAAGCATCTTTCTTTTTTATAATGGCCGATTTTACCGCCATTAAAATAGTTTTAGCAGGCACAAATGCATAGCCTTCAGGAACAATAAGTGCAGGAACATCCATTTGTTTAATAATTTTACCTGAAGTTTTACCTAAATACACTTCCTCTTTAATAGAATTTGTTCTAGGCTCTATTAAAACTAAGTCTACGTCTGCAGCTTTACAGGCTAATTCTAAAGTGTCAATGAGTTTACCTTTTAGGGTTTTTATAATAACCTCAACACCTTTAGTGTCTATTTGCGAAATCAAATCTTTTAAAAAAGCTTTGCTTTCTCTTTCAATAATCTGATCTACTTTAATCATAGTACCAGCCTTCGTATAAACGTTATATACTTGCACTACAAAAAGTTTGGCGTTAAATGCTTCTGCAAAATCTACAGCATACTGTAAATGGCTTAATGCATTTTTTGACGATCCTACTGGAACTAAAATATTCTTCATGTCTGTAAAGTTTTAAAGCTAAATTTACAATAAATTTGACGTAAAAGTAAAACATTTAAATGATTAGAAAAGGAACAGTAGAAGATATTGACAATATTATAGAAATTACAAAGGCTTGTGCTGCTAATATGATAGAAAAAAATATTCTTCAATGGAATGAATTCTATCCTAACAAAATAGCTTTTATGAATGATGTAAACCGAGAAGAATTCTATGTTTTAGAAATTAATAACACCATTTTTGGATGCATTACAATTTCCACGTTTATGGATGAAGAGTATATCCCTATTTCTTGGTTAACACAAAATAAAAATAACATCTACATTCATCGATTAGCAGTTCATCCAAATCTTCAAGGAAAAGGTTATGCGCAACAATTAATGGGGTTTGCGGAACATTATGCTAGAAAAAACAAGTTTTTATCTATAAGATTAGATACCTTTTCACAAAACACCAGAAATCAAAAGTTTTATGAGCTACGCGGCTATAAAAAACTTGGAGATATTTATTTCCCCAAACAAAGTAAATATCCTTTTCATTGCTATGAATTAGTACTGTGAGTATAAATATAAGTTTAAAACATATAAACAAACTTGCTATTCCAGCATTAATTTCTGGAGTGTCTGAGCCTATTTTATCATTAACTGATGCAGCCATCGTTGGGAATATCCAAATTAACGCTACCGAATCTTTAGCTGCTGTTGGTATCGTCACCACTTTTATCTCTATGCTTATTTGGGTATTAGGGCAAACCAGAAGTGCTATTTCATCCATTGTATCGCAATACGTTGGAGCGAATAAGTTAGATCGTATTAAAAACCTTCCGGCTCAAGCTATCTTTATCATAACCTCACTAAGTTTTATAATAATATTTAGTACATATCCTTTTGCAAAACAAATTTTTAAGCTTTATAATGCTTCCAATTTAATACTAGATTATAGCGTCGAGTATTATAAAATTCGTGTTTTAGGGTTTCCATTCACACTATTTACCATCGCTGTTTTTGGCGCATTTCGTGGTTTACAAAACACCTATCACCCCATGATAATTGCTATCATAGGCGCAACATCAAATATCATTTTAGATATTATTTTAGTTTACGGAATAGATGGTTTTATAGACCCGATGAATATTGAAGGCGCTGCTTATGCTAGTGTTATTGCTCAAATTTTAATGGCGTGTTTCGCTGCATTTTATCTGCTTAAAAAAACAACTATTCCATTAAAACCAAGTTTACCTTTTAATCCTGAAATCAAACGGTTTGTTTTAATGATTTTAAATTTGTTTGTTAGAACCATTGCCTTGAATGTTACATTATACTTCGCAAGTGCTTATGCCACAAGTTACGGAGCCGAATACATTGCAGCTTACACCATTGCTATAAATTTATGGTTCTTAGGTGCTTTTATTGTTGATGGTTACGCTAGTGCTGGTAACATTTTATCCGGTAAATTGTACGGTGCAAAAGCGTATGCATCACTCATAACACTTAGTCACAAACTCATAAAATACGGCGTTATTATTGGCATTATTTTAGGTTTATTAGGCGCATTATTCTATTATCCTATTGGGAGAGTATTTACAAAAGATCCTGAAGTTTTAAAAGCATTTTATAACGTATTCTGGGTGGTTTTGGTTATGCAACCTTTCTGTACATTAGCTTTTATTTTTGATGGTATTTTTAAAGGCCTCGGTAAAATGAAATACTTAAGAAATGTGCTTTTGTTTTCAACATTTCTCGTATTTATACCTATTCTTTTTTGGTTAGATAATTTGGATTATAAACTTCACGCCATATTCATTGCCATTACATTTTGGATTATAGCTAGAGGTATTCCTTTAATTATAAAATTCAGACAACTATTTTTGCCACTTGCACAAAAGAATTAACTTTGGGGCATAATGTACATTAACTAGTATGAATCTGTTCATTGCTTTATTTCAGCAAGTAGATCTTGAAGAAAAAATTAATAATGCACCCGATAATGGTTACGAAATTGGTGTTTTCATTGGCTCCATGCTGCCTTTTGTTATCCTTGTAGCGCTAGCCTATTTAATGTACAGATATAACAAAAAAAGAAACCAATAAACAAGTACTATGGACATCATGTCATTCCTCAGCGGAAACGGATTATTTCTAACCCTCGGTTTAGTTTTAATCATCGTTTACTTTATAAATAAAAGAAAAAGAAGATAATGGGAAACAACATTCGTATCACAAAACAATTCTCTTTTGAAACCGGACACGCCCTTTACGGCTACGACGGAAAATGTAAAAATGTACACGGGCACAGTTACAAACTTTCTGTAACCGTTATTGGAAAGCCTATTGCAGACAACACCAACGTGAAGTTCGGTATGGTTATAGATTTTAGCGACCTCAAAAAAATTGTGAAAGAAGAAATTGTAAACGTGTTCGATCACGCCACCGTATTTAACAAAAACACCCCTCATGTAGAGTTAGCAAAAGAACTTCAAGACCGTGGGCATAATGTTTTGCTTGTTGATTATCAACCAACTAGCGAAATGATGGTGATAGACTTCTCCAAAAAAATAAGTAAAAGGTTACCAAAACATATTAAATTACACTCCTTAAAACTTCAAGAAACAGACAGTTCGTTTGCTGAATGGTTTCAGCATGATAATATTTAGGCGCCTACCTACCGGCAGGTAACCACAAGGATTGGGCTTTGCGCTATACCTGGCCGGCAGGCAGGTCTTTTTAATAATGGCATAGCGAGGAGTGAGCAACGTGGTTATCTGTTTATTATTTACTTGAAAGCTAATTTATTGATAGCCATTTTTATGGAATGGTACATTAGCAAATCAAAATTTACCAACTAATGATTATTGGTATGTTATAATTATTGAAGGGCAAAAATTTACAGGACATGTTACTTTAAAGCGTTAATTTGAAATCTCAAACCTTCGTTTTACTTCATTTCCAAACTCATCAACCACAGTAATAACGTGTTTTCCTTGTTTTGGCTTTATACCTAGTTCATGAATATCTTTTGTGCTTCCAATATAGGTGTCATCAAGAGA
>TARA_R110002072_G_scaffold21256_2_pt1 | contig 19836 bp, 15 predicted proteins | sample TARA_R110002072 | Tara Oceans TARA_R110002072 (sample SAMEA4397118) | marine metagenome | biome: Polar Biome; feature: [SRF] surface water layer (ENVO:00010504); material: water (ENVO:00002006), including particulate matter (ENVO:01000060) such as... | depth 5 m | reverse complement strand
TACGTCCTCCAGTTGCCGGCACAGAATTAGCACCGTGATGCGCGAGTGAAGCAATTCGGTGATCACGTTGTGCATCTCCCGCTGGCTGGCGCGATCCAGCCCGTCCAGCGGACTGTCCAGAATAAGCAGCGCGGGTTCGCTCAAAATCGCTGAAACCAACAGTGTTTTTCGCATCTCACCGGTGGAGATAAAACGCAGGCCGCGGTGCAGAAAATGCCGCATGCGCAGCCGCTCCGCCCAGTAGGCAAAGCGCTCGTCCGGCTCGCGGCCAGCCAGGATCAGTTTCTCCACAGTGGTGCCCGGATCGCGGGCGTCGGCTCGAAACTCCGAGTCATCCAGTTTCTTGTCGCGCTCGCACAATGTCCTGGCCTGTTCAAAGCAGACATAGGCGACGCCCGTCTGCTCCAGTGCAGCGGAGCGTATTGCCTCGCCGGAATAGTGTGTGGCCTGTCGGCTGATGATTTTTGCGAGACTGGTTTTACCTGAACCGTTGGGTCCCAGACACGCCCACTGCTGGCCAGCGGACACCGTCCAATTAATATTTCGCAATGCGGGCAGCGCGCGGTAAACCAGGCTGACATCGCGCAGCTCGAGCAAATTCTCCATCGATTTTTCGTCCTCAGTCATCTGTCTGCCGGTGATAAATGGGAGCCGCAACTTGTCAGGCCCTCACGCGACTGGCTTAATCCGGGTGTCACGTTATGTTCTTTGGAAAAGGCGATCAAGTGTCAGTGCCACTGTTGCAACTTATTGAAACCCGACTCGGTGATCACGCACCGGGAAAGAAGCTACTACGACGGCTTATGAAACGCTCTGCTGTCGCGATGATTCTGCAGGTTCGCGACGGCGAACTGCATATCCTGATGATCAAGCGTGCCGAGCGGGAGGGCGATCCGTGGTCGGGACATATGGCCTTTCCCGGTGGGCGCATGGACAGCGGGGACGCCAATGGGTACGCGGTGGCCGTGCGGGAAACGGCAGAGGAAGTGGGCTTGTTCCTGGGCGAACAGGATCAGTGTATCGGCCGACTGTCCGACCTTCACGCCAGACCTCACCGGGGGCCGTTTGGTATGGCTGTCAGTCCTTTCGTATTCCGCCTTGACCGCGAAGTGGCTTTCACACCCAACTACGAGGTGGCCGAGGTTATCTGGGTCCCGCTGGAATTCTTGCTGGACGAGGGCAATCAGTCCGAAATGCTGTGGAATTACAAGGGCGTGAGCGTACCCATGCCCTGCTACTGGTACCAGGGGCGCTGCATCTGGGGCCTGTCGCTGATGATGCTGGGTGAACTGCTGGACCTGATTGAGGGAAGTACGGTGCGACAGGCGAGATGGCGGCGCCAGATGTCTCGTCGGCGATCACGGCGCCGCAAGGAGTCGTAAACACGCGAGGCCTGGCACAGCGGGGCGCGTCCCGATGTGAGCGAAAGCAACGCGAGCTAGATTCGGTTGGTCGGCGCCCGCGCGGGGATGGGCGTATTGGTCGCCTCCAGGCTGGCCAGTGCAACCGGTAATCCGCGTTTCTTGGCCAGGTACATGGCCTTGTCCGCCTGTTCCTCCAGTTCGTGTTGCTGGCGGCCATCGATCGGAAAGATCGCCACGCCAACACTGCAACTGAAATTCAGGATCTGTTGTCGCACGTGCAGCGGCTGCTCGATCGCCTGCGACAATTTGTGGGCCAGGCGCGTGATCTCATCGGCTGATTTGACATCTTCCAGCACGGCTACAAACTCATCGCCACCGAGGCGTGCCACCAGGTCCGTTTCGCGCAGGCTGTTCTGGATGCGCTGGGCGACGGCGATCAGCAGTTTGTCTCCCGCGCCGTGTCCGTAGGTATCATTGATGGCCTTGAATTCGTTCAGATCCATAAACAGCAGCCCTGTCATCCCGTTCTGTTCTGCGGCGCGGCGCAGGGCGAGGGCGATGCGTTCGTCATAAAACCGGCGATTCGGCAGGCGGGTCAGCTGGTCATGAGACGATAGATGCTCCAGTTCCGAGTTGGTCGCTTGCAGGCTGGCGCGTAATGCCTTGTTCATTTCTGCGTAAATGATGATGATGCTGACGACGGCAATGGCCAGCGCAGCATACGCTATGGTCATCGCCAGGTTGTGGTTGTCGGGCACAATTATCTGGTTGAACTGAAAACCGTGACGCTCTGCCTGGAGTATGCACACCCAGATGGCGACCACCGTCAGGCCCCAGGATGCACTGAGCGCAACGCTGCCGACAAGGCCAGCCATGGCGGGGGCAATCAGCAGCAGCGGGTAGGTGGGTGAATCTGTGCCACCGAACGCAAAGCAGGCTGCGGTGAAAGCACCGGTGTAGATGAGTAGCATGATATTGAGTGCTGCAATCCGGTCTTCGCGCAAGCGCAGTAGCAGCATACTGATCAGCACGCCGAGAACGCTGGTTGCGAACAGCACATTTGCCGCAATCCGACCCTGTGGTGTGATGTCGATTATCATTGGGATGATGATCGCAAACACCAGCACGGTGAGCAGCCAGAAGCCGCTGGTCATTACCAGGATGCGCTGCCGGTAGTGCTCCTCGTCTGATCGGCTGTAGACAGAACGGCCGGTGCACAGATGGAACCACCAGTTGCGTGCTTTCCTGAGCGGCACAGTTAATGGATGCATGGCGATATTTTTCTGTTTTTTTCTCACGCGATGAGCCTTTATACCTCATTAATGCTCAAATTGTCGCCAATTAACATCGTGAATCAGGTATCAGTTCTCGTTTCGCAGAAAAGACCGGGTATCGAGCTTCAGTTTGCGTAGCGCGGGGTCTTCCCTGCTGGCCTGGAGCAACTGGTCGCTACCGAGCCTGCCCTGCACGAAATCCACCACCAGATCCACCAACACCGGCGTCATCGGCGGGTCGCGCTCCCATCGTGGTGCGTTGACGAGATTGCCGGTTACCAGGTTTCCGTTGTCGCTGACCTTGAGCCAGTAGCCCCCGCAACTCGACAGTATGTAGTCGTCGAGCCTGCCGTAGCTGATATTCGGAGTGTTGGGGTTGAACCCGTCCGGGACGTCCTCGGTAATTCTAGAAAGCGCCATCAACCAGCGCGTGCCGGGCGGAAACAGTGCCACATCGGGACGACAGTAATCCGCAGTCTGTAACCAGATACGCAGGGGTTGCGGCGGTTCGGGCCCGCGCAATACGCGGGACACGGCCAGATCGATGGAATTGCCCTTGCTGGCGACAACAGTGCCACTGACGACCAGGTCAGCTCCGGCCTGCACATCGCTGAAGGAACCTCGCCAGAGGCACTGGCACTGGGCGAGGGCTGGCGGGTTTGCCAGTGCGAGGAGCAGGCACAGCAGCGGACGAACGCGCATGAGCAGCTTACATCGCCTGCAGGGCCTGCGCTGCCTCCAGCGCAAAATAGGTCAATATGCCGTCACAGCCGGCACGCTTGAAGCTCAGTAGTGATTCCAGAACGACCGCCTCCCGGGGTAACCAACCGCGCTCGAAAGCGGCGACATGCATGGCGTACTCACCGCTGACCTGATAGGCAAATGTGGGTGCCAGCAGCTCCTGTTTCACCCTGCGCACGATATCGAGGTACGGCATGCCGGGTTTGACCATAATCATATCGGCGCCCTCGGCCAGATCCAGCGCGCACTCGTGCAACGCCTCATCGCTGTTGGCCGGATCCATCTGGTAGCTGTATTTGTTCCCGCCTTTCAGGTTGCCGGCAGAGCCGACAGCATCGCGAAAGGGGCCGTAGTACGCAGAAGCATACTTGGCCGAGTACGCCATGATCAGGGTGTTGTGGAAGCTCTCGCTTTCCAGTGTCTGGCGGATAGCGCCGATACGACCGTCCATCATGTCAGAGGGTGCCACCACATCGGCGCCCGCGGCAGCGTGCGACAGGGCCTGTTGCACCAGAATTTCGCTGGTCACATCGTTCAATACGTATCCGGCCTCGTCGATGATGCCGTCCTGCCCATGTGTCGTATAAGGATCCAGAGCGACGTCAGTGATAATACCCAGATCCGGAAGCGCGTCCTTGAGTGTTTTTACCGCGCGCTGCACCAGGCCATCGTCGCTGTAGGCTTCCTCAGCAAGCAGGCTTTTACGCTCGGCTGCAACCACCGGGAACAGTGCCAGCGCCGGAATACCCAATTGCTGTGCGCGCTTCGCCTGCTCCAGCAGCAGGTCCACGCTCAGCCGCTCGATACCGGGCATGGATGCAATGGCCTCGCGCTGACCGCTGCCTTCCAGGACAAAGACAGGAAAAATCAGATCGGCCGGGGACAGGTGGCTTTCACATACCAGTCGCCGGGAAAAGTCACTGGCCCGCAATCGGCGCATGCGGGTCTGTGGGAACATGCCGCGCTGTGTGGTAAAAGCCATTTGATAGTCCTCGGTCAGAGACCGGCAAAGGCGAGCCTGGCCGCCGCAAGGGTTTGCGCGATGTCATCATCGCTGTGAGCGCTGGACATGAAACCCGCTTCATAAGAGGCCGGTGCGAGATAGACGCCCTGGTCCAGCATGGAGTGGAAAAAGCGGTTGAACGCCGCGACATCGCAAGCCATCACCTGGTCGTAGCGCGTGACGCTGGGGATATCGGTAAAGAAACCGCCAAACATGGTGCCGGCGTGATTGGTGGTAAAAGGTACGCCTGCAGTATCGGCTGCGTCGCGCAACCCCTGGCACAGCTGTTGGGTGCGTTCAAACAAAGGTTCGTAAAACCCCGGTTGCGAAATAATATTCAGTGTGGCCAGCCCCGCTGCCATCGCGATAGGGTTGCCCGACAGCGTGCCCGCCTGGTACACCGGCCCCAGCGGTGCGATCTGCTCCATAATCGCCTGTTTGCCACCGAAAGCGCCCACGGGCATCCCGCCGCCGATCACCTTGCCCAGCGTGGTCAGGTCGGCTTCAATTCCGTAGTGACCCTGTGCACCCTGCAGGCCGAAGCGGAACCCGGTCATGACTTCGTCGAGTATCAGTACTGCGCCGTTCTCCGTGCACACGGAGCGCAGTGTCTCCAGAAAGCCGGGGGTGGGCGGTATGCAATTCATATTGCCTGCCACCGGCTCCACGATGGCGCAGGCGATATGCGCACCGTGCTCGCTGAACGCGCGCCGCAACCCTTCGGTATCATTGTAGGTGAGTGTCATGGTGTGATCTGCCAGCGCAGCCGGCACACCGGGAGAACTGGGGACGCCCAGCGTAAGGGCACCGGAACCGGCCTTCACCAGCAGTGAATCCGAGTGACCGTGGTAACAGCCCTCGAACTTCACGATGGTATCGCGGCCGGTATAGCCGCGCGCAAGGCGAATCGCGCTCATCGTGGCCTCGGTGCCCGAGTTGACCATGCGCACCATATCCATGCCCGGCATGATGTTGCAAATCCGCTCGGCCAGTTCGATCTCGAGCTCTGTCGGGGTGCCAAAGCTGAGCCCTTTCAGGCACTGTTGCATCACCGCTTCGCGCACCGCGGGGTGATTGTGACCCATTACCATGGGGCCCCATGACAGCACATAGTCAATATAGCGCTTTCCCTGGCAGTCAAAGAGATAGGCCCCTTCGCTGCGCTCGATGAAAACGGGAGAGCCGCCCACCGCTTTGAACGCACGCACAGGCGAATTGACGCCACCGGGGATATGCTTTTTTGCGCGTTCGAACAATTGTTCCGAGGTACTCATGGTGTATCAATCCTGCAATATCTTAGGCCAGCGGTTGCCCCGTCTCTGGCGGGAGTGAAATTATCAGGGCTGGGGCGAACAATATCCAGTGGTGACAGCGTAACGGCTGCTATTTTCATGGTTTGGCGGCAGTTGGTCAGCGCAGGCGCATGCCTTAAGGTCGCGATCGATTTACGGGTGATAAGTTGTATTTGAGAGCCAGACAGTCTGGTAGGGCTTTAGCGTCAGTTCCCCATCCCGCTCTGTGAGTTGCTCGGCACTGATGAGATCCTGCCACTCCTCGGCGTGGCCCAGGTTGACGTCGGGCAGTGCGAGGCATGTCGGTTCGTCGGTGATATTGCTGATACAGAAGATGCTTTGGGCTGAATCGATACTGTCTCGCCGGAAACCCACGACTCCCGGGCCCAGATGCAGTGTGTACTGCAGCGCGTTGGGGTGGAATGCCGGTTGCCGGCTGCGGATGGCCAACAGGGCCTTCAGGCGCGAGAATATCCGCGCGTGTTGGCTTTCGGTGTCTGCCAGCAGCGAACTGAGCGTGTGCAGGTCCCACTGATGGCGGTTGATGGCGCGATAGTGCCCGCTGTTTTCAACGCGATCGTAGTCGTTGTGTGTGCCCAGCAGGCTGTGAATATAAATACCCGGAATTCCCTCCAGCGCCAGCATAATGGCGTGCGCGCAAATGAATCGCTCAGTGCCCCATGCATCGCTTCCCTCGATCGTGCCCTGTAGCGCATCGATCAGTGAAATATTGATCTCATAGGGTTTGCGCTGTCCGCCTTCCAGCGCGCGATAGGACACATGGCCGCCAAATCCCTCCATGGCGGTAATGAGGCGGTCCAGTTCGGTGTCAGATAACAACCCTTCGGCTGGCCGCAGGCCGATGCCGTCATGAGAGGCGATAAAGTTAAAATACGCCGTGCCGTTCTGCGCCGGGGGCATGCTCATCATCCACTGTTTTAGATAGGTACAATCACCGGTCACCAGTGCGTACACCAGCAGAGGGGGCAGGGAGAAGTTATAGACGCAGTGCGCCTCGTTGGCATTGCCAAAATAGGACAGGTTCTCACGGTGCGGGATATTGGTCTCGGTAATCAATACCGTATCCTGGCGCGCGTGTTCCACCAGTGTGCGCAGCAGGCGCACTACCTCGTGGGTCTCGTACAGGTTCAGGCAGGTAGTGCCGGGGATTTTCCACAGAAAAGCCACCGCATCGAGGCGAAAAATCCTGACACCACAGTCCAGGTACTGCCTGACAATCGAAACGAACTGTTTCAGCACCTCGGGGTTGCGAAAATCCAGGTCAACCTGGTCGGGACTGAAGGTGCACCAGACATGTCGCGTGCCATCAACAGCATTCACCTCCTGCAGCAGTGGCGTCGTTCGCGGGCGCACCACGGCACTTAGATCATCCTGCGGACTGGCCGTATAGAAATAGCCTTTGCCGGGCTCCCTGTCGGCCAGGAAGTTCTCAAACCAGACGCTGCGGATGGAACAGTGATTGATCACCAGATCCGCCATCAGGTCATACTCGTCGGCTATGGTGCGGATGTCGTTCCAATCGCCCAGCGCTTCGTTGACGCTGGAGTAATCGAGCACCGAAAAACCGTCGTCTGAGGTCCACGGATAGAAGGGCAGGATATGGACGCCGCTGAGGACGCCGTCCGTCCACTCGTCGAGAAAGCGTTTCAGTGTCACCAGCGGTTTCTCGCCCTCGAGACGAATGCTGTCCCCGTAAGTGATCATCAGGACGTCGCGCTGGTCCCAGTGACTCACGTGCTGCGGTGGTTCGATGCTGGAACGATCCAGTCTCATCAGGGCCAGCAGAGCCTCCGGCAAGCCCTCGAGATCGGCATCCAGCGGGTTGTCGTGATAGATCTCCTGAATATGGTGTCGCACCCGCTCCAGCAGCGCCTCTATTTTTTTTGCAGTCTGTGGCATTCGATCACTCCGCCATGAACTCGGCGTGATCCGCCTCTACCGCGGTGCTGAGCTGTTCCAGTACGTCGGGTATAGCGCTGATAACGCGCGACCAACTCGGGATGAAGGGGCGCTCCATGGGGCTGTCCAGAAAGGCCTCTCCCGCCTTGATGATGTTTTCTGCAAACAGTTCTACCGCCTGCTCTTCGGCGTGAATATCCAGTGTCATTCCGTTCATCACGGCATCGTTGTGATAGGTTTCAACGAAGTCCAGTGCGATACGGTAGTAGGTGGCTTTCAGTGAGCGGAACAATTCAGAGTTGAATGTCACGCCGCGCGTCGCCAGTTTACGAAACAGGGCCTTGGCGATATCAATCGACATTTTGGACAGTCCGCCGCTGTCGTCGGTCGCCGAGAGGCTCTGGTGTTTGTGATCGTAAATATCGGCAATATCGACCTGGCACAAGCGGTTTTTGGCGTAGTTGCGGTACATCTCGGAGAGCACACCTATTTCCAGCCCCCAGTCACTGGGAATCAGAATATCGTTGAGGACGTCGCGACGAAACGAAAACTCCCCCGCCAGCGGATAGCGGAAGCTGTCCATATACTCAATGTATTCAAGGTCCCCCAGTGATTTCTTGAGTGCGCGCAGCAGTGGTGTCACCAGTAGCCGGCTCACTCGGCCGTTGATTTTGCCGTCTGCTACGCGCGCGTAATAGCCTTTGCAGAATTCGTAATTGAAGCGGGGGTGCGCTACCGGGTAGATCAGCCGCGCCAGCAGTGAGCGGTTGTAGGTGACGATATCGCAGTCGTGCAGAGCCACGGACTCCGAGCGGTTGTTGGCCAGCATATACCCCATGCAATACCAGACATTGCGGCCCTTACCCAACTCGCGTGGCGCCAGGCCCTGTTCGTGCAACCTGGCATCCAGTGCCTGTAGCCGGGGGCCGTCATGCCACAGCACCCGGTGGTGCTGGGGCAGGCGGCTGAAAAATGTCAATGCCTCCCGGTACTGCGACTCGTCCGCGCGGTCGAGGCCGATAACAATCTCGGCTAGATACGGGACCTGCGCCAGTTCATCGACGATGCCGGGCAGCGCGTTGCCCGCGAGTTCGGAATGCAGCGAGGGCAGGATCAGCCCCATGGGGCGAGTAGCAGAAAATGCCACCAGTTCCTGTTCCAGGTCCTGCAGCGATCGATTGGATAGATTGTGCAGGGTGGTGATGATGCCGTTCTGGTAGAAGTCACCCATCTTGGGACCGCCTTATGTTGTGATGCCATTGGATTGTAACCATTGCAATACGCCTTGTGCCCAACCGGCGGGCCCATAGCGCTGGCTGTGCAGCACGCCGTCCACTTTTGCCAGTGTCGGGAAGTCGTGCACGGGCGAGCGGATCAGCAGTGCTGTCTCCGCCGCTTCCAGCATGGGGCAATCGTTTTCGCTGTCGCCGATAGCGAGGTCTTTCACCCCGTTGCTCCCCGCCTGCTGCTGGTAGCGGGATCGCAGCCATTGCAGTGCCTGCCCCTTGTCGCAGTTGCCGCTGACAGACAGGAAACGACCGCCCTTGAGGACGGTTGCGCCGGCATCGCGTAAACGGCGGGTGAACAGGGCTTCGCGCTCTGCGCCGCCCAGCCACCTGACAGGCTCGCTGTAAAACCTGTCGTTAGCGCACTGTGCTTCATGTGTTGAAAGACCGGTCATTTCCACAATGCCGGCGACGCCGGCAGTGTGGAATGAGTCAAATTCGCCGGCAAATTCTGTAGCCAGTTGCGCCAGCAGCGCCAGCCATTTTGAGCGCGGTGGTGCCATCTCATACACCCAGTAGCTATCCTGCTCCCGGGTGCCGGCTGGTTGTGCGGAGAACGTGTGCCGGGGGATAAATACCGCTGCGCCGTTCTCGACGATGAAGGGATGGGTATTTCCCAGTGCCACACGCAATTCCAGCATCTCTGCGCGGGTTTTGCTGGACGCCAGTACCAGAGGAATTTCTTCTTGTGCCAGTATCTTGACCACCGGCAGCGCGGCCGCAAAGCTGTAACTGTGGTGATCCAGCAGTGAGCCGTCCAGGTCACTGAACACCAGTAGTGTGGGAGCCTCGCGACTCATGCTGCCGCTCCGCTGTGCGATCGGTGGTTGTAGGCTGTAATCTGACGGCTGTCGTCCAGTGTGAACAGGTGGTTGACCCGCTCGGGTAACGTGTCCAGGCACTGGCGCGTGAGTCGCTCATAGTGCTGGATGAACCTGGCCAGTGCGTCGTCATCCATCAGCGCGCCAGCGTGCGCTGCTTCCAGTGTGGCCGCAAGCTTGCGCTCCTGCTCCTGTCGCCATTGGAAGACACAGTCAAAGGACGGCGCGCACAACATAATCCACTGGTCGACACGCGCGTACAGCACCTGGAACGCGCCGTTCAGGATGCTGTTGCTGTATCCGCGCCAGTGTCCGGCAGGGTCCTCAGTCCGCTCCAGGTTATTGATCGGTTGTGCCAGTAATTCAGGTTCTTGTGGCTGTGCACCCAGACACCAACCTTCCAGCAGCACGATCTGTACTGGCGTCTGGATACGGTCCCACTCGGACTGCGGGCGCCTGTCATCCACGGCCTTGTCAAACCGGGGAACGGCCACTGGCTCCGCGCGCTGTGTGTCGAGTAATTGCGCGAGCGTCTGCTGCATCAGCGCCATATCATGAGTTCCCGGCACGCCGCGCGTTATCAGCAGCGGGTGCACCGAGGTCGCAAGAGACTGTCGTTGCGCAAGGGTGAGGTAAAAGTCATCCAGTGAGATGGCCACGGCGTTTAAGGCGTATTCCGCTTTCAGTGCCGTGCACAAAAAGTCGGAAACCGTGGTTTTGCCGGAGCCCTGACAGCCATTGAGCGCGACGAGTATCGGGCCGCCTGCACTATTTTGGTGCGCGGCCAGTGCCGACACCAGTGGAGTGAACCATTGCCGTGCGGTATCGAGGTAGGTGGCAGGCAATTGGTGCCGTTGCAGGAAGGCGCGCTGCCATTGGGGCGTGGAGTCTGCTTTGCTTCCTGATGTCACTGGGCACCTGCTGTGGTTGCGTTGAACCACAATACAGCAGAATCCGTGCCAAACAGAAGGGGTGATACTGACTGGCAGCACACCGACTTGCGGACCCTGCGAGCCTGAAGTCAGTCAGTGCGGTTTCAGTTGGCCCGGAGGCGTTCCTCTCGACCGGCGCCAGCGCAGGATGGCGAGCAGCACAATCAGTCCCGCTGCGCTGGTCAGCAGTGACGTCACTTGCAGCTCTGCGACATAGGGGTCACGGAAGGATTCCAGTAGCCCTTTGGCGCCGTCATGCAGCACCAGATAGAGCAGGGCCAGCTGGCCGTCAAAACTGCGTCTGCCATCGAACCACATCAGGAAAACGCCGACGGAAAATGATGCCGCCATAAACAGAAAGTGCAGCGGCAGTGCGGGCAGGCTGCCATCGACCGGTGATTCCAGCAGCCCGTGCTGCCAATGCGCGTACCAGACCTGGCTGCCGGGTGCGTAGCTGAGGCAGAAAATCCCGGAGCAGGGCGCCCCGGTGCAACACCCGTTCATCCAGCAGCTGAAACGCACCAGCGTGAATGCAAAACAGACGGTAATCGCCAGTACGTCGAGAAAGCGACCCAGCGGTAAATCCGGCAACAACCAGCGTTTCAGCAGTGGTCCCAACAACGCCATCGCCAGCAGCGCGCCAGGATAGCGCAGTCCGCCACGCAGCTCCTGTGACAGCGGTTGATAGAGCTCCCAGCCGCGGACATAGAGTGAAAACACCTTGGCACCGAGGAAGCCGACAACGCCCAGTAGCAACAGTAGCACCACAGTACGCGCGACCCGGACACCATCCTGTCGCAGGTAGAGTATAAAAAACAGCATGCCGAATACTGCAATGGGCAGTATCAGCAGCTGTAGTGCTTCAATGCCAAACAATCCCTGTGGATACATAACTGGCTCTGGGTGGGTTAAATGGCAATACGCTGCGCGCCGCGAGGCGCGCACGTATAGCCCAAGCGGGTTTTAGCAGCCCGGTGGCAGGCCCTCGCAGGCATCACCCCTGCCATCGCCATTGCTGTCGGTCTGGTCGGGGTTCTGAACTGCCGGGCAGTTATCGAAATCGTCCGGCACACCATCGAGGTCGCTGTCGGTGATCGGGTCGCAGGCGTTACCGATACCGTTGTTATTGGTATCTGTCTGGTCGTCATTGGGCACGGCAGGGCAGTTGTCGACGCCGTCGAGGACGGCGTCTTCATCGCGGTCGATACCCATACGTACACCTGATCCCGGAGGTGCACAGGTGTAGGTGAGCGGCCCCTGGGAGACAGCGTAGCTGCGCAGTGTCGCATCGCTGACAAGGTCGCCGACGTCAGAGCGGAACTGGCCACTGGACTCGCGCACCCAGCCGCGCTCGGCACCATCAAAAGTGCCTTTTACGATCAGGTCACACTCTTTCACCGTGCCACCCAACATCAGCGAATCGAAGTTCGCATTGGCGCGGGCGATCAGCAGGTTGATGCGTGGATTCGCAACAGCACCATTGGTGGCCGTTCTGGTGACCTGCTGACCGACAATCGGCGCGAGGTCGGAGGGGAACTCCATCGAGAATGCCTCGAGAATAGACTCCTCGGTATTGTTCAGGCTGAACAGGCTCGCCTCCAGGAAGTGATCTATCGTATCGACTGAGCCATCGTGCAAGAAACCGAAGCCCCGGATCTGGTCACCCGTAAATACATTGTTTGAGGACAGTCCGAACATGCCGATCTTGTGATACAGGTTGCGCATATGCGGTACTTTGAAGTTTTGCGTCTCGCCTTCAAAGCTCTGCTCACCGCCTGATCCATAGAAGCCATTGAGGGGATCCAGTGTGTGACAGCCGTTACAGTTGAGTATTGCATCTGTCACCCGCCCATTGAACAGCGCTTTGCCCTGTGCGGCGGCAGTGGACAGCGAGTTGTCCAGCGCGCGTATCGGGTTGGGCGGCAGCATGATTTGCATCGCGAAATCGGAAAACTGTTGCATTTCGCTGTTGCTGATGGTGCCTTCCATGCCTACCAACCCCTCATACGCGACGATGAAATTGCGGAAGGAGTCATCCTCAGAGCAGGGTGCGCCACTCGGCTCGGCACAGGGGTCTATCCCGAAGAAGCCGTCCACCCGGTCACCGCGCCAGTGCAGGGCTCCGTGTGTCGCCATGCCGCGCAGCGTCTGCGTTGTCATCGGCCCTTTCATCGGGTGGAAGGACGTGGAGACATTGAGGGGAATCGCCGCGGGTTGTGTATTGGTCGTAACGTGGTCGTCGGGGTTGCCGAGGTTCCATGCGAGTTGGTCCACATCGGCGAAGATATGACAGCTGGCACAGGAGGCCTCACCATTTCCCGAGGTGGCAAACGCGTCGTACAGGAATGGGCGTCCAGACACCACTTCAGGCGGCTCGGGATTGTGAAGTGCGTGGCTCTCAACCGTCGTGTTGGTGGCCAGGTCGATCACTTCGACCCGGTTCTCAAATCGCGTGATAACGTAGAGTCTGTTGTTGTCTTCATCCAGCACCATGCCGCTGGGGCCGCCGCTGGTCGGAATATAGTTGGCGCTCGCCGCCGTGGGATCGAATGCGTTCTCAAAATTTGCGTCCTCGATATCCTCAACGCTGAATACACCGATTTTGGCAGAGCCGTAGGCTGCTACATAAAGCGTTTCCCCATCGCTGGAGACCACCGGTTGCAAGGGTGTCGCCAGACTGTGCTGTCGCTGTGCATTGATTGCTGCGTGGTTGGCACCGGCGTCGGTGTGAAGTTGCGAGTAGTCAATATGCTGGTTCAGGTGCTGTACATCGACGCCCGCATTCGCGGGGTTGAGGACCGAGATGCGAGATTCGGACAGGCGGCCCTGTACGGTGCTGCCCCCGTGAATTCCCGGGCCCTCGAAATTAATGTGGTTGGGCAATTCCGTATTGGTGACGTAAACCTTGCCGGTAACGGGGTTGACCACCAGGTTGAACAACACGGTACCGACATGGTCGTATTCAACGATGGAACCTGCATCCAGTGTGTTGGCGTTGATGGAGAAGACGTCGTGATCCGGCAGGTTGAAGTTGACCTTGTTACTCCAGTCCTTGCCCTTGGAATCAACCCATTTGCTGCCGTCGAACTTGACGATCACGCCCACCTCCGGCGCTGCAACACTTTGCTCACATGCTGGATCGCTGTCAGTCTGGTAGCAGTTGGCGTTCGGGCCGGGGGCACCGTTGGGGCCGAAGCCGTTGGGGACTTCCGTCTCGATGATAGAGGTGGTCTGGTTGCCGGACTGGAATGCAGCCACGTACACGGTGGCACCATCGGGTGTCACTGCGAGTCCCCGGGGGGTGTCAGCAAAGAAACTGAGAATCTCCAGTGGGGTGCCACCCACTGTGGTGCCGAGGTTGGCCCCATCAAATACCCAGACGTCGGCGCGGCCGATTCCTCCAGTGTGCAACTGAGGGTCGCCAGCTCCGGGTACTGACGCAATGGAGCTATCTGTGCGCTGCTGCCCGCGGCGGGCTGTAGTGATAAATGCGCGATTGAAACCGGCTCCGGCAAAGACGATATCACGGGGTTCGTCGCCAACCAGCAGGGTTCGCACCACTTTTGCCGGGCTGGCGGAGAGATCAATGATGCTGACGCTGTCTGAAAGGTGGTTTACCACCCAGACTTCAGTGTTACTGCGCGCCGCTACCGCTACGGGCTCCATGCCGACCGGGATTGACTCGATGTGGGTTAGTGAGCCGCCATTCACTGCAAACACTTCGAGCCGGTTGTCTGGTGTATTCACGGCGAGCAGCCTGGTGCCATCCGGCGTGGTCGCCACTGGCCTTACATGTCCGCTCTCAAAGGTGATGAAGGAAGGCTGTGCTGTGGCGACAGTCGCGAATCCTGTCACCAGGACAATGCAACTGAGCACATAGCGCGTAAAGCGAAATAACGGTCGGCAGGAACTTCGGGTCTTCGGCATTGGAATTATCCTCTTATATTTATGCCGTAAAACACCCTCATGGCACACAGTGGGACCATCAAGGCAGGTTACGCTGGATTTATTGTCAGGGCGATTCTAACGAAAGGCTACCATATTCGCACTAGCACAAACTAATTTTCCATACTTTGATCGCTGTCCCGTAGGCCGCTTGCCCCGGTGACAAACACCTGATTGCGCGCCGGGCAAAACCAATGAGCGACTCGGTCTGGTCAATGTCGCTACAGTAGCCTCGGGTTCCGCGGTCTGCTCGCTACCGCTGACTCGTGCACAACTCTCCGTTCAGGCCGATTGTACGAGCAAATTGCGTACCGCCTATCTATAACCCTATGTTATTAAAGAAAATATTTTTTCTCAGTCAGTTGGGTATTGAGCGGGGTGTAAAAAATCCTGTCACCTCTTGCACCAGGGTTGCTGTCGGCACGGCTACATTTCACTGTTCGCGCCTATAGATAGTTGGCGTATTGCGCGAGGTAGTCGTCAAATGCCTTGTTCTCCCCGGCGGAGTCCAGACCGAATGCCTCGGCAGAGTACCGGTGTTCGCCATAAAGGTTCCGCGGTCGCCGCCGAAGGTATGTGTGCATGCACAGCCGGGCCTCATGGCTAAGCTCTATGCCCAGCTGGTCGTAGATGGCACTGACAACGGACATCGGATCTTCACAGATAGCCTCGAAGCTCACATCGACGAACTGGCCGCGGTCCAGCCGTTGACGATCAGCCATGCCGCGCCGAGTCACCTCCGAGAAGTGTTGCAACTCATACGCTGCAGTGGCCAGAGGGTCTATGCCGTTACTGAATCCGCTGCGCAGGGTGCAAGCGAGGCTGGAAAAAGACGCAATGGCTTGCAGTGGCCGGCGGTGCGTCCAGACGATGGAGGCGTCGGGATACTGTCCCAGCAGAAACTTCAGGTACCCCAGATGCGCCGGCGTTTTCAGAACCCAGCGCTCGCCAGGCGTGTCTACCTGCAGGTGTTGCAGGAACTGGCTGTGCCAGCGGTACGCGCTGCTCATGTCCTGATCCAGGGCCCAACTGCGGTATGCGGGAATGTTGTACATATAGCCAAACTGTTCACTTCTGAAACTGGACGCCAGCAGGTAAACGCATTCCTGTGGCAGTTGCGCTCCCAGCGCATGAATTGCCTGAAAACCGGGTGCCAGTTTTTCCTGCAGACCGAGCAATCGATCAACAGATGCAATACGTTTGTCATTTGTATAGGCACTGGCCACCGGCGGCGGAATCGGTTGCGCGACCTCCCAGCTGGCGGGTGAGCGGAAGGACGGATCCTGTGCGATCAGTTCGTGGAGAATGGTGGTGCCGGTGCGAGGGAGCCCCAGGATAAACAGCGGTTGCCGAATCTGTTGCTCTGCTACCGCCGCACGCTCTGCGCGGTACTGATTCAATCGCAAACGCACGCACAGTTGGTCCAGTATATTGAAGTGTGCAACTATGCGGCCTACCTGGGAGAGGTTTGCCTGTGTATTCAGCGCTGCTGTCAGTTGCTCCAGTCCGGAGCGGAACGACTCATCACCCCAATCGGCAAGGGCGGTTTTTCGCTGCGCGGTGTCGATGAGGTGATCAGCGTGAAGTGCCGGCGACACAATATTCACGCTTTCAAGCCGTCTACCGATGGCATTGATCATTCGAATATAGGCTGCCGGTTGTCGTGGTGCGTTCAATGCTCTCGCCTGGTGTGGTGTGACCGACGCTAGTGTAATTGTTATTGTCGGATTTTTATCGGTAAAGTTGTGCGCAGGTCGGCATTAAGTCAGGGTATTCTGCCGAAGAGCTGGTCGAGTGTTGCTTGCGAGGAAAATCAAATGCGCATTATCAATATTGTCGTCGGGATTGCGTTGCTGCTTACATCGGCTTCCGTGTCGGCCCGGTCCCCGTATGTGATCAATGGCTTGCACACCGACCTGGCGCTTGGAGAAGCGCGCACGCAGGCAGAAAAGCTGGGTGGTACCTGTCGTAACGTGCCGTCGCGTCCCAACGATGTGAGCAAGAATGTCCAATGTGAATTCAGCCATTGTGACCCTGCCCACTCCGCGGGCTGTGAGCAAACGCAACCTGCGAGGGCCGGGCTGATGTTTGCCTCGCACCCGATATTGAGTATCGGTCTCACAGCACCTGGGGAAGCCGCCGCTCTGACCCAGATCGTGATGGTGTACGAGGGGGATACCGAACGGGTCGCGCGGGATTTGATAGCGACATTTGGCGGCACCGAGACCGAGGGGGCACCGACCGACGAGGCGAGTTGGACGAATGCGCGCCGGTGGAGTTGGCGGCAGGGGCACTACCGCATGGGATTGATGGATTCGCCGCAGTTGATCATCCTGTCGAGCGACCTGGCCCCGACAGCCGCCGACAGTGCGCAGGCTTCGCATTAGCGCTGGATGTTATCCGCAGGCGCAACAGGCAACCCTGTTCCCGACTATCCGGCCCGCTGGATTCGGTGTAATCCTCAGAACGGTTTCAGCACCGCCAGCAGTACGATGGCGAAAAGAAAAAGCACGGGGACTTCGTTGAAAAAGCGGTAGAACACGTGGGTATGCCGGTTATTGTCGTCGTTGATCGCGCGCACATAGCGACCACAAACAAAGTGATAAACCACCAGAAACACTACGCCGCCCAGTTTCAGCCACATCCATGCGGACGTCAGGTAGTAGTCCGGGTTCTGCCATATCATCGCCACCCCCAGGGCGATAGCGATGATCATAAAGGGGGTGACAAATCGGTACAGTTTGCGCGCCATCACGGCGAGTTGCTCGCGGACGACCGAGTGTTCAGTGGCGGCGTAGTACACGAAAATTCGCGGCAGATAGAATAGGCCGGCGAACCAGCATACGACAAAAATGATATGGAAGGCCTTAAGCCACAACATGGTATGTCCTCTCGTCGCTCCAGGCGTCTGCCTCAGTTAAGCATACTGGCCAATGTGTACTTTTCGATGCTTTCCAGCGTCAACACGCCGTGCAGAATCTGTTTGCCTGTATTGGGGCTGCGATCATACACGCACACGGCTTCGGTTGCGTTGGTTCGCATTGTATCCATGGCCTGCCGCAGGGTCGCCTGAATCGGTAATGGAGATAGTGTGAAGCGCCTGATGCCGGCTCCCGTCAAGTCCACTTTGTCCTCCTCAAATGGCGCCTCCTTCAGCCACTGCAGTAACTCGGCGCCCTGCACGAGATACAGGTCGTCTCCATCGCGTTCGACGACACACCAGGTGGGGGTAAATTCAAGCAGGGGTTCCAGGTCGTTGCGCGCCAGAATGAGTGGCACTTGCACCACTCTGGTATCCATGGTGGAAGATACATTGGTACTGTGGAGAAGCTGGTTAAGTGGGTCGTGGGGTACGATTCGCTGTAGTTGTTGCAGCATTGCGTGGTGAGCGGAGCGCTGCCGAAACAACCCGGTGCTGGTAAGTGTTGCCGTCACAATAGCCAGCATGGCGGCCATACTGATACTCAGCGATTGCGTCATTTCAATCACCGCCAGTATGGCGGCAAGCGGGGCATTGAGTACGGCCCCCATCGCTGCGCCCATGCCGATGACGGCGTAGAAAGTAGGGTCCGAGGCCAGGTCCGGCAGCAGCGAGCTGCCCACGGCGCCAACCAGTCCGCCAATACAGGCGCCGATCAGCAAGTTGGGGCCAATCAAGCCCAGCGGCATGCCGACACCACAGCTGACTGCGGTGGCAACCAGCTTGCTTAGCGCGATAACCAGCAGGGCAGAGAGCGCAAGCTCACCGTGGATGGTGAGGGTTAGTGTGTCATAGCCCAGGCCGAGGATTTCCGGAACCAGCAAGGCAAGCCCCCCGGTTATGCTGCCCGCCACTGCAAATCGCAACACTACGGGTGTATCTGAGAATCGAGCGGCGAATGTGCTGATTCGCACGAAGGCCGCCACCGCGGTGCCGCAGCACAACCCGAGGAGCATGACATACGGCAGTTCCAGCAGTGAATTCAGTTCCATCGGCGGTAAACTGAACAACCATACATCCGTCGACAGGGTGTAACTCACCGCGTAGGCGGACACGGCGGCCAGCACTACAGGGATGAAACCGACTACGCTGTACTCGGCGATAATGACTTCCATTGCGAACAGGACACCCGCCAGCGGGGTCTGGAACGCGGCCGAAATACCGCCTGCCGTGCCGCATGCGATCAACATTCTCAGGCTGTTATTCGGTAGCCCCAGCCACTGGCCAAGCAAGCTATTGATAGCGCCGCCGAGATGAACGCCGGGCCCCTCGCGACCGCCTGACTGCCCAGTGGCGAGACCAAATACACCGCCCACAAACTGCACCAGCGCATTGCGCAGCGGCAAAATGCTGTAGTGGGAGTGCATACGGCTGAGAACGTGCACGATTCCCGTCTCGCGGTCCGCCGGCTTGATCAGGGTGTAGGCCAGGCCCAGTATGAGAGCGCCGCCCGCTGGTAGGGCAAAAATCATCCAGCGAGGCATGGATTCGAAGCTGTCGCCGCTGCCGCCAATGCCGAATTGGATGCTCAGCTCTCGAATGCAAAGTTCAAAAGCCAGTACCAAAAGCCCTGAAGCCACGCCGCCAACCACACCCAGTACCGAATAGGCGATGATTGAATCGTAGTTTATCAGCAGGCGTCTGTAGTTATTCAGCCAATGTCGCACCGGACTCCCTGTCGGTTTCGTCAAAAATTGCATATTAACAGTTATCTTAAAGCGTATTACTTTTATACTACCGCTCCGAATAAGTGGCAGGTCGACGCATCACCGTTCGATGTGCTGCGCTCGATCGTTCAAGTTCCCAGCGATCTTTCATTTTTTGCGTAAAACGGTTTTACGACGGGTTGGATACACATATGGTCAGAGTAGGTATTGTCGGAGGCACCGGTTATACAGGTGTCGAATTGTTGCGTCTGTTGGCCGCGCACGCGGAAGTGGAGGTGGTGGCTATCACCTCCCGCGCAGAGTGCGGCCGACGCGTGGATGAGCTTTTCCCGAATCTTCGCGGCCACTATGACCTGACGTTCTCCGAGCCCGATGTACCGTTGCTGGCGGCATGTGATGTGGTCTTTTTTGCGACGCCACACAATGTAGCGATGAATATGGTGCCGCAGTTGCTGGCTGCCAATGCGCGCGTGATAGATCTCTCGGCAGATTATCGCATCCGGGATGCGGGTCTGTGGTCGCGTTGGTACGGCGAAGATCACGCCAGCCCTGAGCTGCTGGCCGAAGCGGTGTACGGGCTGCCGGAGCTCAACCGTGAAAAAATTTCAGGC
>TARA_R110002072_G_scaffold37715_18_pt1 | contig 19842 bp, 14 predicted proteins | sample TARA_R110002072 | Tara Oceans TARA_R110002072 (sample SAMEA4397118) | marine metagenome | biome: Polar Biome; feature: [SRF] surface water layer (ENVO:00010504); material: water (ENVO:00002006), including particulate matter (ENVO:01000060) such as... | depth 5 m | reverse complement strand
GACGACAGAGGCCATGAAGATATTTAATACCGAAGATAAGGATGATTTGTTGCCAGCAAATAGTATTCATTATTTCAAAGATTCTGAAAAGGTTAAAACTTTATTACGTGGTGTAATGCGAAACGCTGCATCTTTTGATGAGGTTTTAGAAACTAAAACACAACCTGTCAGATATATTAGATCGGTTGTTAAACCTGTGTTACAAGGAGATAAGGTATATAAAATAGTAGGTGTTTATCAAGATATAACGGAACAACAGATTAAAGAAAATTCGCTTCAATTGTATAAAGAAGTAATTAATAATGCCGAAGATTTAATATATGTCTATAACAGAGAAGGAGATTTACTACATTACAGTGATTCTCTAATCAAACAATTAGGATTTAGCAGAAAGCAATTGGACAATTTTAATATTTTTGATTTAGATCCGTCAATGACTTCAAAATTTTGGACTTCCCATGTGAATGAAATTGCTTCTAAAGGTTCAGTGCGTTTTGAATGGTTGGTAGCAAGAAAAGACGGAACAAAATTTGCCGCTGATATTACTGCCAATCATATACGTTATAATAATGAAGATTTGAATTGTGCTGTGGTTAGAGATATCACAGAAAGAAAGATGCGCGATTTGAAACTTTATGAAGCACTAGAAGAAATTAAATCATTAAAAGATCGTCTTGAAAATGAAAATGAATATTTACTAGAAGAAATTAGCAGTAAAATTAACTATCAAAATATCATATGTGAGAGCGATTCTTACGAAAAAGTATTAAAAAAAGTAGATCAAGTAGCGCCTACAGATACGACAGTTATGATAACCGGAGAATCTGGTACTGGGAAGGAATTATTAGCAAGTGCCATACACACCAACAGTCTAAGGAAGGAGAGGCCATTAATAAAAATAAATTGCGCAACCTTACCAAAAGAACTTATTGAGAGCGAGCTTTTTGGACACAAAAAAGGAGCTTTTACAGGGGCTATAACAAATAAGGTAGGAAAGTTTACATTAGCTGATGGAGGTACTATATTTCTTGACGAGATAGGGGAGATGCCAATTGATTTGCAATCAAAACTTTTACGAGTATTGCAAGAAGGTGAGTTTGATGAATTAGGTGGGACTAAAACCATAAAAGTTGATGTTAGGGTTATAGCAGCTACAAACAGACACCTAGAAGATATGATAAAAGAAGGGACATTTAGAGAAGACTTATACTATAGATTAAATGTATTTCCAATACATAATATACCACTTCGTGCTCGTAAAGAAGACATTCCACTTTTAGCACAATTCTTTTTAGAAAAATATTCGGCTAAAGCAGGGAAGGCTTTTAAGCGTCTATCAAAAAAAACAATAGATGTGTTAATGAATTACAATTTTCCTGGTAATATAAGAGAGCTTGAAAATCTAATTGAACGCGCAGTTATTGTAGAAAGTGGCACCACATTAAACCCAGGTAGTTGGATGCCAAAAACAGATTTTTTGACGGCAACAGATGAATTTAAATCATTTGAAGCATTGCAACGTGATTATATTATTGAAGTTTTAAATTATACAGATTGGCGTGTTAGTGGTAAAAAAGGAGCGGCTACCATATTAAATATGAAAGACAAAACCCTTTTTGCTAAAATGAAACGTTTGGGAATAGAAAAGCAAGTAGTTTTAAAAAATTAAATCCTGATTCGACTAAAAAAACCGAATAATTTATCTCATAAAAAAAATTGTTTTTAGGCAGAATTTATAGCGAAAAAGCTAACAAATAAATGTTTATATAACTTAGAATTAATTCATTACTTTTGAAATGCTATTAATAGAAATTTCAAAAAAAATGAATATAAAGACACATTGTAAGCTATCTGAAAAGTCTAGGTATAATTTTATTTTATTTTTTTCTATTCTTTTATTAATAACATCAAATATTACAAATGCTCAAAAACGAGAACTTGCTTCAACAAAAAAGGAAGCTCTAGTTGTTCAATCTGGGCCTAGTGCTTTTGAGTTGTTAATACAACAAATTTACAATGAAAAGCTTCCTACTGCTGGAATCAATTCGTTGGTAATTACTTACAAAGAAGAAAAGACTAAAAACAAAAGTGGTGGTGGAATTACAATCGTAAATCAAAATAAAGCTTCAAAAAACAAAAAAGTGACTCCTCCATCTGGAAAAAAAGAGAATACCTATCAAACAAATAAAATTTTAAAATCTTCTAAAAGCTTAACAGGAAATAGCAAGTTTGATGTTCCTCCTCCTGGAGGTCAAAAAAATAAAGTTGTAAAGCAGAATACATCTCCTCTTAAGAAGGACCCTAACTATAGTACATCTAATATTTTAAAAACTAAAAGCTTAACAGGAGATAGTAATTTTGACGTTCCTCCTCCAGGAGGTAAAAAAAGCAAAACCATAAAAGGCCAGTATGAGACAGTCCCGCCAATGAACACAAATTTCAATACTGCATCTTCTAAAAATACCAGTAACAGAAAAGGTTCTGGTGTAGATGGTTCTTCTTCAGGAAGCAAATCAATACCACCACCAATACCTCCAAGCTTAAAAAGAACTCAAAATTTAAGTCAATATGATAAAGTAGTTAGTAAAAAAGGCTATGAAAGTACTAGCTCTACTATAGGAGGAGCTTCTACTTTACAAAATAAAACAGGTCAATTTGATAAAGGAAGTATTAGTAAATCTAGATCGCTAAGCCAGAAAAGTAAAGGTTATGATGCTGTTAGCTCTATAATGGGAGGAACTTCTAATTCACTAAATAATCAAGGAGGGAAAACACTAAGTTCTCAAAGTGGATTAACTACGCTTCCTACTAAACAATTGGATTTCCAAAAAAACTCAACCAACAATCAGTATGGAATACTACCTAAAGCGGCTGCAAATAATAATACTTACAATGTACCTCCAAGAAAAGTAAATACATCACCTGTACCTTTAACAAATCAGTATTCTAATGCGCAGAAGCCTAAAAGTCAGACGTATGGACCTCCTTCTAGTGCATCTAAAATCACAAAACAAAATCAGTATGGCGATTTTCCTCAAAGCTATAGAAACAAAACTCAATATACTACACCTCCAAAAGCCCCAAACAAATCCCAGACGGCTCCTGCTATTGGTAAAAATCAATATGATATACCAAATAGAGTAAATAAAAACACGTATGACAATGCACCAAAAAAGGCAAATACGGCTCCTGTACCTTTAAGGAATCAATATTCAAATGCGCAGAAACCTAAAAGTCAGGCTTATGGACCACCTCCAAAAGCTCCTAAAAAAGCCAATACAGTTCCTGTATTAGGTCAAAAAAACACAAGCGCATCTAAAGTAAAAAAAGCAGGTACTGTACCTATAATAAAAACCAAAACAAAAGCTGACAAAGCTAAAAGTGCAAGAGCTAAAAAAGCAGAAAAAGCAAAAAAAACGGCTTCACTTAAAAAAGCAAAAAAAGGATAAACATGAAATTTAGAGGTATCATTACACTTGTATTTGCACTTACTGTAAGTGTTTCATACTCACAAGGTGCGAATAATTGGCAAATAGGAAATCCATATGTTTCTAGAACAGATGCTGCTTTTTCATTTAATGAAGATTATGGAACTCTTATAAGTGGTAAAAACATTCTTTTTGAACCCATTTCAAATAATCCTAGTTTGGAATCTATACCAAACTCATTATCAATAGATTTATTTCCGAATCCTTATAAGTTTAAACCAGTTGATGCTGCCTTAGATATAGATCAAGAATCTTTTTTATTATTTAAAGGGAATGTGTTTGTAACGGTAAATAAAGCTACATTACAAAGTACTTCAGGAGCAGCACAATGGAATGGATGGCCTGGGTTTTGGAAAAACAAGATAGATGCTGCCTTACAATGGAATGATGGTTCTTATGTTTTTATAAAAGGACTGCAATACGTCTCTTATAACCCTAGATCAAAACAAACTTCTAGACCTAATCAATTAAACAGATTGGCAGGATGGCCTTCTACTTGGTCTGGCTCTATAGATGCAGCTTTTAACGGTAAGGATGGTTACTATTATTTTATTAGAAAAGGAGAAATTTTAGCCATGGACAGCAATAACTTATCTATAGCTATCGGATATCCTAAAAAACTTTCTGGAGCACAATCAGGTATTATTATTCAGAACACAAATATGTTGACCCCTCAAAATACAAATGCCAACATAACGATCAATAACAATATTAACAATACCAAAAACAGTATGAATACTGGAGATTGGTGTCCAGTTGGAGTTCCTGATGCTAGCACCTCACCAGATGGTGGAAATATAGCTCCCGTGACCACAGAGTTAGCAGGTGGTACTGGAGGAGAAAAGTTTAGTGATAAATTAGTTAGAGGCGTTAGAGTTAAAGAAGTAAGAGTTTGGGGTATCAATACAATTCAAGCTTTAGAAATTGTAACCATTTCTAAAGAAGGATTTGTTACCGAGGGTGGCCCAAAAGGTTTTGCTTTTGGAAAACCTAAAGTTTTTAGTTTAGTTCCCGGTGAATGTATTAATGGAATCGAAGGAACTTGGGATGGCACTTCAGGCAAATTAATTCATACACTGCGTTTTATTACTAACAAACGTAAAAGCAACTGGTTTGGTTCTATTGCTGGACGAAAAGGAAAAAAAGAATTCTTATTTGAAGTGCCTCCAGAAGGTGCTTTTTCTGGGTTTTATGGATACAGCTCTAAAAGAAACCTAATTTCTCTAGGGATAAAATATAATATTTACCAATATGTTGTTTTTGATGAAAATGGAAAACTCATTGAAACTACAGGTGATAAAACCAAATGGAATAAAGGAACGCAGTCTCTAGCTTTACAAGAATATAAAAAGGATCCAAATGATCTTTATATTGATAAACATAAACCTGCTGGTAATAAAAGAGATTTATTTTTAGGACAGAAAATGCCTCAATTTGAATGGTTGGCACAACCCGTTGATTTAGCAAAAATAGACCCATGGAACATTACCTCTAAATCTTCTATAGCTGGATTACCAAGAACTTATGCTGTTGTTCCAATTCCATCAGAGGAAATTACTTTGGTAAAAGAAACTGGAGTTATCTGGTTAGGACCACATGGTATGAATGGTGCAGTATCAAAAACTATTAATTCCGGAAATGACGATATGAAAACTGTGATGAGTAAGTCATTTAGTCAATACTCAAGAGAGTTTTCTATAAAAGTTGAAGCTGAATTTAATGCAGGGGGTGTTGCTGGTGGAGGGATTAATGCTTCTTATAAGGAGAGAAAAACTTCAAGTATTGGAACAGAAAAAGTATTAATGTCTAGAAAAGTAATCAATCAATCTCATAAAGTTTCGATTGATCTAGATTGGGATGATCCCATAACCGGTAAAAAATACAGACAATTTTTAAGTTATCAATTCAGGAAAATAGTGGATTCTTTGCCCATTCCCTCTGGAAAAATTCCAGATATAAAAACTGCCCAATTAAAAAAAGGAGGAAAACTCCCCGGAACTTTAGAGCGTTACAAAAAAATATACATCGACAAAATCATCAACAATTTTGGGACTCATTTTTTAAATGATGTAATGTTTGGAGGAAAATATATTATGCATAATGAGGTTTACAAAGAGGAAATTACAAAATCTAGAATGTCTGAAGCGGAAGCCAAAGTTTCTTTCAACGTAGGTTCTGATAATGTTATGAAAAGTGACGGAACTACAATTATCATTAACAATGGTACAGATCCGTTTGCCATGGCAGGTAAAGCTTTAACAGGAAATTCTACTGCATCTGGAAGCATAGAGGGTTCTATTAAAAATAGTTATGAAAATTCCAAAAAGAGGTTAGAAACTACTATGCGTATTGAAGCTGTTGGAGGTGGTGGTTCTACAGATTATGCTATTTGGACCTCAAATGTTAGTAGATCTCCCGTAGTTATAGATTATTCATTAATACCTCATACAGACTTATTAACAAAAGTTTTTTTTCCTAGTGACAAAAAAATTGATAAAAAAAGAAAGTTGTTAGATTTGATAATACGTCAATATTTGATAGACAATTCAATAAACTTAAATCATAGTCCAGGAAAAGAATTAACATTCCCTGGTGTAGGAGATAGGTCTAATGATAGTGCTTTAGACAAAGATGTTAAAATAAAGTTGGAAGTTGTCTCCATTAAAACTAACATGGAAGATGGAGATACCAAGGATGTAGAAATTCAAGGGAATACCAAACTAGAAATACTTAAAAAAGATGGCTCTTTGGTAAAAGCAATTGAGGATGTTTTGAGTGGTATAAAAAACATGACAAAGGATAAAAGTCTGAGTGTTAATCAATCAATTACTTTTACCGTAAAACAGTCTGAAATAGAAGAATTAAAATTAATAATGTATGGTACAGTAATAGAAATTGATGATACTTTTATGGATGGTAATGATGATGTTTATGATATAAGTAGGCTTGATGCAAAAGATTTTTCAAGTGATATGAAATTTTCAACTCTAATTGATGAAAAAGTCGTTAATGCTAAATTAAAAATAGACGGTGAGGAAGGCTTCATGGAATTTTCTGTGAAAATCTCTTTGATAAAGGAAAAAGAATAGAATAAAAATAACAATGAAACAAATGAAAATAATCAAACCAGGAATAAGCGTTTTAGTATTGCTTTTAGCTTTTGCATTTAGTGCACATATAGAAGCACAAAATGGTTACAAAAGACCTAACTCACCCAGAAGAAACCCGAATAAAGTTACTATAGAATTTGGTAAATTTTATGCTTACAAAAATTCACCAGAATTTTTCATATTTGAACCAATAACAGGCACTAGTGTTGTACAATTAAGAGATGAAAAGGGTAATAGAACTATTTTTAGACAAGATAAAAATGATCAAAGATTATTTAGGAAGCAAGGTGACCCAAAGACCTATTTTAGTTATGGAGGACAAACAATAGCAGTTAACTTTGTTGGCGGAAGAAAAGGAACTTGGACATTAGGGAAATTTGCTGAACCTAATCCTGGACTAAAATATGTCAAACAATTAAAAACTGGCACATATTCAACTACACTATCTTATGTAGATAAAAATAAAACAACTTGGGTTGTAGGAGGTGGCATGAAGAGTGAGAAAAGGAATGTTTCTTACACTATCAGACATACATGGAAATTATCATACAACAATGATGGTACTGAAATGTATTTAACCTCAGCTAATCATAGTAATTCGAAAAATTTTAAAAAATTAAGCGGAAAAGATAGACAATACCTATTTGCAAAAGTGAAATTTAAGTTAGGAAGATTTGCTTATTACAATGTTGCAGATAACAGAAAGATTCAAGTGTTATCAAATAGTAATTTTAAAATGACTTTCCCTGGTCAGGAACGTGCGAAAAGTTTTAAACTTGAAGGTAATGCAACTACCAATAATACAATAACATCTAAAACAGTAGTTACAACACCTGTAGTAGATACTACAAATAAATTGAGCGCAACCTCTAAAACTGCACAAATACATGATGCCGTTAGGTCTGGAAATTATGACAAAGTGGAAAACTTGGTCTTAAAAAAAGGAGCAGATTCTAATCTTAAAGATGGTATTTTTGGTCAGTCTTCTTTGCATTATGCAGCCTCTATAGGTGATAATGACATAGCAACCTTATTGGTAAAAAGTGGAAATGCCAATGTAAATTTAAAAGACAATCGAGGAATGACTCCTTTGGATCTAGCAGTAGAAAAAAACAATTTAGAAACTGCTAAACTTTTATTGAGCAGTGGAGCTAATGCCGGATTAGCCACTAAAGGTTTAGACCGAGTTGTAAGCACCAAAAATAAAGAGTTGTTAAAAATGTTTTTACAAAACGGGGCTAATGGAAATACCGCTCTAGATAAAGTTATAGCAACAGATGATGTACAACTTTTAAACACAGTATTAGATAATTCATCTGCAAGAGCAACTAATCAATTTTTTGAAAAAGCAGTGAACGTAAGAAGTCAACAAATAGCTATTGAACTCCTTATTAGAGGCGTAGATAAAGATAAAGCTATGGATTTTGTGATTAAAAAAAGAAACAAACAAATGGTTTCTTTGGTCTTAGGAACAAACCCTAACGTTGTAACTTCTAACAAAGCCTTAGTTTTTGGGGTAGAACAAAGAGATATGACACTTGCTCAAGATGCAATTGATGCACACAATGCAGACCCAACCTTGGGTATGGCTCCAGCAGTAAAAACAAACAACGCTCAAATGGTTACTTTTTTACTCTCTAAAGGAGCCGATGCTAATGACCAAATGGATGAGGCATCTGCAGCAGGAAATAAAGCGATTGTAGAATTGTTACTAAGTCAGTCTGCAAATCCAGATTTAGGTGTTAAAGAGGCTGCTACAAATAATCAAACAGCTACACTACAAGTATTGTTAGATGCTATGGGAGATGCTAATTTGGCGATGCCAATTGCAATAGAGAAAGGAAATGTTGCAATGGTCAATATGTGCATCGCAGCTAAAAAACCTGCAGATGTATATAGAACAGAGTATGTAGTTACTGCTTGTGAAAAATCAAATTTAGATATTTTAAATGCATTGCTTTTAGCAGGTGCAGATGCAAACCCTGGAATGCCAATTTCTATTGCTAAAAAAGATGTAAAACTTGTCAGAGAATTGGTAGCTGCGGGTGCAGATGTTAACAAACCTGAATACATAAAAAAATCTGTAGAATTAAAAGACCATGCAACTGCACAAGTTCTTTTAGAGAAAGGTGCAGATGCAAACCCTGGAATGCCAACAGCAATTAAATTAGGCGATGTTACTATGGTTAATTTATTACTAAAAAATGGCGCAGACGGTAAAACGGCAACATTTATAGCTACCGCAAGTGAGCAAGGAAATACTGAAATTACTAAAATGTTATTAGCAGTAGGTGCAGATGCAAATAATGGAGTAATTCCATCCATTAAGAATAATAAGCCAAAAGTATTATCCATGCTGATAAATTCAGGCGCAAGTGCTAATAGCGATATTCACATCAAAGAATCTATTAAACACAATAATTCAATATTAACAAAATTGATTATTGATGCTGGCGGTAATGCTACAGCTGCTTTAGAACCTTCTGTGAATTCTAATGCTGATAAAATCATTACTTTAATTTCAGAAAATGGTGTAGATGTAAAAGATCAGAAATATCTGGCAATTGCTGTTAATAAAAATTATACAGCCACAGCAAATGCTTTAACCAAAGCAGGTTCTTCTGCAGCAGATTCGTGGGATGATAATACAGGAGAAAGTTTATTACATACATCTATTCGAAAGCATCTTAATTGGAATATGGTGAATATCCTTGTTTCTGGTGGAGCTGATGTTAATAAAAAAACAAAAAGTGGAGACTCTCCATTACATTTAGCTGTTTATCAAGGAAAAAAGAAAAGAGATGCTGCGGCAGATGTTGTTGTGGTACTGATAAAAGCAAAAGCAGATGTGAATGCAACCAATGCTAAAGGAGAAACTGTTTTAAAAGCAGCTCCAGGGAAAAGAAAAATAACAAAACCCTTAAAAAAAGCGGGTGCTAAAAAAAGAATATAATAAGATGCTTATAAAAGTTTATAAGAATATTTTTCTTTCTGTTTTTTTGTTTTTAATAACTTCCGTTTCATATGGTCAGTTGTTAAATATAAATTCAGAAACAGCATCATTTATTGATGCTACAACATTTAACCCAAAGAATAATGTTTTACTCCTTTTCTCTGGTTCTTCGTTAATGTTGTATGATGTAAATTCAGATGAGATGGTAAAACCTAAGTGGTTTCAATTAGATGGATTTAAAAAAATAGAAGCTGCATTTATGTGGTCTGACGAACAAGTGTTAATTTTTGAGTCTAATCAATACAGAATTTTTAATGTTAGTACAGCTCAATTTTTATCAAAAAAACAAGAATGGCTGGGGTTGCCAGAAGAATGGAAAGGTGAGTTTGATGCTGCGGTGAGATGGGATGAAGACAATGTGATGTTCTGTAAAGATGATAAATATTTAATCTACAATTTTAAAGAATCTAAGTATACAATTTATGATTACTTAACTTCTTGGGAAGGTTGGCCGGAACAATGGAATAAAAGTATAGAAGCCATTTTTAGTTTTGGGGATAGTATTTATTTTTTAAATGACGGAAAAGCAATAGAGTATTCTAAATCTAAAGGAGCGTTTTTCTCTGAGATAAAAATAAGTTCTGAATAAAAAAGGCTTCACAGAAATGTGAAGCCTTTTGTACTCGAGGTGGGAATCGAACCTTACAAATAACTGAAAACAATTGAATGAAAAAGAAATCAAATACATGTAAATCAATACATTATAAAATAGTTAAAATAATTTTATTTTCCTTTTCATACATTTAATAACACTTTTTTACTTATTTTCGTTACTGTAACGTTACTAAAAAACAATATAGAATGTCAGTAAAATTAAGAGAAAGAAAACTTTCTAAAGGTGTAATTAGGTATTATTTAGACATAATACATGAAGGTGACAGGTCATATGAGTTTTTAGATGTTAAAATATTACCTACAGATTTATCTGGTGTTAAGAAAGAAAAGAAAAATGTTGCTAATATTTTACGTTCGAATAGAGAATTGGAATTAATTACAAATGACACAAACTACATTCCCAATCATCGAAAAAACATAAATTTCAAAAAATTTGCAGAATCTTTTATAGAAACCTATAAGAAGAAAGACTTGCGAATGATAAATGCAACTTACAAAAAATTTAAAGAGTTTGTTAATAATGATAAACTAAAACTTTCTGAAATCAATCCTTTTATTATGAATGGCTTTAAAGATTATTTAAATAATGAAGCTGGATTAAAAGGAGAATCTCCACATAATTATTTCACTCGTTTTAAAAAAATACTAAAGGATGCAGAATTAAAAGGATTAATAAAAAAAAACCCTTCAAATGGTATTCGATTTGTTAAAAGTAGTACTTCAGATGAGTTGAAAAAACAAGTACTTACAACAGAAGAATTAGGCATTTTAGCTAAAACAGCATGTGGTAATAATGAGCTGAAAAAAGCGTTTTTCTTTGCTTGTTACACTGGTTTAGGTTACGCAGAAATAAAAAAATTGAAGTGGGCTAACATAAAGAATGATAGATTAGAAACTAGAAGGGAAAAAACTAATAAAAAAATTGAATTAAAATTAAAAACTAATATTCTTAATCTCTTGGGAGGACCTAAAAAAAATAATGACTTAGTTTTTAATTTTGAATCAAAAAACGGAAAAACCATTTCAGATAACGGAATTAATAAATGCTTAAAAAATTGGGTTAATAGAGCCAAAATTGACAAACACATAACCTTTTACTGCGCCAGACATACTATGGCCACTCAATTATTAAGTTATGGTGCAAATCTAAAAACAGTAGCTGATGCACTCGGGCATTCTGACACCAGAAATACTATAAAGTACCTAAACTATATTGATAGCTTAAAAGATGAAGCTGTCGATAATTTACCAGATATTAGCTTTTAAAAAGACTATGGAAAAAGATTATATAAAGATTTATGAAGAAAATTATGCTAAATCAGAGATTTCAGCTGAAAAAGAAATTAAAAAAAAATATATTGAATTTAAAGTAAAAGGAAGGAATCATCTAAAAGCCACTAACGTAATATTAAAAGATTTTGATAAAGAAAATCAAAATTCTATTTTAAAGAAAGACCCATATAATAATTTACGTCATTTATTTATAAACAGACTGGATGAATTTGATAAAAAAAATCAAATGAATGTAATTCATGAAATTATATTTCCAAAGTTTAATGAATTAGATAATGATTTTTTTGCAAACTTCGAAAAATTTATTGTTGAGTTGGCGGTTTTTAATGCTCGATTTGATATCTACAATGAATTCAGTAACAATATAGATTTTTACGCTTTCTTATTTGAACTAAACGACTTTAAAGATTTTAAAATCAAAGACTTTAAAATCAATCAGGATATGGAAATTTATGAGCGTTATAGATTGAAAGTTAGTAAAATTAATAATCCAGAATTGTATTTAAATACTATAAGAGAGGATAAATATATTTCATCTTCTAATTTAAAAGGCCCTGCTAAACCAACCAATAATTTTAATTTTTCAGATCATAAAAAGAAAATTATCACTGACAAATCTTTCTACAACCAATTAAGTACTAACTATTTTGATAAAACAGAACTTTCATTTAAACATTTTCAAGATATTTTTTTAATGGATTTTAATTCAACAAAATATTCTCTTCGTTTTAAATGTGATAACGATGTAGCTTGTTACATTTTAGATGAACTGAGGTTGAAATTTAAAACTAAAAACTTTACTCAAACAACAATATCAAATTCTGGAAAATTTAAGTTTGCTGATTTAAAAAATATTTCTCAATATGAAATTTCTAGATACAGATCTAAAATTCATAAAACTGATGCAGAAGACGTAGATTGTATTTTAAACCAATTTTTTTAGTATTTTTTTCTTAAAAACTGTTAAAATTATGCATAAAAGTGCATATATGCATAACTATTAGTTTTTATGCATATATGCATTTTTCTTTTATTTTCTTTTACACTTTTGTATTCGAATTCAAACAAGAAATAGCTATTTCATTTTTTTAAATTAAAATTATTAAAAGATGAAAACAATTAAAGAGGTTTTAAGTGAAATTTTAGAGAGCTTAAAACAAAAAGACAAAAGTATTTACACATTCCAAGAAGGATGCAATTATTGCGGGATATCTCCCAGCAGTATGTATAAACATACATCTGCGAATAGAATCCGTCATTTTAAACCGCAGGGTAAGCTCATTTATTTTCAAAAAGAAGATTTGGATAACTTTATGTTAAGAAATCCGCAATCTACAATCGAAGAGCAACAAGACATTGCTGCGTCATATTCATTAAACAGAAAAAAATCTATTTAATGTTATGAAGGGGAAAATTACAATAAGAATTTCAGATAGTTTAAGAGAAAGACTATCTGAAGTTGCAGAATTAAATGAAGTATCTGTATCAGAATTATCCAGAACAATTTTAGAGCAATACTTCAATTCTGAAGAAGAAGAATACGATGATGATATCAATGAAAATTTTGAAGACCAATCAATGGAAGATGAAGTTCACTTTGAAAACAAACATTTTTATGATGAGATCGATTATGAGGATGAGGATATAGTACATTCTGTTGCGTTTTTTCAATTGGTAACTTGGGTATTTGATCAAAGAGATTCACGCTTAATCAAATTAGATAAGAATGAATTAAAGAAATTTAAAGACACCATTATAGAAATATACTCTAGTTCAATAATAAAGCAAGAATTAAAAGATGAGTTTAATAAGGTTTTTGTTGATTTAATTAAAGAGATTAATAGTAGCTATCCATTTAGCTACCGTCCAGATTTTGCTTTTAGAAATTATAAAGGTTTTAAATATTCCTTGTTGACAGATTTTATCTTTAAAGATAATTTAGAGAAGCCAGTTGTGTCAATAACAATTTAATCTTTACAGCATGATAAAATCAAAAGAGGATATTGAACAAAAACTGGATGAATTAACTGCTAGTGAAAGAGAACAATCTATTTTGTCTCTAGGTAAAATCTTAGAATTAATACCAAAGGAATATTCAGCGTTAATTAACGAAGCGTATAAATACAAAAGAATCCCCAAAGAATATTTATTAAGCTCAATTCTATTTTCAATTAGTACAGCTACAGGATTAACATTCTTTATTGAAGCACTAGGGTATAGGAATTACGCAAACCTATATTTTACTATCGTTGGTAGTAGAGGAGATACAAAATCAGAAGCGTTAAAGTTAGCTACAGATCCTTTAAAACTAGAAGATGATAAAAGTTATGATAAGTTTTGTTCTAAAGTAAGAGAATACAATCCAGAAACTGATGACGAACCTATTAGGAAACAAATACTGTTACAAAACTCTACTATAGAATCAGTTCATAAAACCCATAATGAAAACCCTAACTCCATAGGTGTTTATATTGATGAGATTTACACTCTAATTGATAAAATGTGTAACTCTAGTAGCAGAGATGGTGTAGAATGGAGAACGTTTTTACTGCAAGGTTACACAAATTGTTATGTCGATGTAGGTAGAAAAACAACTCAAAGTTTCAGGATAAAAGAGACGTATCCAACTTTATTAGGAGGCATCCAAAATGAGTTTATAACAAAGCTTTTTGCTAATGGTAATTTAGAGAGTGGTTTTGTAGATAGACAGTTATTTACGCCTAAGCTAACGGAAAACAATAAATTAATTAGAGGTAAAATTTCAGAGAATGTGTTAAAAGATTATTCTAATGCAGTTGCTAATATTCTAGAATATAAAAAGCAAAGCGAAAAACAAGAGGAACCTATTAAAAAGTTCAAAATAACTTTAACCAAAGAAGCAGAAGATAGACTCTTTGATTATACACAAGAGTTGATTAACAGAAAAGAAAGTGCTGGAGCTATTTTAAAAGAGTACAATTCTAAGATGCAAATATCAATTCATAAATTAAGTTTAATTGTTCATATGATGCAAATTTCTATCGATATGGATTTCACTAAACATTTAGAAAAAGAGACGGTTGAATTAGCAATTATATTAAATGAATATTATCTAAATAATTTAAAAATTATACTCAATGAAAATTATCAATCAAAGAGTAAGGAGCCTAGTTTAGACGACATAATAAAAATTGCCATTAAAAATAAAGCCACCCAAAAATCAGTTGTAGACATTACAAAGGTTACCAAGGGTACAGTTTCTAAGCATTGGAATAGAGTTAAATCGAAACTGGAAACTGCAAACTAACCCTTTTTAGTGCTTCAAGTAATAGTAAATCAGACAATTAGTAGTCATTACAGAATAGGTTTCGAGTTTCCGTTATGAAAAGAGAATTAAAAAAAATTGAGTTAAACTTAGCGTTTAAGAGCAAGCGAAATTTTAAAATTATTACCCCTTGTTGTTTGAAATCAAATAAAGATGGGAAGTTTGTGAATTATAAAGGGTTGAATGAATCTTTTGGATATTGTCATTCATGTGGTAAATCAACCTCACCACCAACTCAATATATTGATGATAATGGCAGAAAATATGAATGGGATGATCTAATTAATGAGTTCATACCATCCGTCCTACAATCGTCCTACAAAAGTGTAGGACAATTGACCGACAACTCTGTCCTACAATGTAAGACACATGAAAAAAACATTGATATTGAGTTGAAATACATTGAAAACAGGCTTGTTGAGAGGTATATGCGTATTCAACAACAAAACAATTTCTTGTCTTACATTGGTAAGACATATGGAGAGAAAAACAAAGAAATTGTAAAAGATTTATATAAACTAGGTACTAGTAAAGATGGAGGTATAATTTTCTGGAGCATTAACAAGTTTCAGAAAGTGCAAAAAGCAAAAGTTTGTTATTATGATACAAACGGTAAAAGGACACAAAAATTTAAAGTGCCATATAAAAATGAAGATGGTTATTATAGTTGTCTTTTTGGGGAGCATTTATTGGGTATACCTGAATATAAAAACAAACCAATTATTCTTGTAGAAAGTGAAAAAACAGCAATTATATCTGCTATTAACTTCCCAAAATATAACTGGTTATCTTATGGTGGTATAAATGGGATGACAAATCAAAAAATGAAAGTCTTGTCAGGGAAGAATATTTTAATTGTTCCAGATCTAAGTGAAAATGCTAGAAATATAACGGAGAAAAAAATTAAAGAGCTAAAAAAACTAGATATAAAAGCCAACATGTGGGATTTAAGTAAAGGGATGAATGATACTCAATTAAAAGAAAAAGGGTATTATAATTATGATTTAGAGGATTTTTTAAGAGAAATGTAAGTCTTTAAGAACACTTAACGGTAAAGGTTTAAAAAAGATTCTTAAATTGAACATCAAAGCATCAAGCGAGAACAAAAGTTCCTATTATCTGGAAATGATAATCTGTAAACAGGAAGTTTATTCTTTATATAAATAGTTATACCCAATTAGAATGAACGACAATATAAGTATAGAAGCAATTGAAGTTTTCTACAATGATTTTAAAAAATTAGTTAATATTACTTATGAAAGTTCTGAATACGAAATCAAATCGACCTGCAACATAATTAGAAAATTATTAATAGACAATGTGAATATTAATAATCTTTGGAAAAAACTTGGCAACGAAAATCGCATATATTTAACGAATGTTACCACAGAAAACGACTTTGATAAAGACTATCAAAATGAAATTAAAGTATATATACCATTTCTGAATATTATTCCTAATAATATTATAAATCATTATTTAGCAATAAATGTTGACAAATTTGTGAAAAATGGTGTTGCTAAAATTCCAAAATTTCCAAAACTAATTCTTGAAAGGTCTAAAATTGGGAATTACATTAAAAATAGATTTATAGTCAACTATCACATTATTACGAGAAAAGATATTGTTGAATATATTGCTTACGAACAAGGTTATATTCATTTGAATATAGATCCTAAAAAAATCGAAAGGATTAAGTCCGTCAAAAAATTAAGGTTCGAACAAAATGTTGACTCAAAAACAGCATTTATGTATTCAGCAACAAAATTAAACTCTACAGGAAATGAAAAAGAGGAACTTATTCAATTAGGAAAAAAACATCATTTCGAAACATTAATTATATTACAAATTATTAAGGATATTACGCTTTCAAATGATATTGTTAAATTATATAATCAAAGTAAAGATTATTTATCTGAAAACTTAAAAGGATTTTCACATCAAGAAAATGAATTAACATTGAATTATAATACACACGGAACTGAAAAAGGAGAAAACTGGGTATAACACCGTATATAATTTATTGCTGGCTTCTTGCCTACTTGCGAAAGTCCTCGCGAACTTTCTTGGTTAGTAATTATTTACTAACTTTAGTGATAAACCAACGCAACAAAGCTTATACAAACACGGTTGCCAATAATACAAAGAACGCCATTTTTACCTATGATTTTATTTGAGAATTTCGAAAAAACGCAGATAAACTTCTTGAATGGAAAAATATCTCAATTTATGGATGCGTATATCAGAAAACATAAAGTTTGGACACCTGAACAAATGCAAACTGATTTCATCAAACATATTAATTCAGAAGTAACAAATGGAACTTATATTCCGAATCCTAAATATGCTGAATTTACAACTAAAGAAGATATATATATTTTAAAAATAAAACTGGAAGCTGTAAAATGGCTGAATACAAAAAATGGGAATGAATTTTCGCTTAAACGTTTTACTAAAAAATACAATAATAACAAACCAATTGCCAAAAGGGAAAGTCCAATAATAGAAAGAATCAGATTCGGAACTAAATGGAACAAGGATGAATTTTATGATATTAATTTTGGATTGAGAGACTCTTTTAGATACATCAAAACTTCTGAACTTGAGAAAATAAAATATTTACCTTGGACAGTTGAACACGTAAACACAGAACTCAAAGAGAATTATGATTGTAATATTTTAGATTGTTTAAATAAGCTTTCGAAAAGTCATTTAGAAACTAAATTTGTAGAATATTGGAAAGAAAACTATTACTCGATTGAAAGTCCTGCAATACTTCCAGAAGTTTGTGGATTTAGGTCAAATTTCTACTATTTTGAATATAAAGATAATATTTACACCAAAAAAAATGAAATACTCGAAGAAGTTAATGACGATGTTAAAATCGTAAATTTCAGATATGATTTTTTAATTATTAACTTTAGAACTCAAAAGAAAGCCTTTATAGAATTAGACGGATTTGAAAATCATAAATCCCGAAAACAACAAACTATTGATAGTATAAAAAGAAATAACGCATCAAGTAATGGAATTACTTTATTTAATTTTACATCAAAAAGAATTAACGAGAATATAAAATCAGTTTTTAGCGAATTGGAATCGTTTTTAAAATGAAAAAGTACTATTGGCAACACCGTGTATAATTAATTGCTTTGGCAAGTGCTTATTTGGAAAATTCCTTCGCAATTTTCTCGCGTTCGTTTTTGTTTACTAAATTAGGTGCTTAAACACGCCACTAATCTTATACATAACCGTTGTAACACTTTTAACCAAACCAAGATTATTATGAAATATATTTATTATTTAATAGGATTTATTATTATTTACAACATAATAAAGTATTTACTTTTTAAAGAGAAAAAGAAAAAAATGATTGGACTTTATGGAGAGAATATTGGCACTGCAATTGCTAATAAAAAAGTCCTATTTGGAATGACTACAGAAATGCTTAAAAAGTCTTGGGGAAAACCGGATAATATTGACGGAAAAGTAATTAGGAAAGACTCCGTTAAATATTATTATCATTATGGCGCATATAAAAATAAAAGAGGAAATACGGCATACAAATATAGGATTACAATGATTAATAACGTTATAGACGAAATAAAGGAAAATTAACTGAATGGAAAAATTCTCTTTTCTTAAAAATGAAATAAATAAAATTACTGAAAATGGAGAATCTTTTTTAGGTTTTGATGGTGGTAATATTAACTCAAAAACTTGGTTTTGTGGTGTTGAGTTTGGAAGTTCTTTGGAAACAATGAGCAGTTACTATTCTGAATATGTAAAGTATTACAATTTAAATGGTTTTGACATTCCTTATAGAATAGATTGTCCAAAGTATTTTATAAACTCAACATTTGACAGATTACTTACTTATTTATACATTAATTTATTTAAAGATTTATTATCAAAAAATGATGAAAAAAAACAAATAGATGACATTTTGAAAAATGAGCTATATAATAAATCATCTAATTCATTTAAAATCAATCTTTTCCCAATTGCAAAAAGTGACATAAGTTGGGATAACTCAATTACTGAAATATTAAAAATAAAGAAAGAAATCTATTATCAGAACCTTTTTGAAAAACGTTCAATATTTGTAAAAAAATTAATCTTAAAATTTAATCCTGATACAATAATTTGTTTTTCCCCAAAAAATTATTCAAATTTTTTCGTTGAATTTTTCTTTAATAAAAAAGAAAAAATAGAATATCAATGGGATAAAATTATTTTAGATAATTCAGAATTCAATATTTCAATTTATAAATCAAAAAAAATAAAAATTATTATAGTTCCTTTTTTAGGAAGAGGAAATGTAAACTCATATGAAAAGGTAAAAATACTTGCGAATTATTTAAAAAAAACGTGTTACAACACCGTATAAAATTAATTACAGGTTCTAGCCTATTTACGAAAACCCTCGCGGATTTTATATTCGGTTTGTAATTACTAAATTAGATTCTTAAAAAACTTAAGAAATTATAAACAAGACCATTGTAAAACATTATGAAACGAGCTTTTTGTATTTTAATAATATTTTTATTTTTTAATTGTAATAAAGGTGAAAGGGAAAATTCAGTTTTCAAAATTACCGAATCTAAAAAAACAATTGACCTCAAACCAATTTTTTTAAATTTAAATCCGAAAATGAGTGATTTACAATTTGAAGAAAAACTAAGTTCTTCATCACCAAATAAAAAGTTCACAATACCAATAGGCAATTATAATTTTGATTTCACAGTAAGAAAAGAATCCGAAAGAATAATCCTTGAATACAATGACATTAAAGAAATAGTTTTTATTTCCACCATAGGTGAAAAAGGTTTAGAACAAAAATATTTAAAGTTTATTAGCAGAGATGAAACAGAAGAAAATTTAGTTCGAAATTTCATTAAACTTTTTAAGAGTAAATATTCAAAACAAATAACTGGGCTTCCAATTCTGAAAAACCAAATTGGAGAATATTACAATATTCAATGGTTTTCAAGTTTATCTGAAATGAGTCTATTAAAT
>TARA_R110002072_G_scaffold97528_3_pt1 | contig 19843 bp, 20 predicted proteins | sample TARA_R110002072 | Tara Oceans TARA_R110002072 (sample SAMEA4397118) | marine metagenome | biome: Polar Biome; feature: [SRF] surface water layer (ENVO:00010504); material: water (ENVO:00002006), including particulate matter (ENVO:01000060) such as... | depth 5 m | reverse complement strand
CATTAGCCCCGAATTTCAGGCAAAATGAACTCCGAAACTTGAGTTCTTGAATGTAGGTATAGTCTGTTCCTATCACCACACCCCAAAATTTAATCCCATCATCACTATGTGCAATGTGCGTTTTTCCCTCATTCACTTGTAGCTTGAGTGTTTCTTCTAAGATATGTCTCGCTACCTTTAATGCATTTTTAGCTGCCGTTTCTGAACAACATAGAATCAAGATATCATCGGCATACCGCACAATTCTGTGCTGTCGTCGCTTCATTTCCTGATCAAATTCATCTAAGTAGATATTGGCTAACAAGGGACTAATCACTCCGCCTTGCGGACTTCCTTTTTCATTGTTTTGCCAATTTGAGCCAACCATCACACCACTTTTTAGAAACATGTCGATCAAATTCAGAATACTGCCGTCTGTGATTCGCTTTCGCACCGACTGGATGATTAAATCATGGTCGAGCATGTCGAAGCACTTTGACAGATCCATATCCACCACATGTTGGCGTTGATACTTGCGTATAAACAGCGTCGCTTTGCTGATGGTTTGATGACAACTTCGTCCCGTTCTGTACCCATAACTAGATGGGTGAAAGTCTGGATCGAAGATGGATGTCATGATGTTCGATAAACATTGTTGTACGACACGGTCTCGAACCGTTGGGATGCCTAGTAACCGTTTGCCTCCATCATCTTTGTCGATTTCGACCCGCTTTACCGGCTGCGGTTGATACCGCTTTTCCTGTAGCTCGAGCAATAATTGCTTGAGATTACTTTCCAAATCCCGTGCAAAATCCTTCACGCCCTGCCCATCAATGCCGGCAGCACCTTTATTCTTTTTCACTCGCTTGAATGCGTCATGGAGTGCCTGCAGCGATAGCAGACGACCATAAAGACTGTAGTAAACTCTCACGCTTATTTTCTCATATCACTAGCCATTGATTGCCTTAATTGTGTTGGGTTTGTTTCATCACCGCGTTAAGTTTTCTAGCTTGGTTTGATCCAGTTTTATGCAATATGCTTAACTGCCTTATTGTCTCTAATGAAGAGAAATGATTACTCCCCGTGACCAGCTCACATCAATCGCGCCGATTTCACTCTTTGCCATTGAAGGATGCCTTGCCTTTTCTTTTATGAAAAGCGCAACTTGTAGTCACACAATCCGTTACCTCTATTTTTAGTGATTTATAGACCACTTCCCCCCTTCGCAACTAACATGACCTTTTGAGTCTTGCTAGCCCCAACAATCATTACGCTGTTGGTCAGCTTGGTTTTATCCTCCACACCATTACTGGCTTTCATCGGCCTAGCCTTCAACACTACTACGGGTTCATCTGCCACCTCACACTCATACCATTCTTGAGTCACCCCTTGAATGATACGCCCAATCATGTTGACTTGGATACAATGCCAGGCTTCCCCAGTTACTACACTGACGCCCTGTTAGAAATCCCACCCTCAAGCACAGCATTGGTCTGACTAAGTATTGGGCTTCGCGCTATTTTGGACGCTTACCCACCAATACCGCCGAAACAGGTTACGGTTAGTTGTGTACCTCTAACTTCCTATGGCTTCCTTCAAACCCCACCGTTAGCCAGTGATGCCCTTGCCATTCGGATTATCTTCCCCTTAGTCGGGGTGATTCCACTTTCTTTCAAGTGGACGGGTTTGCCAGCTTCGCTGGGCAAACAAAAAAGCCGCTTCAGAGACTGAAGCGGCTTTAAAAAACAAGTACTGAACTAAAAACCGAAGCTATCTACTTTTTAAATAGAAACTATTTACTTTTTTGAATAATAGACAGGCTTAGCCTCTGTCTCTGTTGGCTGGCCTAACTTAACCACGCCATCTTCCACCTTAAATGGGTAAACCCAATGACGAGCCCACCCAGCAATATGTTCAGCCATCACGACAATACGCTGAACAAAAGAACCATCGTCCAATTTCAAGACCCGTATATACATCAAACCAACCCCCCACATTGCCCGCGTTTGAGCAATGGCTTCGAGGTTTTTAGCAACGGCTGCTAATTGCACTTCAGTCGGAACCTTGACATCACCCGCATCTATTGTTAAGGCCTTGAACTCACCCGTAGGTGATAAAGTAAGACCGAAGGGAGGAAAGTCACCCGATTCAATCAATTCTTTCTCCATACGGGCAAAACCTTTTACCATCATAAACTTTAATTGGTTTACCGCTTGCTCTTCTGTTACTTTTGCTCGCTTCAGTTTGTTTAAGTCTGCCTCCTGCTTGGGCATCGGGATTGCTTCTTCATACTTCTTAATGCTGTTTTCTTCAGCATGTACAGATGAAGCAAAGGCAATTAAGCATAGCGCTGTTAGTAAGATGCAGCGAAATGAACGTGTCATATAAAACTCCAATTGTTTAATATTATTTTGTGGCGGTAAAATTATCGATAAGACACGTAAATGTCTAGCGACATTCTTCAACTTTAAGAGTTTTTAACATTTTTTAAAAGAATAAAACAGCTTACCGAGTATAGACTTATCAACATCGAACAAACTGAAACATGGCAGCAATTGGAACTTACACTTAATAACGGCCAATTGAAAAGAATCTGCAAACTTCTAAATAAAGCCATTTACTTAGACAGCAAGACTATTGAATCTGAAAACAAGCACTTTGATATCTTTAGTGCAGACCCCATAGATAGCCAGACACTTACACTAAAACCACCAAACCAACTTTCATCATCTCAGCTAACCGACTTTCAACACTTTTGTAGTTCTGTTTGCCATACAATCAATAACAGTAATGATACTGACCAAGAAGCACTGCCTTTCACTCATGGCTTAATCGGGTTTTGCTCATACAATACAGGGGAAGAACTAACACTGAAAAAGAACCAAAACCCGATACCTAAAAACAATAAAGCAGACGATTTCCCGGCAATTTTTGTCGGCTTTTATACTTGGAGCTATGTTTTTAACCATACCAATAAAAAAGGATTTATCACCTTCTCGCCTTTTTGTAGCCAAGCACTTCGTAAAAAAATAGTAAACTGCATCAAATTAACACAAGAACAAAGCTCAAAAAGCACTGCACAAACACCAAAGAGCTTGCCTGACTTGCACTGGTATAAAAGCCAGACGTTTGCTGAATACGCAGACGCTTTCGAACATATTCAAGACTATATTAAAAATGGCGATTGTTATCAGGTGAATCTTACCCAGCGTTTCCAAGCCAAGTCTTCAGAGCATGCCGCAGACTTATATTTCGCGACAAGGGAAAATATTCAAACCCCCTACTCTTGCTTTTTTTCTTTTTCAGAAACACAGCATTTACTGAGCTTTTCACCTGAACAGTTCATTTCAATTCATAATCGCACTATTGAGAGCAGACCAATTAAAGGCACCATTAAAAATAATGGCTTAGCGGAAAATAAAACGCTTTTATTAAACAGCACTAAAAACCAGGCTGAAAATGTCATGATCGTTGACCTGCTTAGAAACGATTTAGGCAAGGTATGCCAAGCTAAGTCTGTGCATGTACCAGAGCTATTTAAAGTAGAAACCTATAAAAATGTGCATCATCTGGTTAGTCATATCAAAGGGAAATTAAAACCTGATGTGAGTGAAATGGATGCTTTTTTATCTTGTTTTCCCGGGGGTTCCATTACGGGTGCACCTAAAATAAGGTCGATGGAAATAATTAAAGAACTAGAAAAGCATTCAAGAAGCGCTTATTGCGGTTCTGTCTTCTACTTAAATCATGACGGCCACTTTGATAGTAATATTTTGATCAGAACGGTTATCAAACATAACGAGGATCTATATTGCTGGGCGGGTGGTGGTATTGTTGCCGATTCGGAGCTTGAAGACGAGTACCAAGAAAGTTTAACGAAGGTTAGTAATATTACCGGTATACATGATTAATTAATCAGTATCACTTAATGTTTCAGCACCTAATTCGAACTCTTCACCTAAGGTTAGCTGCGAATTGACTTCTTTTGAAATAAGATCAATGTCGCGTATTTCTGCCAATGTGGGTAAATTTTCCAGTGATTTCAGATTGAAGTGCGCCAGAAACTGTTTTGTCGTTGCGTAAATAGCAGGCCTTCCTGGCACTTCGCGATGCCCAACCACCCTTACCCAGCTTCGCTCCTGTAATGTTTTAATAATATTCGAGCTCACAGCAACGCCACGAATTTCTTCGATATCACCACGGGTTATCGGTTGACGATAAGCAATCAGCGCTAGCGTTTCTAATAATGCCCGCGAATACTTTTGAGGTTTTTCTTCCCAAAGCAGCTGTACCCACTCACTACAATCTGATCTGGTTTGAAACCGAAAAGCCCCTCCGACTTCGACCAACTCGATGCCGCGTGAGGCATATTCAGAACCAAGCTCTTGTAAGATTAATTTTATTTGAGCTTTAGAAACTGCCAAATCATGTTCGAGTAATAAATATATTTGTTCTACAGAGAGGGGTTTATCGGACGCAAACAGAATAGCCTCGACAATCATTTTGAATTTTATGACTGTATTCTGCCCGTAACATGATGATAAATCACTTTCGGTTTCACATTTATTTACTTGATTTATATCGATATTTTTCTTCATATCATCTTATTAACTTTCTCGCGCTTTGACATGAATCGTACCAAAGCTTTCACCTTGAACAAAATCCAGTAATTGCTCTTTTACTAACTCCATGATCGCTAAAAAAGTAACCACAACGCCCGCACGCCCTTCTTCGGGGGTAAAAAGACTATAAAAAGAGACAAAATGATCGGAACTAACTCGCGCTAAAATAAGGGACATTCTTTCTCTCGTCGAGAGCCTTTCCCGTTCAATTTGATGGTTTACAAAACGATCTGAACGAATTAGCACTGTGTTTAAGGCATCGAGCAATTCATGAAGGCTAACATCAGGATGCAATTTATGGTTTTTGGCGATCTCGGCATTGACTGAAACAGTGGCAATTTCGCGATTAATTCTTGGCAGTGCATCAATATCTTCAGCCGCCTTCTTGAAGCGTTCATACTGTTGCAGGCGCCTGATAAGTTCAGCACGAGGATCATCTTCTTCATCGTCTTCATGCTGTAATTTAGGCAGAAGCATTCGTGATTTTATTTCAGCCAGCATCGCCGCCATAAGCAGATATTCAGCTGCTAATTCAAAGTGCATTTTTTTAGCGGCTTCAATGTATTTAATATATTGAAGTGTTATTTCACTAACGTCGATCGTCAGAATGTCCATATTCTGACGACGAATCAGATATAACAGAAGATCTAGAGGCCCTTCGAATGCATCTAATATAACTGAAAGTGCATCAGGTGGAATATACAGGTCTTGCGGTACATCTGTGATCGCCTTTCCTTCCACAATCGCAAAAGGTAATTCATGCTGAACTGCACTCATATACAACAATACCGACTTAAATTAACACCAAATCATGCACCAAAAGATAAACCCATGGCTTTACGCACTTCTACCAAAGTACTTTTCGCTGCATCCCGGGCACGCTCCGCACCTTCTGAAATAATACTCCTGACTAATTCCGGATTTTCTTCATATTGGCGAGCCCGCTCTATAATAGGTGCCTGCTCAGCTAATACTTTTTCGATAAGTGGCTTTTTACAATCTAAACAGCCAATACTTGCCTTAGCACAACCTTCTCTTACCCAGCTTTTCGTATCTGCGTCTGAATACACTTCATGTAAGCCCCAAACAGGACACTTATCCGGATCACCCGGATCCGTTAAGCGAATACGCTGCGGGTCGGTCTGCATTTTTTGAATTTTATGAGTCACGCTTTCAGGAGACTCACGCAAACCTATCGTATTATGGTAAGACTTAGACATCTTCTGTCCATCTAAACCCGGCATTTTAGGTGATTTCGTTAACAAAGGTTGAGGCTCTGGCAAAATTATTTTACCGCCACCTTCGATGAACCCCATTAAGCGTTCCCGGTCACCTAAGGATATATTCTGTTGATCCTTTATCAGCGCATGCGCAATATCTAATGCTTCATCTTCACCTTGCTCTTGAAATCGTTTGAGAAGTGATCGATATAATTTAGCATTCTTCTTACCCATTTTTTTAATTGCAGATTCAGCATGCTCTTCGAAACCAATGTCTTTACCGTAAAGATGGTTAAATCTTCTCGCTATTTCTCGGGTCAATTCAACATGGGAGACCTGGTCAGCACCAACAGGTACATAGCCCGCTCTGTAAACCAAAATATCGGCACTTTGAAGCAAGGGATACCCCAAGAAACCGTAGGTAGCCAAGTCTTTCTCTTTTAATTTCTCTTGTTGATCTTTATAGGTTGGAACACGCTCTAACCAACCAAGCGGTGTCATCATTGAAAGCAAAGTATGAAGTTCTGCATGCTCGGGCACCATAGACTGGACAAACATCGTCGCTGACCCTGGATTTATACCGGCAGCCAGCCAATCAATCACCATGTCCCAAACACTTTGTTCTATCATGTGCGGGTCTTCATAATGAGTGGTTAAAGCATGCCAATCGGCAACGAAGAAAAAGCACTCATAATCGTGCTGGAGCTGAACCCAATTTTTCAAAACACCATGATAATGGCCAAGATGGAGTTTGCCTGTCGGCCTCATCCCTGATAAAACGCGCTGTTGCGACTCAACCAAACTCAAAATTGCCCCCTAAAAAGTTTAAAAAAACGAAATTATAACAGGTTTTATTGTTTAAACAGCTTATTAATCTGCCCTTGCCTCACGCATGGTGACAAACTCTTCTGCTGAGGTTGGATGAATACCTATTGTCTCGTCAAAGGTTTGTTTTGTTGCACCTGCTTTTAAGGCAACGGCCATCCCTTGAATTATTTCTCCAGCTTCTGCACCCACCATATGAATCCCTAAAACCTTATCGCTGGATTTATCTACTATCATTTTCATAAGGCAGCGCTCATCACTACCCGATAAGGTATGCTTCATGGGTTTGAAATTTGAGACGAAAACAGAGATATTTTTATACTGAGCCCTTGCCTGCTCTTCAGATAAACCTACCGTCGCGATTGTCGGCTGGCAGAAAACGGCTGTAGCTATATTAGTATAATCAATTGGCTCGGGTTTTGTTTTCGAGAATAAGTAATTGGCCAAATACATACCCTCTGCCAAAGCAACAGGGGTCAGTTGCATACCACCGCTTACATCACCCAGTGCAAAAATACTCTCCTCACTAGTCTGGAATTGAGAATTCACGACTATTTGACCCTGCTTATTTAAGTCAACACTGACATTAGCTAAACCGAGGTCTTGGGTGTGAGGCGTTCGGCCCGTAGCATAGAGCACAAGCCCGGTTTGATCATATTCACCAGAATCAAAATTTACACTTAAAGGAAACTCGTCAACTGAATTTTCGCTCTTCTGTATACTGGTCACATTATCATTAAAACGAAGCTGGACTCCCTTTTTAAGCAGCTCATCTTTTACAAATATTCTAAGCTCTTCGTCGAACCCTCTTAAAAATATATCACCACGATAGACCAAGGTGGTATCAACACCTAAACCATTAAGAATGCCAGCCATTTCAACCGCAATATAACCACCACCCACAACGATTGCTTTTCTGGGTAATTCATCTAGATAAAAAAGCTCATTTGAAGTGATGGCATGTTCACGGCCTGAAAAATCAGGCACAAAAGGCCAACTGCCTGTTGCAATAACAATACGCTCAGCAGTAAAGTGCTTTTTGTTAACCTCAACGGTATGCGCGTCAATAAAGCGCGCTCGACCATCAATAATTTCAGCACCTGAATTCACTAAGAGATTCTGGTAAATGCCATTGAGCCTTTCTATTTCGATATTTTTATTTTTAATCAGTGTTTGCCACTTAAAATCGAGCTTGCCATCTAAATTCCAGCCGTAACCCAAACCGTCATGAAGGTCTTCAGCAATATGCGAAGCATAAACAAATAATTTTTTAGGCACGCAACCAACGTTGACACACGTCCCGCCCAAATAGCGATCTTCCGCAACAGCAACTTTAGCCCCCATTGATGCAGACATTCTAGCCAAGCGAACACCACCGGAACCGGCTCCAATTACAAATAAGTCGTAATCATAGGCATGAGTCATAAAAACATCCAAATAAGAAATAAGGTTTAAAGTAGCTAAGTTAAAGCTTAAGAAGAAGCCTGGTGGCAGCTTTTGAATAGAACATTTTCAGTCACGTCACCCAACTGAATGCTTCCCACCGTTTTGTAGCCAATGCGCTTGAAGAATTCCAGATACCTTGAGTTGCCTGTATCCAATGCAATGCCCACTGAGCGAGGATTTTCTTTACAAATATTTTCTATTGCTGTCATTAACTGCTTACCATAACCTAAATTACGATACTTGGTATCAACCCCCAACAACGGGAGTTCATGGTATTGCCCTGAAGGCAGGCATTCATGTATCTGTTTATGGTAATCAATGTATTTTGAAGTGCAATTAAAACCCGCCGTCAACAGCATACGCATTCGCCAATTAATCTGACTGGAAAGGCTAAGCCTAACATTTGGGCTACCTACTAAAGCAACAGCGATCAGGTGGCTATCCAATGCTAAGCCAATCACATCTTGTTGATTTGAAAAGTGCAGGTTGATTAGTTCCCGGATCGTTGCGCGGACGCGCTGATCATAACCCGCCTTTGATGCGTTAAATAAGTATTTAAACGTAGGTTCGTTCTTGTAAGCACGATATAGAATAGCTTTTGCTTCAGTAAATGCACCCACATCTAGGCGGACAACCCGAGCTTCTGTTTCTTCCGTTATTATTGTCATCAAACTCTCTTTCTGAATGAGTATTCGCCAAGAATACCTCATATAGTTTTTTATGCCTTAGTTTTGGTATTGAAACATACTCTGTTTATGATGCCTGTTCTTATGGCGTCTATTTTTATGACATCTATTTTTATGACGATAATGTTAAACGAGAGTTCACCAAGCCTGGCAGCTCAGACTTTTCTATTGAAATTTGCTCGACCCGCACATTTAAGGCTTTTTTCATGGTATTTAACCAAGTCATCATTTTGTCAAAAGATGTATCATCAACCCATACTTTTATTTCTCTCTCACCACTCGGCTCGAAACGTTTCAAAACAATCCCCGCTCGTTTGGCTAAATTTGTCACAGAAGAAACCAACTGTTGACTATTCAAACCTTCACTGGAAGATGATGATTTTGAAAGACTAGCCAAGGCTGATTTATTTTCCACAACCAAGGCCAGCAAGTCTTTTTGCTGCTGTAGATAGGTGTCCGCATCTTTTTTATACTGGTACGCTGGCTGCCACACGCCGAAATATAAAAACAATAAAATCAGCATAAAAGTGAGTGCCTTTAACGCCATTCTATCTCTAGCCGGTAGCATTTCGTATTGTTTCAATGCGTTTAAAATACTCGGATTCTGTTTAATAGCAGAAATCATACCTATCCTTTATCATGTTTCGACGATGCATACTTCAGGCTTAACAACTCAGATGCTAAATATTTAAACACTTCAAACACCACTGACACTGATACGACCTTTAAAGTAGTCTTTTTCTTGAACCGCTGAACTTATCTTGGCAGTTAAACCTGCATCTACGATTGCTTTTTTCAATGATTCTAATTGGTCAAATGACTTGGCGTGAAGCTCAATCAATAACTCTCCACGCTGTTCGCTGTAATTAATACTATAAAAAACCAGACTTGTTTTATTTTGATTAGCATTGAATTGATACCCGGCTTCGCCTAATAAATCTAAAAAGTCTAATTTATCTACGCCAGCACTATTAAGCTGATTAAGCTGGCCTTTGATAATCCGGGGAAGTTTAGCAACCGAGATATTTCTAGACGTGGGCACTGATTTTTTATACTCAGTAAGCGCCTGTTTACTAATATTTTCGGCTTGTTGATATGTATAAAAACCCTGCCCGACAAAAACGCCCAGTTGTAATAAAAAACCGATGCCGGCAATAATCGCAACAGAACGCCAGCGCGTCCAAGCGCCTTTATTTTTCGAGCTAAGCTGATAAGCACCTTGGCAAAGATTAGCTGGCGTCTTCTTTAATTTGAAAAACTCTGAGCAAATATACTCAAAGGCAGTAACTGAGCTTTCAGTAACGTTAATATTCACATGCGGGTATTGTTCTATTTCGGCAATCAACATTTTACTATTGGCAAGCGCCGACTTATCCAAAACGATTTCAATATTGATATCATCCTGCTCTGCTTCATCATTAGGCAGGAAGAACACAGCATCCAAATATGAAATTAAATTTTGATTTTGAATGGAAATAGATTGGTGATTACCAGAAATATAAGCACTGGCGGATGAAAGAACAATCTTAATCGCACTGCTACTAGCATCAATCAGGTCACTATCTAAATGTATCGCCTTTAACGAGCTTACTAGCTCTTCATTATTAAGCTCGTCAAAAAGCCCGGCAAAAATAGAGTTATCGACACATAACACGCGATAAGAACCACTTTTTAACTTTTCAGCTAACACCAGGTGCATCTGCTCAATGTCTTGCGCTATTTGATCTTCGACAGCAAAGGGTAATGCTTGTTGAATATAACGCGCCTGATTACCTGGCACATTCACTTCTGTACATAGCGCTGCGTAAGAGGGTAGCAAACCGATAAGATCAACATGATCGAGACCATTTTGCATGAGCGTCTGATCAATTATATCGAGTGATGTGCTTGCGTTATATTTTAAAAATGTGCCAGCAATATCGTATAACGCCCATTCGTATTTCTTTTCTTCAGAAGGAAGTAAAGCATTCAACTGGAGTGGACGAATAAATAACGTATTTGGCATAAAAATGTATTCCGATTAAATTGCCATTCATAGCAATTCTCTACAAATAAAAGAGCATAAGCTTATTATAGCGTGGCCTTTTCTTTAGTGATTAAATATTTTTGGCTTTGGTCTCTACTGATGATCTTCATCACACCATCGTTGTTTGCCCGATAAATCAACGATACCAAACGCACAACACGGTCTGACAATGATATACGCGTGGCAATTTCAAAGAATTCTGAATTCACGCCCAGGTAATCTTGCTTCAGACCACTTGCACTAATCAACGGGTCGGATTCAAATGACTGAAGGTCTTTCCAGGGCGTTTCTTTTCGCTGCTCAATAAGCGTCTTAGCTTGTTGATCGCTTAATGTTTCGGTCAAACTTTGTAACACTTCTTCACTTGCGGTATTTATATTTATGGGCGCACGCCCTTGAGGCAATACTGTTACATGAGGCAAAAGTTTTTGGAAGTCTTCGATGCTAACATTGGGAAGTAGTCGTAATTCACTAATATCTTTCATACTTTGCCCTGCATTTCTCGAAGGCGGGTAAAGCGACAAGTACTCACCATCCTCCATGCCTTCAAAACCTTCTGGGTCTTGGTTTTCATCAAGCCAATCGATTATCGCCTCGACCTTGATAGTCTGTATGGATAAGCGTTTAAATAAACGATTGAAACGCTCTTTCATGATTGTATTGACCTTCCCATTAAGTAAGACCAGGTCATTGATGTTTAATTTTCCCTGAACATCATTAAATTGCGCCTCTAAGAAAGCCTCTTCGACAGGAAGGAAAATTGAGTTATTAATCTGTTCAATATCGTCAACAAATTCTGACTTGTCTTTATCTTCATCCCAATCTGCTTTTAGCAATCTACGGCCATATACTTCTGATGCAATCGCATATTCATAAGCTTGGCCCTGAGCCATTACATTACCCGCAGTTTGCACAAAAATATGCTGCCGGTTATACATGCCGACAGACAAAATGGACACTAAAGCAAAAACGAAGATCACCAGCATCAGGGCAACCCCTCTTTGTTTAAGAGGATGATTGACTGGTCTGATCAAGTAATTCCTGTGATTATGTTTATTACCCATAAATAACGATAATGACTCAATAATTATTTTGTATTTGTATTTGTATTTGTATTTGTATTTGTATTTGTATTTGTTTGAAAATCAATCCCATCAAGGTTAGACACTATTTCGTATAGCCTTTTAATTTTACCGAACTGATCTAAGTCGAAATTTACTTCAATGCCTTTGGGTAGTTGGTTAACGCTCATCCTCGGGTCTATATTTTGGGCGTTTTGCGCGCCAGAATTTGACTCAGAGGGGGGCCATTTATCGACCCAACCGCCTTTTTCTGTCATAAAACGTAAACTAATCGTATTAACACCGTCTAATAATTCACGCGAAATAGACTCGGTATCCTGTGAGCGATCCAAAACATTCCAGTAATGTCGGATTAGTTTGTTGTCAGTCAATTCATAAGCCACACGTTGCACATTTGACCGAGGATCATCCATCGGATTACGCCAACCTTTACGGCTAAATTCCAGCAAATAAAAGCTATTCTTAGTCGTCAGCGCTGGTTGATAATCACCATAACCATCACGAATAGACCGTGAAATAACCTGGCGTAAGTCTTTGGAAATGATCAGCATGGTTTTTTGTAAGGTGTTTAATTCTTTCAAACGGGCTTGGGTTGACTCACTGGCTCGAATGGCACTATTTAATATTTGCCAAGAACCCAAGCCAATCATGGCGGTAATACCAATGGCCAACAAGACCTCCAGCAAGGTAAAGCCTTTGGCACTATTTATCGGAGAGTTTCTATAATGCATGCCAGAGAAATACATCAATAACGCCCAACGAAGCCTGTTAAGGTCAACTTTTTGCTCTTATCATTTGAAGTGCCGTCGATATAATAGACCTCAACATCCACTTTATTAATATCCGGGTTTTCGGTCTTTTTAACCTTAGAGATTAGTTGCCACTCTTCATTAGCAAATTCAAGCTCCTCTTTCTGTTCTTTTGCTTGAGGTAAAGCTTTACTTAGTTGAAACTCTGCCATTTTATTTTCTGCCAACCAGGAAGAAAACATTTTATGCCTGACAGCTAAGTATTGATTAACGGTAGAGGCCGTTACCTGCTGCAAGACCATGCCGATAAGAGAAAAGAAAACCAAGGCAACCAGCACCTCTAAAAGTGTAAAGCCTTTTTTATGATTCAAATGCTTCATCACTTATCTTCCTCTGGGTTTAATGCGGGAATGACAATATCACCTTGGTCTGTACTTTTAATTTCGATACGGGAATCAGGGTCATCATTTAACTGAAAACCAATGGTAAACCCTGTTATTTCGCCACTGGATAACAGCATAAAATTTGGTTTTTTACTTTGAGAGGTATCATCAAGTATACCGAGGTCACCGGCATACTCGGCGTCACCACCCGCAAACTTTTTACTATTCCCACCAAGTATTTTTCTTTCCTTCCCCTCTCTCTGGAAATCAATATTCAACCATTCTGGTAAGGCATGTTTTCTTAAGGAATAGTTTTGACTGTCTTCCCAACGACCTCCTTGTTCATTAAATGTCAGAAAAGCATAGTAGTCGGGTTCTATTAAGACGCCGATTTCTTCATTACTGAATACCGCTTCATCCGATGCCATTAACAAGATAGCTTGCAACCTTCTCGCTTCATTTTGCATTTCCCGTATTTGATTTCCGCCACCCACGGTACTCAGACCAATGGCAGAAATTAAACCGAGCAAAACAAGAACGACCAAAAGCTCTATTAGAGTAAAACCAAGTTGATTCTTCACAACACCAAAAAAGGAGCCATGAATTGATGCCCCCTTTTTAATAGATGTTTTTTTAAAGAATGATATATTCACACTTTGTATAGACCTAGGCGCGATAAGACGTCGGTTAATTTAAATCGTGGTTAGAAATATCTTCGCCACCGTCAGAACCACCTTCACGCCCATCTGGACCAAAAGAATATAAGTCGTAAGGCCCTTGTGAACCGGGGCTGACATATTGATATTCGTTCTTCCAAGGATCAACTGGCACACTCGGCAAATAACCGTTTTTATTCCAGTTTTTAGCTTCAGGAGAACCCGATGGTTGAGTAACAAGCGCCTCTAATCCCTGCTCTGTACTTGGATAATTAAAGTTATCTAATTTATAGAGATCCAAGGCATTACTGACATTTCGAATTTGAGTTTTTGCAACACCGATTCTAGCTTCTTCACCTCGACCTAAAATATTAGGGGCTACCACAGCGACAAGAAGACCAAGTATGACCATGACCACCATGATTTCGATTAAGGTAAAACCGGACTGGCGTTGAGAACTGTATTTCATTGTTATTCCTTTTTAATCAGTTTGTAATTATTAATTTAGAACCGGATGTTTTACGATCGCTGCACACTAGCTAACTAAGTTACTCATATTCAGAATAGGCAACATAATAGCCAACACAATAACCAAAACCACAGCCCCCATAAATAAGAGCATTAGGGGTTCGAATAAACCCACGACCGTTTCTATTAAACCTTGTAAATCACTTTCCTGGTGTCTGGCAGTGCGTTCTAGCATTTGATCCAGTTCACCACTTGATTCACCACTAGCAATCATATGAATCATCATCGGAGGAAAGTACCCGGTTTGCTCTAATGATTGATGCAGATTGCCACCCTCGCTGACTTTTACCGCTGCTTCAGTAAGCGATGCTTTAAGACAATCGTTAGACAGCACTTCTGATGATATACGCATAGCATCAACTAAAGGCACCCCACTAGCATTAAGAATGCTGAGCGTGCTGGCAAATTGTGATGTATTGGCGCCACGGGCAATTTTCTTAATAAAAGGCATATAGAGCAAACGCTTATGAAAAGCAAAACGGAAGCTATCACGCTTAAGAGACATTTTAAAGGCAACACCCCCAATGACAAGCAAGATAAAAATAAGCAAACCCCATTTGCCAAGAAAGTCACTGACAGCTAAAAGCCCTTGTGTGAGCGGCGGTAATTCCTGACCATTATTCACAAAGACTTCGATAATATCTGGCACAACATAAGTTAAGAGAAACACAACAATTGAAATAGCAACAAAAGCCAATATAACCGGATAAATCGCCGCTAACTGTATTTTCTGCCTCGCCTGTTGACGCGCTTCGGTATAATCGGCTAGCCGATTCAAGACTAAATCCAAATGGCCCGCGTGTTCACCTGCGGCAACCGTTGAGCGATATAAGTTTGGAAAGGCTCCCGGGAACTCTCCCAAGCTGTCTGCCAGAGTATAGCCTTCCAACACTTTCGCCCTAACAGCTAATAACATACTTCTTACATTGGTTTTTTCACTTTGATTGGCCACTGCGCCCAAGGTTTCTTCAATCGGAATACCTGACTGGATAAGCGTTGCAATCTGCCGCGTTAAAAGAGCCAGATCTTTAACACTTAACTTTCTGCGTGAACCAAATGGGCTCGAAGCGTTTTGTTTCTCTGAGCTCTGATCAACAGATAAAGGCGCCAGACCTTTTTCACGAAGTTGCTGTCGAACCTGCCTGGCACTATCAGCCTCTATGACGCCTTTCTTTTGCTTGCCCTTTTGGTCAAGCGCTTTATATTCAAATGCTGCCATGATTATTTCCGCAATTAGCCCTTATGTGTCACTCGGATAACTTCTTCTATGGTGGTGACACCCGCTAATACCTTTTGTATGCCGTCATCATGGATGCTGGGGCCGAATTTTCTTGCCTGCTGTTCAAGCTCTAACTCGCCCGCACGCTGATGAATCAATTCATGCAGTTGCTCGTTGACCTGCACGACCTCATAAATACCTAATCGACCTTTATAACCTTGATGGTTACATTCACTACAGCCCTTTGCACGATATATTGTTGGTTTTTCACTTTCTGGCAGTGATGCTGGCAACTGTAAATAGTCACAAGTTGAAGCATCAGGCAAATAAGGCTCACGACACTCACTGCATAAAACTCGCACCAGCCTTTGCGCAATAATCCCCACTAGGCTTGAACTGATAAGAAAAGGTTCGACCCCCATATCCATTAAGCGTGTTATCGAGCCAACGGCACTGTTTGTATGCAATGTTGATAACACTAAATGGCCCGTCAAACTTGCTTGCACGGCTATTTCTGCTGTTTCGACATCACGAATCTCACCAATCATAACAACGTCAGGATCTTGTCGTAATATTGCCCGAAGTCCACGAGCAAAGGTCATATCTACCTTGGTATTAACCTGTGTCTGGCCAATGCCGGGTAAGTTATATTCAATCGGGTCTTCTACTGTAAGAATATTTCTACTGCGATCATTTATATGCGATAAACCAGCATATAGCGTTGTTGTTTTACCTGAGCCGGTAGGCCCCGTCACTAACATAATGCCGTGCGGTCTGGACAAAATGCTCTTTATTGATTCGAGGTCACGTTCTGACGTGCCTAGGTATTTCAGTGTTAAACGGCCTGCATTTTTATCCAGAAGGCGCAAAACAATACGTTCACCATTTGCAGAAGGCATGGTTGATACACGAATATCAACTTCTCGACCACCAACACGAAGCGATATGCGGCCATCCTGAGGGACACGTTTTTCGGCAATATCGAGTTTTGCCATAACCTTGATACGCGAAACTAAAAGTGGCGCAAGTGCACGTTTTGGTTTAACCACCTCTCTTAAAACACCATCAACCCGGAAACGCACAACCAATTGTTTTTCAAAGGTTTCAATATGCACATCTGAGGCTTCAGATTTAACAGCCTCTGTCAAAATGGCATTGATAAGGCGAATGATGGGCGCATCGTCTTCTTGTTCTAACAAGTCTTCAGTTTCAGGCACAGAATTAGCTAAACTCGCCAAATCCATATCATCACCCAAACCTTCTACCATCTGCATCGCTTCTGCAGAATCATTCTGATACGCCAAGTTTAGAGCTGATTCGAATTCTGCTTCATCGACCCCCACAAAAGGCAGTTGACCAAAGGTTAAGCGATTCACTTCTGCAAAGGCTTGAGGCGTTAAACCAGGGCGAAAAAGGATTTGAAATTGCGAGTCACCTTTAACAATGACAAGGCCTTGTTTCTTGGCAAAACTAAAAGGCAGTCTTTCAAAGATAAAGTCACTGGCTATTTCGTTCTGTATGACCGGTATACCACTATCAGAAATATTATTTTCCGGCATGGCTGACTGACTCGCGTCTTCTGGCACTTGAACAATTTCGGTCACAGTTCATCCTTAGATAACAATCTTAAACGATCAAAATGGAAACAAAAAACAATAAAATATGAATTTACAACACCAATATCAGATTTACGCTCCCCTAGATTAAAGCATGTTAGGCTTATTTTGAATACACGCATTTAAGCTTTTGTAAGCTTTACTCAAGCGATTCAAATAATTATGACTTATCGCACATAGCATGGAGCTTCCCTGCTAACATTCCCTATAGCATTAGAATATTAAACTTTTTTATGCCGTAGTAATGAGTTTCATCTCTATTTTTAATATCTATTAATCTGCACGTGAATTAAAGCCCTCGATTTTAGTCACAAGCGCGCCATCAAAACTGTTGATAGATATTAAAAATTAAATCTACAGCAATGTTTTTAACGGAAAATTAAAATATGATCAAACAGTCAAAATAACACAGTTGATTATGGTAGACTTCCTAAAGCATAAATTTGGGTAATCTTCAAAATAAGTGACTATTCTGAATAAGCGCTTCCAAAAAATTTATTACTGATAACGACTCGAGTCTAAAGCATGCTTTTAAATCGTTTACCTTTGTTCGTTGCGATTTGCTTATGTTTATTGATAAGCGGTGCTTTATATTGGCAGCTAGAACCTTTTGTCAGATATCATTTTTGGCCAGACAGCCAAAACCAATCATCCTTGCTGAATCATAACAGCATGCAAAATGCTGGTTCTAATCATTTACATAACGAAATAAAGCAAGACTACGATATCGCTAGTTTTAAATTATTTGGTGACGTATCAGCGCCTGCCAAACATGCCCCTATTGAAACAGAAAAGCTGCCAGAAACAAGCTTAAGGCTAAGGCTCACGGGCGTCTTGGCGGGGAAAAACAATATCCTTGCTAGCGCTTTAATAGAGGGCCCTGACAGAAAGACTCGCAATTACCGTATCGATGAAGAGGTTCCGGGCGGCGCAACACTCAAACGCGTGTATCATGATCGTGTTGTACTTGAGCGCTCCGGCCGCTTAGAAAATTTAATCTTTGAAGAAACAAGACCCATCGGAATAGAGACTCAGGCACGCAATACCCCTCCGGAACCCATTGCCAGACCAGCACCGGGTTATTCGACAAACAACATGCAAAATTTTAATCAACAACAAACCCAGCAAATAAAAGACCGACTAAGTAGACTACGTAGCCGTCTTCAGAATAACGGGCCGTAATATTGTCGGGTGCGCATTTTGTTTTTTAAACTCCTTAAAGTAGCTCATTATCCAATTCAGCTTAAGAAACTCGCTTTTCTTCTTTTTCTTGTTTTTGCCTTTTCCCACCAGGTCAATGCCTTAGATTTGGATAAAAACATACTTAAGCAAGTCACTCAAAAATTCGGTAAAAAAGCGACCGCAAGACTGCTGTATTGGCAGAAAATCATAGTAGACGCAAAAGGTAAAATAGCCACAGAGCAGCTTGAGATAACTAACAGCTTTTTCAATCAGGTACGTTTTCTTTCAGATCAAGAGCATTGGAAAAAAGAAGACTATTGGGCAACCCCACTAGAGATGTTAGCGACGAATGGTGGCGATTGTGAAGACTATTCAATTGCAAAATATTTCACCTTAAGAGAACTGGGCATTCCCGACGAACAGCTTAAAATCACCTACGTAAAAGCGATCCAATTAAACCAGGCGCACATGGTGCTCGCTTATTACCCCACACCTGGCGCAGAGCCTCTCATTCTTGATAATCTGATTAACGAGATTTTACCCGCCTCACAAAGGAAGGACCTTGTCCCGGTTTATAGTTTCAATGGTGAAGGCCTTTGGTTAAGTAAGTTAAGCAGCCAAGAAGGTAAACGCATTGGCAATGCAGATAAGCTTAAGAGCTGGCAAGAAAGCATGACCCGCCACTACCGCCTATTCAAATAAACATCATCAATTCATCCTTGCCAAATCAATCGCTACTCACAAGCAAGCTTACGTTTACGTTAACTGAAAAATAAACTATCATTTACAAAGCTATCATTTACAAAACAACCGCGTTTGGACATAAACCAAAATGAGCAAAGAATATTCGATTAGTGAGCTTGCACAGGAGTTCGATATCACCACACGTACGATTCGTTTTTATGAATCCGAAACACTTCTACACCCTAAAAGGCGTGGCCAGGTTCGAATATATTCAGAACAGGATCGCGTCCATTTAAAATTGATTCTACGCGGTAAGCGCCTTGGTTTTTCACTCGCCGAATCCAAAGAGCTCATCACGCTTTACGACCCTAGTTCTCAAAACACAAAACAATTAAAGCGCTTCTTAGAAAAAATATCAGAGCGTCGCCATTCTCTTGAGCAGCAACTTGAAGATATTCAAATCATGCAGCATGAGCTGGATGCAGCAGAGCAACGTTGCAACATAGCACTGAAAAGCCTGTAATTTAAAAACGCCTACACGATAAATACAAAAAATATTCGAGGAATCCTATATGTACCAGTCTCTAAACTTTAACCACGGTGAAACCATCGACATGTTGCGCCAGCAGGTCAAACTCTTTTCTGATAAAGAAATAGCGCCGATTGCACAAAAGACGGATAAGGACAACGAATTTCCAAATGCACTATGGCCCAAGTTTGGCGCGATGGGTTTACTCGGCATGACCGTTTCTGAAGAACTGGACGGCACCAACATGGGCTATTTAGCCCATGCTATCGCAATGGAAGAAATCAGTCGTGCCAGTGCTTCGATTGGTCTGAGTTACGGTGCACATTCTAACTTATGCGTTAATCAGATTTTCCGCAATGGCACAGCTGAACAACATCAAAAATATTTGCCAAAGTTGATTTCTGGTGAGCA
>TARA_R110002072_G_scaffold30097_3_pt1 | contig 19862 bp, 14 predicted proteins | sample TARA_R110002072 | Tara Oceans TARA_R110002072 (sample SAMEA4397118) | marine metagenome | biome: Polar Biome; feature: [SRF] surface water layer (ENVO:00010504); material: water (ENVO:00002006), including particulate matter (ENVO:01000060) such as... | depth 5 m | reverse complement strand
CCCCCAATCACCCCCAACCCCTGAAGGGGAGTTTGATAGTGCTAGTTGATAGATTTAGGTGTTAAGATGGAAGACCGAAGACCGAAGACCGAAGATAGCAGACGGCAGACGGCTACTTAGTACTCTAGTAGAATCTTACTTCACAATCTGGGTTTGCGCTTTTGAAATTATCTACGGCTCTGCTGCTCAGTCTAGTGTTGAAGCAGGATAATTTTTTGAGGTTTGTAAGTCCTTCTATTGGTCTTAGGGATCTTAGGTTGGTACTTGCCACATCCATTTCTTCCAAGTGAACCAAGCCTTCAAGACCTTTCAGAGTTTTCAGGTTGGTACCCGAGATATTTAGAATCTTCAGATTCAGCAATCCTGATAAGGGGTCTAAGTCTTCTATTCCAGAATTACTGATATCTAATTCTTTCAGTAGAGAAAGGCTTTTCAATGGGGAGAAATCAACAACTGGTACCTGAGAAATTCTCAATTTCTCCAATAGTTTGAGTTCGGAAATAGGAGCTATATACCCTATAGGAGCATCAAAGATCACTAGGGAACGAAGATTTACAAATGCTGTAAGTGCATGGATATCATCTACAGAAACTCGCTCGAAGGTTAGAGATGACTTTTCTGTCATCGCATGAAGCTGCTCTGTGGTAGGATCTTCAGGCAGTGAAAACTGCTTTTTGAAGATTTCCTTCCAGCCTTGGTCAAGTTCCATCCACCAGGTATTCAATTCCTCGGTACGATAAACTATAGTCAAACTTGGCTTTTGGATAAGCACTTCTGGAATTTCATCTGTAAATATCTCTGAGCTGTTTACGTTCAGGTAGGTCAGGTTAGGAAGGCTGGTTACAGTAAGTATACTAGACACTGGACTTCCATCCAGATTGATTTTCACTAATTCCTCATTGGATTTCAGAGGAGAAATATCTTTAACCTGAGAGTTCTTTCCGGTGATTTCAACCAGGGTTTTTACCTCACTAAGAGAAATGATTTCAGAAACTGGGTTGTCTGAGAAATCGACTTTGGTAAGTTTGACGAATCTGGTGATAGGATTGAGGGTAGTAATACCGGCACCGCTCAGGTCTAATTCCTCCAGACCAATGGTACCTGTCAGTATTTCTACACTAGGATGATCAGTAGTAATTCTTGGATTGGCTTTTTTCAGGCTGGTTTTCCAAGCATCAGATAATCCTGTCCACCAGCTTTCCAGATCCTTCACGTGATGGATCAATAAAACATTAGGATTGGTACGGATGAAATTGTCTGAAGCTAGTACAGTAAGCTTGGTTTCATCGGCCAGAACCTTACTCAATTCTTTTTTGCCATTCAGAGCTGAGATATCAGAAACTTCTGTGCCTGTAATGTCCAGAATTTCCAGGTTATTCAATGCTGCTAAAGGAGCAAGATCCTGAATATTGGTTCCTGACAAATCCAAGGTCTTCAGAGAGGTCAAATCAGACAGCTGACTGAAGTTGACCAGGTAATTTTGGCTTAGGTCAAGGTTTTCCAATTTTGAAAGGTCCTTGATATTTTCGGTATTGTTAAAACCACTTTTGGCGATATAGAGGCTTTTAAGGCTGTCGAATTCATTCAGCACTGCAAAGCTCATAATCGGAGTTTCTTCTACTCGTAGAGACCTGATAGATTTCAGGTTGACCAATTCGCTAATATCCCGAATACGCGTATTGGAAATATCGAGGTGTTTGAGGCGGTCTGAGTACTTAATAAACTGAATATCCGAAGTTGGGGTATTAGACACATCCAAGTATTCCAAGAAGGTGACGTTAGAGATAGGTCCTAATTCGGTGATCTGAGTATTGCTAAGATTTACATATTTCAGATTTCTCATGGCTTCCATAGGACTAAGATCCAGAATGGAATTGGTACCTGAGAGATCCAGGGAATCCACTTCTACAAATTTGTAGAGTTGATCTAGTTTGATAGAATCATATGCTGCTATAGCAAAGCGCTTTTTAAAGTAATCTTGCCAGTGCGGGTCAAGGACTCCCCACCATTCTGCGAGTTCTTCATCACGGCTTACTTTGGTAGTATATACGCTGGCGATTTTCAGTTCCTGAGTTTTGCTATCCAAGTTAACCTCCACGAAACGTGGTTTGGTATTGGACACCTTCTCATTGTTGATGCCGATAGCAGTGATCGTTCTATCTAGAGAGGCTGTAAAATACACGTCACCATTATCTTTCTGGTGAGGCTTTACCTCTCTAATTTTAAATTTGAAGTTGACATCCTTGTAGAAAAACTCGATGTCTTTCAGGTAGGCTGTAACATTCTTATTGGTAACAACTTTTCTGTCCAGCAGGAGATCATCTTCTACCTGAACTTCTCCATCGCGGAAAATCTTCAAGTAGCTTTCACGAATCACTACGTCCTTATCTCTAGACTGAGTTTCGGCTGATCCAATTGTATTAAGCAGGTATTCTAAAAAGCGTACCTGATCTTCTACTTTAGCTGAATAGTCATCTATTTCAGCTTTGGTATAGCCTTTTATAGTTTGAGCAATTCCGGAGAAGCTCAAACAAAAGAGAAGAAAACTTAGATAAATGGTCTTAGTTCTGATCATAAATGTATTTCTGGATAGTTTCCTTGTCACCAGGGTTAAGTTTGACAAGGTTTGAAATCAGCCAACCTGTATTAAAGCCAGGGCGGTTGAATTGATGTACTTCAAAATACCAGCCTTCTATTTGGAAGAAGTGAAATTTAACATCGGTTACGGTCTCGTAACGAAGGTTATTTTGCTTCATTTCGTACAAAAACAAGGTCAGGTAATCGGGTTTAAAACTTGACTCTGTAAATGATTCAGGCATTTTTGAGTCCTGAAAGGCTCTTCTTAGGTTCATAAACCCTAGCTCATGACTTAGTGGGTGTAAAAAGTCTTTTGAGTCGCCAACAGGCTTGTTGAATATGTCCTTGAAAGGGGGAAATGCCACCTCATCTATTACCCATTCATACCCAAGTCCTTCAGGTTGAATTTTCAATATTAAGGTTGCGGTCTCTCGTTTTCCTTTGTACAGGAATATTGCTTGTACTTCGGCATACCATCCTTCTCTATGGAAGTTTAGGTATTTAGGATAATTTGGAGAAAGCACAGAATCAGAGAACTGTGTTTTCAATTCTTGACTTACTGAGGAGGTTTGATTGTCAAAAAGTATTTTCAAAAACCCGTTTCTCAGTGGAGTACTATGGTAGTCTTTGTCGCCAGGGTAATAGCGCACATTGCCATCCGTGGGAGACTCTTCTCCATTAAATCTTCGGAAGAATTGGTTTAGTTGTTTGGTAGAGGCGGCAAATTTGCCATCATCTTTAATCGTCCCAGGGCTGCCTATGCCCTGCCCTGAGACGATTGAGATGCTTGCGATTAGTATCGCAAAAATTAAAGTTACTATTCTCATGCGGAAGTTTCAGTCACTCTCACGTCACCTAGCATGACGTCCCAGAATTCGATGGTTCTACCAGCGATTTGGGTTTGCTTTTTCTCGACGTAGATTGTGATATCTTTCTTAGTTGTGTCTTTGTAATTCATACCTGTCTCGATAGATGTTCCTTCGAAACGTTGGAAAACTGTAACAACACCTACATATCTTCCATCAGGCTGTCTTTCAAGATCAGAGATGTACTGGATATCGTACCAAGTGATGTTAACTCTATCGTAGTTCAAAGCCATTAGGCGCTCGAAATAACGTCTTACTTTGTAGTAAGCGATTTCGTTTGTGTTGATGCTAGACACACCCATTTCAGCTCCTGGAGAGAAAAGCTCTTCAGCACGATCCATTACACGGTTAGCTTCAGAGAACTGAGTCTCTTTGCTTCCGATGATGCTGATATACTTACTCAAATCTTTAACTTTCTCTAGTGCAAGAGAGTCAATCGCTTGCTTTCTAGCTGGGCTAATTGTTTCTGACTGAGCTAGTACGCTTGCTGAAGTAGCAAGGAAAAGGCCCAGGAAAAGGATCATTATATTTTTCATGTGTAAATTATTTTTTCAGATGGGCGATTATTTTCTTCTAAGCTCCAATTCAGAGACCTTACCATTAGCATCCATGCGGATATCGCTGATGTAATTCAAGTTCTTTTTGGTATCCTTCAAGTACTCCAAGTACTTTTTGATAGTTGTAGGCTCATCGTAATCCTTAATTCCGTTTTCTTCGTGAATCACGATCAAAACTGGAGTTTCTTGGTTAGAGAACATAGCAAGAGCTTCTTGTATAGTTTGGTTTGCGATAGACGCATTACCTGCTGCAGCTACGCTGTTAAAATAATTTTCCAACTTACCTACTGCAATTTCTTCGGCTGAAGATACTGGAGCTGGAGGAGGGGCTGGCTGTTGAACCTGCTCAACTGGCGCTGGTGGTGCAGGCTGTGCTACTTTCTTTTTACTCTTACATGCACCCATTGCCAACATGGCTACTAAGGCAATCATAAGTGAGCGGTTAACCGAAATAGAGAACAATTTTTGCTTCATTTTGGGGATTAGATTAAGATGATGAGGTTTTTTTATTTTTTAAAATTTTTAAAACAGGGACTTCCCCTACTTCTTGATTTGGGTACAAAGTAAATAAAATCATATGATTAACTCACAATAGATATTCCAAATCAAAAATGCTTTTTGTTAATATTTTCAAATGTCCTCTGAGCGGTGCATGAGCCACGAGAGCGGTTACTCCCTAGGCCTTTAAAATCACTCATTTTACAGGTATTCATATATCAATAAGTGATCCAATGATTTTTGGAAATTTGAAAATACTTGTGAAAACAGCTGAGAAAGTGACAAAATCATTAAAAAATACCCTGTATAGGGTATTTTTTATGTGTGTTTAAGGTCTCAACTTTGATTTAGCGTTAAGTTTTAATTATGGCATGTCCATAAAAAAAAAGGCCCAGGGTTTCTCTGGGCCTTTTTATTGTATGTGCTGTGGTTATTAATTACTGAGTGGGAACGCTTGAATACTTTCTGAGCAGCATTGCTTTTATACCCACATAGAGCAGACCTGCCCCTACTATCATCCCTATACCTAGGTAAGAACTTGGGGTAGATTTTGGATAGATAAAGAATACAAAATTGACTCCAAGCTGAAGAGCGGCATAAGCTATCGCAATATTCACATGGGAATTTTTACCTTGATTGGCCAGTATTTGGTACAGATGAGAGCGGTGGGGTTCAGATATTTTCTCTCTCTTCCGCAGTCGGTCTGCCATGGTAAGCACGGCATCAGCACCATATACCAGCAGAAATAATACGACGGTCCAAGACCCTGAGGTCAGATACCATTGTATCAGTATGTAGATCATTAAATAAGCGAGCGAGATACTTCCTATATCGCCAGCAAACATCAGTGCTTTCTTGCGGAGGTTGAAGAGCAGAAAAACGCAAATCGCTAAGATCTCATAGCGCAGCAAATACTGATCAAATACCCCTGTGTAAATATTCACTGCAAGCATAGATCCCAGGAACACCAATCCATACAGACCTGTGATTCCATTGATTCCATCCATGAAATTGATGGCATTGATGATTCCCAATGAAATGAAATACAGGACAGGCAGGGCCAGCCAATTCACATGTAAGAAGACATCCAAATCGTAAAACGCCATGGTTAGGGCGATGAACTGAATGATGAAGCGTATTTTACTAGATATAGTGTATATATCATCTAAGAGGCTAATCGCTGCAATCCAAATAATCCCCAGAACCATCCAGGTATGATGGAAATCAAACGCCATCCACCAAAAGACCACGGCAAGAGGAAATAAAATACCTCCTCCCCTTACGGTAGAGTGGATGTGAGAGCTGCGATGATTAGGCTTATCAATGATGTTAAACCTCAATGCGAGCCTGTGGTATATCAAGGCTATTAGCAGCAGCGATAAAAAAACAATAAAATAATTAAGGAACATAAAATTCTAACTTGAGGGCTGTTGCTTTAGATCACCTGATAAGCACAAAAGTACCAGCTTTTTGAACTTCCTCACCTGATTTTGATCTAAATATTCCTTTGTATACATAGTTCCCGTTTGGAGCCGCTTTTCCATTAACAGTTCCATCCCATCCTAATGTCTCAAGTTGTTCAGTTTGGAAGATGAGCTCACCCCAGGTACTGAAAATATAGAATTCCATTTTGACAATCCCTCTATAAACAGGCTTGAAGTATATGTTTTTCGCTCCTGTAGGGGTAAATGCATTCGGAACAATCACCAAGTAATCATCGAATGCCTGAATCACCTTTTGAACTTCCGCTACGCAGCCAAACTGATCAATGGTAGTTAAGGTAATCGTATAAGTTCCTTTAGACTGGTATTGATGCGTAGGATTTTGCTCTGCGCTGCTTGAGCCATCACCGAAATCCCAATTCCATAAGATCACTTTGCCTTCTGATAGGTCTTCAAACACCACATCCTCCTGTATTTGAACTTCTCCATTTGACACTAAAATACCACCACCTAGATCGGCTTCGTATTCAAAATCAGGAACCAGTAATTCGTCTGATATGATCACGCGAATTCTCTGTAAAGGAGACCAACAGCTAGTACCCTTGAAACTTGTTTGAACGATGTAATCTCCAGTTTGATCTACCTCGTCAATATCTTCAATTCGTAGCGCCTTTCCAGAAGGACCTACTACCAGGTAATCGTAATTCGCATTGTTAAATCCTTCTATGTATTTCCGTAGATCTACTGTCTCATCAGGATCACATACAATGGAAGGGTTCGACACTCTTAAGTTCGGAATACCATTTACAGTAACTTTGACAGGTAATAAAGGAGGCGAACAAATACCTGCTCCTATCACCGTCACATAATAAGTATATGCATTAGTGTTGGCTAATAAGCCAGCTATGCTCAATTCACCGGAAGGGGTAATCTGATAACTCACTCCGTTGTTGGAAGCGCCATTGGTAATCGCTTGATTTCCTGCAGAGTCAAAGAACCAGACAAATTCCGGAGATCCTGCTACCTGAGTGGTAGATGGCACAAGAGTAGCCACTTCGCCTTCACAAATCACCTTATCATCTGCCAGTATAGGAGTATCCTGAGAGACTAATTCTATTGCATCGCTAGAGACAAGGCAGGATCCATCGGAAACCTCAACGGTATAAGTACCTTCAGGCAAGTCAACAAATACTACTGGAGAAGAGGCGTTTTGAGTGGCAATGACTTGATTTTGCTTTTTCAAAGTCACTGTATATCCACTGGTATATCCACCAGAGAAGTCTACCGTAATAGTACCTGAGGCAGTATTACAAGTAGGATCGGCAGGAGTAACAGCATCAATAGCTAAAGCTGAATCTGGTCCTAAAACTTCTATGCCATCGAGTTGGGAAATACAACCAGCACTTTCTACAAAGGCTGAATAGGTTCCCGGTATCACTTCAAAAGAATTGCTTGACTGGTAATTCACTCCATCTATACTATAAGTATAGGTACCATTGCCCAAGGTGGCGGAAAGGGTGATTGTACCCTTATCTCCAAAGCAAACTTCGTCTTGTACCTGAGGAGTAATCAGTGGCTTGTTGACCATGATTAATTCAGGAGAAGCGAGGAACCCTTCGCAAATACCGGTACCTACTACTTCCACATAGTAATTTACTGGCGTGTCAGCAGGAGTGGCACCTGCTATAGTCAGCACTCCCTGAGCTGAAATCTGGTAAATTTTACCGTCAGCAGCAGGACTTGGTGAGGAGATAATTTCTGCTGATTTATTGCTATCGAAATACCATTTAAATACACCTGCTGAATTGAAAGGTGCCATGGAAGGCGTAAGGACTGCTATTTCACCTTCGCAAATAGTCACATCCTCTACATCTACTCGCGTAGGTCCAAATGTAAGTGTCACCACCTGAGAGGAGATAATACAACCTCTGTTATCAGTGACTTCAACATCAAAATTACCTTCTAATAGATTTTCGAATTTAAACAGGCCATCTGAGGATGTTTGGGTACCCACAACAGTACTTCCTTCAGACAGGGTAATCGTATAAGGAAGCCATCCTCCTATAACTTTTCCAGATACTATCCCCGTAGGTGATCCACAACTTGGATCAATAGGAACAATTTTCTCGAATGCTAACCCAGCATTAGGGCTCAATACTTCTATGGAGTAGAGTTCAGATGGACAGCCCACGCCATTTTGCTCCACCAAAACTGTATAGAGTCCCGGTGCAAATAATGTAGCTTCTAAAGCAGCTTGATCTATAGGCGATCCGCCATTGACGGAATAGGTAAAGTTTGGATCTGCGCCGGTAGCCACTGAGATTCTTCCATCTGTGGCATCTATACAACTAATAGAAAGCACATCAAAGGTCACTACAGGTGTAGGGTAAACGGTGATATCTACTGACAATTCCGCGCCCGTACACACTACATAGAAATAGTAGGTGTATACCCCCTCTTCTAAGCCTGAAATGGTAATCTTAGGATTAAGCCAATCGGCGTCATCTATCAGGTAAGTAACATCAGAGTTGAGCGGATCAGGACCTGTAGCTATCTGATCTACTTGGCCTGAATTCTTATACCATCGGACTTCAGTTGGTGCTGCAGGTGGTAGGGAAGGATTTGGAGCTAAGTGAATCGGTGATATGGTAACATCATCTCCTTCACAACTTTCTTGAGGCTGGGTAAGCTGATAAACTGGATCCGAAGATTCTTCAACCACAAAATCAAAAACCTCAGTACAACCATTTAAGTCTGTTACAAGTAGGAAATAGGTGTCTGGAAATAAATCTGCTGTGCCTGTGATATCTCCAGGAACTATAGTCCCTGTAGCAGATCCCTTTCTCCATTCTACTTGGTATGTGCCCCAGCCACCAGAAATCACAAGATTCTGGATAATACCATTTGGCAAACCACAATTTGCTCTAAGTATATCTGGGGTATTAATTGCGATTGGCCCTGCAGGTCCTTCAATAGTGGCAGTTTCAATAATTGAACAACCATTTGTACTTCTTATTTCCACAGAATAATCCCCTGGGCTAAGGTTTTCAAACAGATTTGTGCTTACAAATGGACCTCCATTGAGGCTGTATTCATAGGTACCATTAGCACCTTTTGCATCTACTGTGATAGACCCATCCGAAACTTCAAAACATGTTTCATTTGTGAGGGAAAGTATAGCTTCCAATTCCGGAAAAACTGTGACGTTAGCTTCAAATATGTAATCAGGACATAATTGAGGCCCTTCTACTCTATAGTAATAGGCAAAAGCTCCTTCTATCAAGCCAGAGATAGTCAGGCTGAAATCGGTCGTATTTATCTGGTAAGTCAACCCATCAGCATCTGGAGTTGTGCTGGTTGTAACTGGTACAGTGGCAGCTGCGTCCTTGAACCAAGTAACAGTGTAGGCTCCCGGAGTGGTAATCTGAGGAGTCAAAGTAGCATCCGTGCCGAAGCAGATTTCCGCATCAATATCCACTGTGGACAAGGGATCCAAGTCATCATTTACCAGGCTAAGTGTAGGTGATGTAGTCTGACACAGCAATCCGTCATTTACTACAATATTATAGTCACCTGGTACTAAATCTTCAATCAGGTAAGTATTACCTGAAATTGTATTGGTGTAGTCTGAGAGAGGATTTCCGTTTACTTCAACTTCGTAAGCGGGAGTACCTCCATTTATTGTAAATGTGATTGTTCCGTTAGGATCAGAACAACTTGGGTTAGTGAAATCCAAGGCAAGAATTTCCAATAAATCCGGTTGGGTGATTTCTACGTTGTCAATGATCGTTTCGCAGAAAGTAACCTTGTTAATTACTCTTATTTGGTAAATGCCGGCAGGCAAGGCTGTGAAGCTAGGGCTATCCTGAAGTGCTCTTACACCAACAATCTCATAGGAAAAAGAGGTTGGGTCCACTCCTGCATCCATTACAACTTCCAATTCTCCAGAATTATCTTCAAAGCAATCCAGGTTTTTGGTCAAAACCTCCTTCACCGGTGGATATTCAGATACAGAAACTGTAGCGGTCAAATCCGGGAAGCTACAGGTATTGTCTCCGGAAACGGAAAGTATGTAAGGAAATACTCCAGCGGATAAACCGGAAATACTTAATTGATCTGGTGTAGAAGCATCAGAATCATGATCTGAAAGCGTATAGGTCACTCCTGCTATGGTAGAACCATTGGTGATCACTGCTCCTGTTGGCGTTTTCCAAGTAAAGACGGGAGAGGAATTGCTGATATCTACAATAGTTGGCAATAAGTTTACTACCTGCCCTTCGCAGGCCACAGCATCAGAAACTTCGAAGACTGGAGCTGGAATATCATTTAATTGGAGAGGCTGAGAAGAAATTTCACAGCCATTTGCATCCTTAACTGTCAGGATATATTCCCCTATAGTCAGGTTGGTGAATGCAAATACTCCTGCATTTTGATTTAGGCTTGGGCTAGAAACCGCAGAACCATTTTTGGTGAGGCTCACCAAAGAGTAAGCTGGTGTGCCTCCTACAACTTCCCAGGTAGCATAAGCACTGGTAGCGACGCCACATGAGGTCCCATCTGAATCTATCAGACTAATAGCCAGAGGGGAAGTAGGTCCAGAGACAGCTCCCGTATCAGTTACCTGACAACGGGTTCCGCTACTTAGGTCAACGTTATAATTTCCCTGAGGCAAATCATTAAATAGTGCCGTTGTTCCTGAAACGGAGGTCGGGGTGTAGGATACAGAAGTAGCAGTATTAGTAATAGAAAAAACGTAAGAAGAGGGCCCATCGCCACCGGCACCTTCCACGGAAATGCTTCCACCCTCTCCAAAACAGAGTTCATCCACCACTACTATAGAAGCAATCTGAAGAGGATTCTCTATAGGTAAAATGGTAAAAGGAATTACGTGTCGATAGAGCGGCAGACCATCAGATCCAGCTTGCCCGGATCGAAACTCATCTCCAAGTTGGAATATATAATCCCCTGCAGGAAGATCAGAGTAATTGATAGAACTTTGTCCAGTGGTTAAAAATGTCCAGTCTTCAATTATGGCACCCGTAGAAGAAAGTATTCTCCACTTTTCATTTCCAGGATTACCACCGGAATCGACTCCAGTCACGGCTACGCCATTAATACTTACTGTTATTTTGCCTAATTCCTGACAGGTTTCACGGATAGGTGTATTGTTGAAATCGGGATTTAAATCAGGTACAATGAGTAGTTTCACTGCTTGTGCAGAAGTACCTATACAACCAAAGGCCGTGGTAACTTCTACCGTATAATCACCAGCAGTGGTTGCAGTGTAGCTAGTACCACTTTGTGCTGGGATTTGAACTCCGTTTTTGAACCACTTGTATGTATCACCTGATTCTACTGGCTCTATATTAAATAGCACTTTGATGGCGGCAGTTTCTTGCTGCTCCCAAACCAGAGGATCAAGGGTGGTTAGAATAGGATCAGGCTGAGGATTGATGGTGATGGTAATTGGCTTAGCATCTGAAACCTGTCCAAAGTTGTCTGTAGCTGTGTAATAGATGGTAGTTACTCCAGAGTAACCTGGTTGAGGTGTAAACCTCACTTTAGGAACTTCTAGGCCGGCCTGTTGAACCAGCAAAACTTCGAATTGACCAGCTACCTCACCTGTTACATTATCGTAAGCAGTTCTGGACGTTCTTTCTGGACGGCAAAGAAGATCGACGCAATTTCCAGTTGGGCAGTAAGAAGAAGGAGCTGCTAAGGGAGGAGTTGGGAAAGGGATACTGATCGCATCAGCGGCAACTACTGCTTCTGCCTCTGCTACGGTATAATATAATTGAAGACATCTAATGAAGGCATTGGTGACGTCATTTCGTAATTCCACATCTAGGTCAAAGGTATTTGTTTCTCCCTCACAGACTTCTTCATCTAATTCACCTACCAATGGTTTTTCCAATTTATCTTCACTGGAAACCTGGACGGTCACATTTCTGATTTCGTGGAAATTCGTTTGAAGTCCGGTGGAAGCTGCAAATCCAACTTTTAGTAATTCTGGTGCTGCGTAAGGATAATTGATAGGACCGTTGAATACATTGACCATCTTAACAACCCCTCCTACATTAATAAGCATCAGGATCTCTATGGTATACCCTTGTGTAGGATCATTGACATCTACTGGCGTTAGATCTAGGAAAACTTTTCTAAAGCCTTCATCTGGACATGATGCAGAGAATGCATCGGTATCTATTTCAAATTTCTCAGAGTGCAGATACGAAGCAACAGAAACAGGAGGATTGGTAGCGGCGATTCCAGTGCTAGCTGGGTCAAAAATCCGTCCGTCAATAAATTTGTAAGAATCATAACGGGGCAAAGTTGTGGTTGTAGGTAAATTCTTAGAATCATTTACTCTATCCCAATCTCGAAAAGGCGTGCCTGGTGCTAAGGGAGGAGGCCCATCTACAGGACCTCTTACCACTACTGAATGGGGAAATAAAGGGGTATTGCTAAGTGCGTCTAGGTTAGTAGGATCTTCAAAGCCTCCATATTTCCCTGTTCTGGAATTTCCGAAATTACCCAATTCATCAAATCCAATTCCCAGGTATGCTCCTTTTAGGCCAGGGCTAATTAAGGTCGCCTCATTGGCAGTGGCGCGAACAGAAGTATAGCCTAAGGCACCCCCGGTACCTCCAATAGAAAAATCAGCAACTGGAATGGAACCATCAAACATAAAGAAACTTACCCCATCGGCACCTGATCCCCCATAATTGGAAAACTCGAAGGAGACTTTAAGACCGAATAAAGAGGAGAATGGGATATCAACGAACATGTATCCACTTTCGTCATTAGATACTCCAGTAAGTTGCAAGGAATTACCGGTAAGGCGAACGTCAGCAGCAGCATTACCTCCAAATTCAATATTCTCTCTAAGATCAGTACCGATAAAAGTCTCACAAAAAGGAAATCCTGTTCGAATAGGGATCTCTATATCAGCCAGTGTACGTGCATTGCCAGCTCCTGGAATAGTATCTGAAGAAACCAGCGACAAGGCTTCAAGCCTGTCTGAGAGTTGGCTTAGCCTATCATCATTATTTCTAAATGGTGAGATAGCGAAAATTGCTCCCAAACTGGAAAGCATTATTAGCAAAAAAATCAAAAGTCTTGAGTACGAATTTTTGCTCATAAGTGATTCTTGTGGTATTAGTTAAATACCTGCAGTATCGATGGGTAATCAATCTACTGTTCAATAATTCAATTTAGGTCAAAAATAGAACCAGTTTGCCATGAAACCTGAAAATATCTCTTATAATTTACACTCATTCCATATTTCTGGCCTCACAAAAGATCCATTCCATTTGAGTTGGTCTTTTCTCTGCAAGAATATTATTTTGATCCGAAATAGGTAATTTCTTGATATCAGGATTTGAAGTCATCCTGTAACGAAACAAATCATCTATGCTTGTTATTAGTTCGACAGAATGAGTGAGTTCAAAGCGCTTCTGCAACATATCCGAAACACCTGGAGAAATGAAATCGTGCATTTCTACTATGAAATCCGATTTACTCAAGTGGGTAATCACTGAATCTGAGCATAGAACAGACTCATATCCTTCACAGTCCGAGAATATCAAGTGTCTTTGTGAGGGATCCAGACCTAGAAGAAAATCCTGAGTCACTTCCGCCATAACTCGAAACTTATCAGTTCTCGTAAATCCGTTGGCATGAGCCATGATTTTGGTTTTTTCTCGGGCCTCAGGATTAATATCAGCGGCATATACTATGGAGTCTGGGAATCTCTTGGCAAGCCCTACTGCATAATAACCTTCGGCACAGCCTATGTCCAGAATAGAGTAATATTTTTTATGAAACACCTTGTTGAGAACCTCGTGTAGCTCTGCTTCATAGCATCCCAATAATTTAGGGAACAAGGTGGAATGTAAAGAGCTTAGGAAGGGATATTTTAATCCTTTAAAGGGACCTGACTGTACGGTATCTGAAATCAAATACCTGAATTTTTCAAAAAACTTTATATCATTTTCAGCTTTTTCTTTTTGCTTTTTCTTAAGATATATATCAGCATTCAGTTCAGCAATAGGCTTATAAAGATTCCAAATCCAATTGGGACTCATTATTGTAGTAAGGAAATTTCTAAGAAAATTTTTAATGGTATTTTTCATAGAATAGAATATAGATCAAAAAATCATTAACTACAATTGGCATTATTTGTAAGAAAAAAAATGGAAACAAATAATCATTACTTAGATTTGCGGACGTAAAATTCAATTTAATTCACAGAATGAAGACAATTTTGATAACCGGTGGAACCGGATTTTTGGGCAGAAACCTAGCTTTAAAGCTTAAAAATGAGTACCGAATTATTTTAACCGGTAGAAACAACAAACAAAATCTTTTTGCTTCAAAGTATACAGGATGCCAGGTAGCACCGCTGGATATCAGTAACATAGAATCTGTAAGAGATGTATTCGTCGAGTTCAAACCCGATGTGGTGATACATGCTGCAGCCACTAAGTTTGTGGATTTGGCAGAGAAATATCCTATGGAGTGCGTGGATGTGAATATTCTAGGTTCACAAAACGTAGCTAGAGTTGCCGTAGAAAGAGAGATCCCTGTAGTCATTGGTATCTCCACTGATAAGGCTGCTCCTCCAGTAAGGAACATTTACGGAATGTCTAAGAGTGTGATGGAGCGTATTTTCTGTGCAATGGACGGGAAATCATCTACTAAATTCACAGCAGTACGATACGGAAACGTAGCTTGGTCTACAGGTTCTGTGTTGACTATCTGGAAAAAAATGTTGGAAGAAACCGGCATGATAGGCACAACTGGTCCAGAGATGAGAAGATTCTTCTTTTCTGTAGATGAGGCTGTGAATCTTGTTATTACAGCGATGGATAACATTGATATAGCAAAAGGAAAAGTGCTTTCCAGATATATGAAAGCTGCTCAAATGCAGGACATTCTTCAAACTTGGATTGAGGAAAAAGGTGGTAAATGGGAGAAGATAGAAGGAAGACCAGGAGAAAGAGACGATGAGTTCCTAATTGGTGACCTAGAGTTAGCCTATACTGAAGAATTAGAATTTGATGGCATTAAGCATTACCTTATTTCCTTCAATGACAAAGTAGAGAATCCTGTATCATTTGGACTTTCGTCTGCAAATACGGATAAACTGACTCGTGAGGAGATTTTGGCTATCATCAACAATCCACCTATTGAGGAGCAATAAACCATGAATAAGATTAATCACGCATTAATCATGGCTGCGGGTAGAGGTACCAGAATGGCACCTCTTACCAACATTATCCCAAAGCCTATGGCTCCGTTATGGGGTTCTACCCTGATTGCTAATGGGATCAAAAAACTGGTTCCACATGTACCAAACCTTCATATAACTGTAGGTTATAAAGGAGCGGAACTTGCCAAACACGTTATTGAATTAGGGGTTCACTCTGTATTCAATACGGAAGGCAAAGGCAATTCCTGGTGGATATTCAACACCCTGTTAGCTAGCATCAATGAGCCTGTCTTGGTATTGACCTCAGACAACGTGACTGATCTTAAAATTGATTTAATTTTAGAAGAATATAAAAGACTTGGGAGTCCTGCCTGTATGGTAGTTCCCGTTCTGCCAGTGAATGGACTTGTGGGAGATTTTATCCACCATCAAGAAAATTGTGTAATCAAACTGGATAGAAATGATCCTGCAGAATCGTATTGCTCAGGGATTCAGATTTTGAACCCTTATAAAATAAACCAAATGATGTCCTCAGTGGAGGATTTCGGAGAAGTATGGGAAAACTTAATTCAGAAGAATGAATTATTTTGTTCTTCAATTTTCCCTGACAAATGGTTTACTATAGACACTATAGAGCAATTGACTCAAATGAATAGTCAACAATCCTGATTACTATCACCTAGAATACTACATGCAAAATAAGTCTATAAAAATCCTTGGCATAGCTGCGTTTTACCATGATTCTGCAGCAGCCATTTGCGAAAATGGAAAAATCATTGCTGCAGCCCAGGAAGAACGCTTCACCAGAGATAAACACACTCCTGATTTTCCTGTAAATGCAATTAAATATTGCTTAGAGGAGGCAGGTTTTTCTATTGATGAACTAGATGCGGTAGTATTTTACGATAAGCCACTTTTAAAATTCGAGAGGCTTCTTGAGACTTATTATAAATTTTCACCAAAGGGCTTTGTTTCTTTCGCTAAGGCTATGCCTGTGTGGTTGAACGAAAAGATGTTCTTGAAAAAATTGATTCGAGAAGGTCTAGCTGAGGTAGAGGATTATAAGTCAAAAGACTTGAACATGCTTTTCCCAGAGCATCACTTATCTCACGCGGCTAGTGCGTATTACCCATCTCCTTTTGAAGATGCGGCTATCTTGACTATCGATGGTGTAGGTGAATGGAGTACAGCTATAATAGGACATGGAAAGGGTGCTTCGATTGAAGTGCTGAGAGAGTTGAACTTCCCGCATTCTGTAGGTCTGCTTTACAGTGCATTTACCTATTTCTTAGGTTTCACTGTAAACTCCGGAGAATATAAGTTGATGGGTTTGGCTCCTTACGGAAATCCTGAATCTGAAGAAACTGCCCGATTCGAAAAACTAATCAAGGAAAATCTAATCGAAATATACCCGGATGGTTCTATTTGGTTAGATCAAAGTTACTTCAACTATGCCACTGGCCTGAGAATGGTTCATGACAATAAGTGGAAGGAACTGTTTGGAATTGAGCGTAGAGGTGAGGAAGGTGAATTGGAACAAATTCACTGTAACCTAGCCTTGGCTATCCAACGAGTAACTGAAGATATTGTTCTAAAGATGGCAATGGAAGCCAAAAGACTCACCAATTCGGAGAATTTGGTGATGGCTGGCGGTGTTGCGCTTAACTGTGTGGCAAATGGAAAACTTCAAAAATCCGGAATTTTCAAAAACATCTACATACAGCCCGCAGCAGGTGATGCAGGTGGAGCTTTAGGCGCAGCCTTGGCAGCAAATTATATCTCCTTTGGACAGGAAAGGTTGAAGGCTGATCAGCCAGACTCCATGTTTGGTTCCTACTTAGGTCCATCCTATTCAAGTAAGGAAATTGAGTTGATGAGCCGCAAGGTGAAAGGCAACTACACGAAGTACGAGGATCTTGCAAATATGTATCCTGTGGTAGCTAAGGAGCTATCTGAGGGCAAGGTAGTGGGTTGGTTTCAAGGGAGAATGGAGTTTGGACCTAGGGCCCTTGGAAATAGAAGTATTTTGGGAGACGCAAGAAACCCTGAGATGCAGAAGAAACTGAATCTTAAAATCAAATATAGAGAAGGCTTTAGGCCTTTTGCTCCTTCTGTGCTTGCAGAAGAGGTATCTACATATTTTGACTTAGATGAGCCTTCTCCTTATATGCTACTTGTAGCACCAGTGAAAGAATCCAGGAGAAAAGAACTTCCTGCTGACTACAACAGCATGGGGCTTTGGGAGAGACTGTACAAGGAGCGTAGTGACATACAATCAGTAACCCATTTGGATTTCTCTGCAAGAATCCAAACGGTACATGAGAACACCAATCCTAGGTACTATCATTTAATCAAGGAATTCCAACGTCAGACTTCTTATGGGCTTGTAGTCAATACAAGTTTCAATGTGAGAGGTGAGCCTATAGTTTGTACACCGCATGATGCTTACCGTTGCTTTATGAGTACGGAAATGGATGTGTTGGTGATCAATGAGTATGTGTTTTTCAAGCAGGACCAGCCTGATTGGGAAAATAAGGATAAGTGGATGGTAGAGTTTAAAAAGGACTAAACATGGGCTTGATTTCCAAAAACGATATCAAATCTTTCTTTACGATCACGGTACCCATGATATTGGTCATGTTGGTGGTGGTGGAAATTATCCTTTGGAAAGTAGCTCCAGTGGCAGATCCTTTTGCAAAGTATAAGAACTCTGCTCCCCTCAACAATCAGTTTATTGAATCTCAATTTTCAAAAAAAGTATCTTATACGTTTGAAATTGAGTCCGATTTACCTTTGATGGATTCCTCCACTACGTTCACTACAAATAACATGGGCTTTAGAGGAGACTCTTTGATTTCCCCGAAGCCTAGTGATGAATACAGGATCTTTTTGGTAGGCGGAAGTACTACAGAAAATCTATTTATTGACGATAAACTTGGTTTTGAGAGGCAGATTCAAGAGAAACTGCAGGCAGAGAATCCGAGCAAATCGATCAAGGTCTATAATGCTGGCAAATCGGGTGATGCAAGTCCAGATCACCTGGCTATGCTAGGTCAGCGATTGGTACATTTAAAGCCTGATTTGATTGTTCTTTTCCCAGGAATAAATGATTTGAACAGGCTAGCTGCAGGATATGATTACCTGCATTACCCTGTGAAGTCAACAGAGGTAGAACGAAATTGGAAAGTGGATTTGAAGTTTTTCCTCAGCAATTTTCAGTTGGTTAGAAGATTAATCAATGTGATGAATCCTGAAGAGGAAAGTGCAAGGAAAGCTATCTTCCTGTCTACCAACTACAAGGACAAAGTAAAGGAAGTTCAGGAGTTACCTCTGGAGTCCTCCTTACCTGAGTTTGATATTTCCATTTACGAAAGAAATACTCAAAGTTTTATAGGAATATGTAAAAGTCAAAACATAGACTTATTACTTTTGACTCAGACATTTACCTGGGATAGTGAGGAGGAAAACAACCTTTCCAATTCCCACTGGATGGTAGGTATAGGTGATAAGAGATATCCAGAGGATGAGTTAGCAGGCAGATTGACTGAAATGAACCAGTCTATTATTGAACTTGCGGCAAAAGATTCGGTGAACTTATTAGATTTGGAGAGTTTAATTCCAAAAACCAATGCATACTTCTACGATGATTGCCACTTTAATAAAGGTGGGGTTGCCTATAGTACTGATTTAATTTCTAAGACAATTCAACAAACATATTTTACTAATTAAGATGGATTTCCTAAAAGACATTTGGGCCTTTATGAGAGAAAGGAAGAAGTTCTGGCTAGCGCCGGTAATTTTCATTCTTTTATTGTTGGGCGTTCTAATCATTTTTGGTGGAGGCAGTGCACTAGCACCTTTTATCTACACCTTATTTTAATTCAATAGCTTAATGAAAGCATTAAAAAGTGATCCCAGCAAAACGGTTTTGGTGATTTGTACTGGGTTAATTTTAGTATACTTTATCTTCTCTTTAAAGTGGATACTATTCGTAGCATTTGGAATAGGTATCTTAAGTATTCTATCAGAGTGGATCAGTAAAAAGATCGAGTGGGTTTGGTTTCAGTTGACTAAGCTGTTGAGCATGATAGTACCTAATATCCTGCTTGGAGCTATTTTCTATTTGTTTCTTACTCCTATTGCCTTTTTGGCGAATATTTTCACAAAATCAGATCCTTTACTAATCAAAAGGCCGGTGAGTACGGCGTATAAGGAAGTGAATAAGCAATTCAAAGCTGAGGATTTGAAGAATCCTTGGTAAGTTTTTGTGATTATCCGCAATGATGCCAGTTGCCTTAGATTCTTTGCTTATCTGGTCGGAAGACCGATGACCGAAGACCGAAGTGACCTCAATTATAAATTTGAACAAATTCTAGATTGCTTTTCCCTCTTTACTGGTAGAAAAGCGGATATACATATAAGTTTTTAATTAGCCGCGGTTTTCATTTTTACCGCAAAGCCACAGAGGGCACGAAGAATTCCGCAGAGGAGATTATTATCGGAGCTCCTGGGCAGCGACAGTTTTATAGCTTAAACGATATAACTGAAGACAGAAAATGACCACGAAGTGGTCCTACCTTTCAATTACCCTCCCGCGCAAAATCATCTTCTGGAAATGTTGGCCTATACGGGAGGATGGGAACAAATTTTATTTTTACCGCTAGGATTCGCGAAGGATGCGAAGAACACCGCAAAGGATTAAGGGGTCTTA
>TARA_R110002072_G_scaffold243682_3_pt1 | contig 19874 bp, 14 predicted proteins | sample TARA_R110002072 | Tara Oceans TARA_R110002072 (sample SAMEA4397118) | marine metagenome | biome: Polar Biome; feature: [SRF] surface water layer (ENVO:00010504); material: water (ENVO:00002006), including particulate matter (ENVO:01000060) such as... | depth 5 m | reverse complement strand
CCCCGCCGCATTCGATGCGGCGGGGTTGTTGGGTGACCTCGCCGCAGGCAGTGCGGCTAGGCGGATGCGGACCCGATCTGTGGTTTGAACCGGGTACGGTACGCAGGTTCTTAGGCTCCGTACTTCTTGATGGCGGCGTCTAGCTTCGGTAGCACCGAGAGGATGTAGAGGGCGACGGCGCCGGCGGCACCGGCGATGACCAGGAAGAACATCGCGGGCGACATCGAGCCTTGGAGCACTCCGAGGAAGCCGGAGAACTTGTTGCCGACGGCGGTGGCGAAGAACCAGCCACCCATGGTTAGACCGACGAAGCGCTTGGGGCTCAGCTTGGTCACTAGCGACAGCGCCATTGGCGACAGGAATAGCTCGCCGACGGTGATGATGGCGTAGAAGCCCATCAACCACATCCCGCTGACCTTCACCGCGCCGTTGTCGGAGGTGAACCCAGCGACGACCATCAGCAAGGCGGCAATGCCCGTGATGACCATGCCAGACAGGATCTTGCGGGCCGTGCTGAAGTCGACGCCCTTCTTTAGCAAGCGCGCGAAGAACAGCATGATCAGCGGCGTCATGAACACGACGAAGAACGCGTTCCACGACTGGTAGAGCTCCGCGTTCGCGGTGCGCAGGTATTCGCCACCTTGCTCGATCTGTGGCGGGTTGCCTTCGTAGAGCTTGTCGAAGGTCTCCTGGGAGACCAGGTAGGTCGCGTATTTGCTATCACCTTGCGTGCGCACGAACGCAACGCGCTGCTTCGCCTTGGCACCGTCGTCAACCTTGACGCTGGTCGTCTTCATGCCGTGCGAATCGGTGCCTTCTACGATCTCGACTTTGTCAAAGATCTCGACACTGAACTTCTCCCACTTCTTTTGCTCCGGGGAGAGGTCGCCCTTGGTCAATTGCACAACGGCGACACCCGTAGGTAGCTTGGCACTCAACTCGGCAAGGCTCGCCGCGCCCATCTTCTTCTGACCAAACATCTTCTCTTGGTCACTCGAAGCGAGCGGCAACAGAGACAGTTGGTTTGGCCGCAGAATGTCGGCGGCAGCGTTGTCGTAGTAGCTGGGATACGCGTTGCCCGCGAACACCGGCTCGCCGTTGACCACGAACGCATCGGCGATCAGAACGATCGGATCGTTCTGGCCAAGATGACGCGCCGTGTTGTCATTGGCCCACGTCGTCATCGCACTGCCGTTGAGGTGCAGCACCATGAAGAACGTGCCACCTGCCAGGTAGATCGGCAGCAGCGCCTTGAGTCCCGGCTTCTCTTCCTCGCTAGCCTTGTTGGACAAGCGCGCGAAGAACAACAGGATCGGGATGGCACCGAGCAAGAAGCCAAAGTCCGTCGGCTTGACGAGCTTGGTCATCGCTTCCGGCAACAGGTTGCCAGCAACCCACCAACCGGCGACGCCAATGATCAGGGCCGGAGCGAGGATCTTGTTGAGGATCTCGCTGAACGGCGTGTCTTCAGGGTTGGTGCCAGGTGTGCGGTCGGCCTTGGCCAAGACCTTCCAACTGCTGAGCAAGATGACGACCGAGATCAACATGCCGCAACCCGCGGCGACGAAGATCGCGTACCAGCCTTCCGTGTTGCGCATGTAGGCGGCCAGGAAGTTGGCAAACAGCGCACCAAGGTTGATGCCCATGTAGAAGATGTTGAACCCGGCATCGCGCTTGGGGTCCCCCTTCTCGTAGAGGTTGCCAACCATCGCGGAAATCGTCGGCTTGAAGAAGCCGTTGCCGCAACACAGGAACACGAGTCCGACCGGGAACGCCCACGACTGCTTCGTCGCCAGCAAGAAGAAGCCGGTCGCAAACAACAGCCCCCCAATCAGCACCGACTTTCGATACCCGAGGAAGCGGTCGGCCAGCAGACCACCGACGTACGGCGTGAAGTAGACGAACGCGAGGTAGAGACCGTAGATCTCGTTGCCGTCATCCTGCGACCAGGCTAGGCCACCGTTTTCGTCATCCGTCGCGTAGAGCAACAGGACGCCGACCATCGTGTAGAACGCGAGGCGTTCCCACATCTCGATGAAGAACAGCCGGAAGAGACCTTTGGGGTGGCCAGTGAACATGGTTTCAGAGGGGGGACAGCGGGGAGATTGGAAATGGCGGCGGCCGTCAGATGACGGCCGCGTTGGGGTTCGGCTAGCTGCGCGTCACTTGACGCCGTGCTGCCACTTCTTGAGCAACGGCGACGAAAGCATCAGCAAGACGCCTGCGCCAACGGCAATCCAACACAGCATGTTGTAGACGCCCAAGTAGGTGACCAGCGTCTGCTGCGTGACTTCCTCGGCGGGGCTTTGCAGCAGGGTCGTGAGCTTGCTCGACATCTCGGCGTTGCCGTCCGACAGCTTGGCAATTTGCTCCGCCACAAAGGCCGCACCTTCGGTCGAACCGGCTGCGAGTTCCTTCTCTTCGAGGCCGTCAAAGACCTTCAGAGCGTTTGCGAACTCGGGCTTCGAACCGGCCAACGCGTTCACGAAGCCAGCGATCTTGTGGCCTGCCGAGATCGACAAGAACCAAGCGCCCATGACCATGCCAACGATCTTCTTCGGCGCTAGCTTGGTGACCGCGGACAGACCAACCGGCGACAAGCAGAGTTCACCAGTCGTATGCAACAGGTAGCACATGACCAAGAAGATCAGCGGCACCACGCCACCGACACCCCACGACGCGCCGAGCACCAACAGGCCATAGCCGGCACCGAGCTGCACCAGCGCGAGGCCAAATTTGGCGGGGATCGATGGGTCGCGGCCCTTGCGGCCGAGATAGACCCAGAGGGCTGAGAAGACCGCGCCGAAGATGACGATGAAGGCGGGGTTGAAGAACTGGCCCCACGAAGTCGGCATGGTCCAGCCCATGATTTCGGTGTTCACGTTGCGGTCCGTGAACAGCGTCAGGGATGTGCCCGCCTGCTCAAAGAACGCCCAGAACAGCGCGTGAAATACCCACAGGACGACCAGCAAGAACAGTCGCTCGCGCTCGATCTTGCCGCTCTTGAAGGCGACCCCTAGGATCGAGCCCATCGTTACGACGATGCCAGCCAGCAACAGGTAGGTGACCAGCTCTTGATGCTTGAGCAACAAGTAGAGGCATGGCGCCAACACCGCGATGCCGAGGGTGACCAGGCTGATACGCTTGACTTGCTCCTCGGGCTTCGGCGGCTCGCCGTGACCTTCCAAGCGGGCCTTGCCCATGCCGAACGTGAACACGCCCAGCAGCATGCCGATGCCGGCAATGCCAAAGCCGTAGGTGTATCCGTAGTTCTCGCCGATCCAGCCACACAGCAACGTCGACGTCAGGGCGCCGATGTTGATGCCCATGTAGAAGATCGTGAAGCCGGCGTCGCGGCGTGGGTCGCCTTCGGAGTAGAGCTTGCCGACCATCGAGGAGATGTTCGGCTTGAACAAACCGTTGCCACAGATGATCAGCGCCATCCCGGAGTAGACGGCGAACTCCTGTTCGATCAGCAGCGTGAACTCCCCAAGCGCCATCACGATGCCGCCCAGGATGATCGCCATGCGATACCCGAGCACCCGGTCCGCGATGATGCCCCCGATGATCGGCGTCAGGTACACGAGCGCGTTGTAGCTTGCGTAGACGTTGCCGCCGTCCTCATCGGTCATGCTGAGGAAGCCCTTCGTCAGATAGAGCACCAACAGCGCGCGCATTCCGTAGAAGCAGAAACGCTCCCACATCTCCGCGAAGAAGAGCATGTAGAGGCCGGGCGGATGGCCCTTGGACACGGGTACGGCGCTGGCGTCGCTCAAGGCGATGTCTCCTGACTAGAGTGAGGGATCGAGAGGGGTGCAGAAGGCTACCCACGGGGAAGCCCACGGCCACTATGAAGGCGATAACGGGACACCTGTCTCGCCGCCGAGCCGCACGGGCAACCGGCGCGCCCCGCCAGCAAGCCGCGTGCCCGCCCACTCTTCCCCGGCTACGGCCTTGCCTGACCCCGGCCGCTCCGCCATTCTGTTCGCCCCGCAAGATTGACCGTTCCCCCAAAAGGAAGCACCGCATATGGGCCGCCAGTGGCTAGAGAAGAACAAGGCGATCACCGCCAACAAACGGGCCAAGATCACCTCCAAGCTTGGGCGTGAGATCACCGTCGCCGCCAAAATGGGCTCTGCCGACCCGAGCATGAATCCCCGCCTGCAGATGGCGGTCGACGCCGCGCGCAAGCAATCGGTGTCCAGCGACGTCATTGCCCGGGCCATCAAAAAAGGCTCGGGGGAAGGCACCGACAGTGCCGACTACGAGATGATCATCTACGAGGGCATGGCGCCGCACAACGTGCCGGTCCTGGTCGAGTGCATGACCGAGAACCGCAACCGCACTGCGCCCGAGGTGAAGTCGTGCTTCAAGGGCGGCCAGTTCGGCAGCAAGGTCGCCTTCATGTTCGATCACGTCGGCATCATCGAAGCGACCCACGAGGACGGTTCGAAGGACGCCGAAGAAGCTGCAATCGAATGCGGCGCCCAAGACTGCGAAGAGCTCGAGGACACGCCCGAAGATCAAGTCGGCGGCCGCTTCCTGACCGAGGTCCCGGACCTCTACACCGTCGCCGACGAACTGCGCAAGGCCGGCTGGACCATCGCCTCCGCCGAACTCGGCTACAACCCCAAGGACCCGATCGAACTCGAAGGCGAGGCCCTCGAACAAGTCCAGTCGTTCCTAGAACGACTCGACGACCTCGACGACGTCCAAAAACTGCACGTCGCGCTCAAGTAGCCCAGCCGTTCCGCCTGAATCCGTTCCGGTGGTTTGAACCGGGTACGGTACACAGATCCTGCGTACGGTACCCGGTTCACACCGCAGATTTGCCTTTGGCTGGCGTCCTACTTCGCGCCGTCGATCAGTCGCTGGGCGACGGCTAGGAGGTCCGACGGTGAAAAGGGTTTTGACAAGAACTCGGCACGCTCGCGGGACGATTCCTGGTCGCCGAGGCAGGCCGACGTGAAGACTATGGGCACGCCCGGCAGCTCCTCCCGTAGATGGCTGGCCAGCTCGAGGCCGCCCATTTGCGGCATGATGACGTCGGTGATCACGAGATCGATGCTGTCTGTGGTGGCACGAATGCGCGCCAAAGCTTCGACACCGTTCGAAGCCCAGACGATGTCGTAGCCAGCAATTCGCAGCGCCCGGACCATGACCGCGCGCACCTTGCTCTCGTCTTCGACAACCAGGATCCGGCCGCTGACCGGCCGGCGCAACGGACCAATGTCGCCAACATCCGGCGCGATTGCACTGCGTGATTCGGGCACGGCGACGCGGAACGTCGTGCCCACGCCAACCTCACTCTGCACGGCAATGTCGCCGCCCATCTTTTGCACGATGTCCCGCACTAGCGACAGCCCCAAGCCCGCGCCGCCGTCGCCCTTGGTCGTGTAGAAGATCTCGAACATGCGTTCACGGACATCGTCGGGGATGCCCATGCCGGTGTCCGAGACTTCGACTACCAAGGTTCGGCCCGTCAGGCCAGCTTGCGCCGCGGGGTCCACCTGACCTTCAACAGCGAATCGGATCTTGAGCCGACCACCTTCCGGCATCGCATCGCGCGCATTGACGGCGAGGTTCATCAGAACCTGCTCAAACTGCACCCGATCAGTAATGACAACGTCGCCATTGCTCGGAGACTCGACCGTCAGCTCGATCGATTCGGGCAGGACCCGGCGAAACAGGCCGCTCATGTCCCGGAGCACATCCGCCGCGTCACACACTTCGTTGCGCGGATCCGACTCCCTCGCAAGCCCGAGCAACTGCCTGGTCAAACCAGCGGCCATCTTGCCGGCGTTGCTGATCTCAGCCAAGGCCGCGCGGGTAGCGGCAGGACTCCTGGTCACATTGAGGCCTGGCCCGGAATAGGCCAGGATGACCGTCAACAGGTTGTTGAAGTCGTGCGCAATGCCGCTGGTCAGCCGACCCAGTGACTGCAGTTGGTAGCCAGCGACGATTTTCGCCTGAACTTCTCGCTCCCGACGCGCCGCCGCAACAACGGCGCGATTCGATCGCCTGGAAGCGAACAGCAGCAACATCATCGCAAACGGAACCAGCACCAGCGCAATGATGCCGAGCGCAAGAATCCACGGTGTCGACTGAGCACGGATCCGCTCGCTTAGCAAGTGACCCGGCAAGTGGATGGCAATCAAGCCGTCCAACGTTGGCGAGTAGCTGTACGCAGTGATCTGGTCCAAACCGCGCAGGTTGAGGTTCTCCCCACCCCAACCCTGTCGCGCCGCGATCAACTCGCGAACGGTTCCGAAACGCGAGTCGGGCACCACCACGTCACCCACGTATTTGCCGACCAGATCGGGGCGCGTCGAGTGATACACCAGATGACTACTCGACCCAATCACCCACAGATCGCGCCCGGACAGCCGCGCCGCCAACTCCGACCACAGTTCGGTCAATTCGTGCAAGGCGGATTCGGCAGCATCTTCATCGGGCTCTGCCGCCGCCGCGGCGACGGACTCGATGCGATCCGTGAGGATCTGCGCCAAACTGAAGTGCGACTCGCCGACCTGCTCAACGACTGCCCGACGGCTAGCACTTGCGGCGAACCAGGCGGCAAGCAGAAGGCCAGCAATGGCGAGACCTCCCGCAACCAACGCCACCCGCACGACTCGCTTGGAACGCACAACTTCGTTGAGCGAAATCGGAGGCTCACTGTCGCTGTGGCGATCGACTGCCAGCGATGGGCCCGGAGCAGAACCCTGGCGACTTGGACCTGATGGCGGCAATCTCGTTGCGGCACCCGACATCGAGTTCGTCACTGAAACCTCACCTCAGCGAGCTTCAGACGCGCTGCATGAATCAGATCGTTGGCCTGCACGGCGTGGCCACGCGACGTCGCTGCCAGGCCCCGCACAGCATGGCACCGCACAGCATTGCACCGCACGGCAATGCACCTCAAGGGGCGATGGGTCTGATCCGAGATGATGATGCTGTCCTTGGGAAAGTGAAGCGAGCAAGTAAGAATACGAACTCCGCTATGCCTTCGCCTTCGCAGCCAACTTGGCGCGCGCTCCGAACAACATCCATCGCGATTGCATCGCGAGCACAACCGAGCGGCAGTTGGCTGCCATGCTCCATCGCTACTACTGACGCAACACCAACGGCACGGCTGCCTTCTGTGCGACTGCAACCGCGCGCGACAACGCGGCAAAGCCACGGCGAGCCGCCTTCAAGAACGAGCCGCCCGCGTCGGCAGGCATCACTTGCCACTCAGCGATTTCTTCGGCGTCCGCCTGGAACGTGCGCTGGTTGAGCCAAAGCAACTGATCGGCAAGGATTTGTATTGAGCCGATTTCAGAGGTTTCCCCATCGGGTCGCGGAGCCCGGATTGTGACCGGAAACGCACCCGGCAGCCACATCTCACAAGCGAGCAATTGGCCGTAGAGCGACTTCGAAAATTTGTCCTCTGCAGCTTCGCGCCAGACGGTGTCGAATTCCGGCAACGCGGGCACCGTATCGGGCCAATCGAGGTCGGAACGCTCGGCATAGAACGCAAACATGCGCAGCGCGATCCAACCGGACTCGCCGAGGTCGCTTTCGAATTGCGTGTCACTCGACTCGTCCCATTCGAGCTGTGTACCGACCTTCTCGGCCACACTGCTGACGAGGTCTTGCCGCCAAACTTCGACCCCCGCACGCAAGCGCACAGCATCGTCTTCGTCCTTGGCGAAGAACCGCGAGAGCGGCCCTGCAATCACCGTCACCAAGGTTAGAGGTTCTCCTTGAGGAACTTCTCGAACCGCGTGAACAGGTGCACTTGCTGCTGCAGGTCGCCGATGCTGTGACGAACGCGCGGGTAGACCATGAAGTCGCAGTCCTTCTGAGCCTGCTGCAAGGCATGCAAGAACTGGAAGCTGTTCTGCATGTGCACGTTGTCGTCCATCGCGCCAGCGATCAGCATCAGCTTGCCGTGCAGGTTCTTGGCGGCGTTGGTGACACTGCCACGCTCATAACCAACCGCGTTGGTCGTCGGCAAGCCGCCGTAGCGCTCGGTGTAGATCGTGTCGTAGAGACGCCAATCGGTGACCGGATTGACGGCGACACCGGCCGCCCACTTCTTGCTGTGGGTCAGGTTGTAGATCGTCTGGTAGCCGCCGTAGCTCCAACCCCAAATCGCCACCCGCTTGCCGTCGACAAACGGCTTCGCCGCCAACCAATCGACCGCGTCCTCAAGATCCGCCAATTCGCTCTGGCCAAGCTTGCGCCAACAAGCCTTCGCGTATTCACGCCCCTTGCCGCTCGCCGAACGGTTGTCACAGACGAACACGATGTAGCCGCGCTGCGCGAGCAATTGGTGCCACAAGAAGTCGCGACTGCCCCACTGGTCCCGCACCCGCGGCGTGTGCGGGCCTGAGTAGGTGTATTGCACGACCGGGTATTGCTGCTTCGGATCGAAGTTCGCCGGCTTGATCATCATCGCTTCCATCGGAAAGCCATCGCGCGTCTCGACCTGGAAGAACTCTGGCTCCGTCACGCCGAACGGCTTCATCAACTGCGGCCGCGACACTGCGATCTCGCGCAAGTTCTTGTTGTCGAGGTCGCGCAGGTAGGTGCACGACGGCGTGTTCGCATCGCTCCATTTCGTCACGAAGGCCTGGTTGCCGGGCACCATCGTCACGTCGTGCGTGCCACGCCCCGTCGTGATGCGCTGCAGTTCGCCGCCAGCAAGCGGCAACCGATACAGGTGCGTCTCGATCGGCGAGTCCTTGTCCGAGGTGACATAGGCGCAGCCTGCTGCCTCGTCGACGGCGACGAGTTCTTTGACCTGCCACCGGCCCTTGGTCAAGCGACCTTGCGGCTTGCCATCGCGACCAAACTTGTAGACGTGCTTGAAGCCATCGCGCTCACTGAGCCACAAGAACGCCTTGCCGCCGTCGAGCCATTCCGGCTCGGCACTCGCCTCGACCCAACAGTCACTGTCTTCGCGCCACAGCAGCCGCGACTTGCCGGACGCAACACTGCCGGCGCGCATGTCGAGCCAGGTCTGCTCGCGGTTCTGCACCTGAAACAGCACCTCGGCACTGTCCGGCGCCCAGGTCACGCGCACGACCAATCGATCTTCGGCCGGGTAGTCCGACACGTCGAACCACTGCGTCTTGCCATCGGCAATCGTGATCGTGCCAATGTCGACCACCGGGTTCGGCTCGCCAACCTTCGGGTAGTTGGTGCGCTCAACAGTGGGACGCGCCGGCACATCGCTGACCAACACGAACTCTTCGACCGGCGATTCATCGAGCTTCAACAGCGCGATCTGCAAGCTGTCCGGGGACCACCAATAGCCCTGGAAGTTGCCGCGGCCGTAGAGCTCTTCTTGGTAGACCCAATCGAGGCGGCCGTAGAACAAGTCGCTGTGGCCTTCCGTTGTCAGGGCCCGCACCTCACCGCCAATCGCCGGCACCACGTGCAGATTGTAGTTGGCAATGAACGCGACACTGTTGCCGTCCGGCGAGAACCGCACGCCAACTTCTTCTTCCTCCGGCGTCTCCGTTAGCTGCACAGCCTTGCCATCGAGCGCGGATGAGTAGAGGTCACCCCCGACGTTGAGCACAAAGCGCGTGTGCTCGTCATTCCAAAGCCACGCCGCCGGATTCGCCAACGTGCCTGCGTCGATCCCACTACCAAGACTCGCTAGCAACGCCGCCTTGTCGAGATAGCTCTCGCGAGCGCCAGTGCGCGCCGCAACCTTCGACCAACTCGGCGCACCGCGACCGCCCTTGCCGGCGTCGAACACGAGGTAGTTGTCGGCATCGAGCCAGGCAACCGGATCCTCGGCACCAGCGGTCATGAAGAAGTTTAGCCGGAACATGTCCATCGGCTGCAACTGCTGCTGCGCAACGGAGACCGACAGGAGGCCCAAGCTGAATAACGGAATCAAGGCGCGGTTCATCGCGCGCATCGTGCCAGAAGCACGGCCCCGGCTACAGCCCTCTGCCGGACGCACCCCGGAGTTCCCTTGCCGAGGGCACAAAGCAGAATCGGCGCGGAAGGCACTGGAGATCTCGGGGCGCAGGCAGCTACAGCTTCGGGTCCGCCCAGACCGGCTCAAACAAGCCGCGCTCGACCAGCTCCCAGATCACGAGTTTGGGCTTTTGCCCGCTCCGCAACTGCTCGAGCGTCTTCTTGATCGAAGCCAAGCCGTTGGAACCCCGCACCGAATTGTCGCGCAGCGGTCGCCCGAGCGCGATCGCCACGGCAATCATGCCGTTCTCTTTGCTGAAGCTGGTGCCTGCCAAGTAGATCTCGGCAGCGGCATCCTTGCCGTACATGCCAACCGCACCACCGTTGGTAACGACTTCCGCGCCGAAGTACTGACGCACTTCGGCCAGTTCATCGGTCAGCAAACTCATCGCCATGGGGCGGCGACCGCGGACCGGGTCCGGACGAACAACGGCAAGCATGCCGAGCAAAGAGGTCAGGTCGCCAACCGCTCGCAAGTTGCTAGGGCCTGTCAACCGCATCGGCACGCGCGGTGACAACCGCGTTGCAAACTGCTGTTCTACCGCGACGGCGATGGCCGTTGCACCTGCCAATGCACCCGCAGGCCGCCAATGCGTGTCGCGCGCGTAGTAGAGCTGGTCCTGCGGCTGATCGGATTTGATCGCCGTTCGCGCCGCTGCCATCGATGCGGCCAAATCAACGTGCGCAATGCCGAGCGACTCCAACTCGGCCATGATCGTCGCGTAGTTGTCGATTTTGCGCTCCGGAATGATGCCTCCATCGAAAGCATAGTCCGCGTAGACGCGTGCCTTGTCGGGAACCACCGCGACCAACAACTCCGAGCCAGCCGCACGCACTTCGTCACGAACCTTCGCGAACGCTGCGAGTCGCTTCTCTTTGGTGCGTTCGAAGCGGCGCAGATTTGGCCGCACCGACGAGATACCGAACAGCCACTCGTCCTTGCCAAACAAGACGTGCTCGCTGTGGGGAATGCCGCAGCGATAGCGAAGTTCGTTCCAGTGACCGCGCAACGACCACACCACCGGTGACAGCTCGAGTAGGTTGCGCTCCTTGTCCAGCATCCACTTGCCAGACAGCACGCGATCTGTGGTCGCCGGGGCGAGAGGCTTCTGGGCGTTCGTCACCAACACCGGTTGCTCGTTGCCAAGCACGCCGTGCCATAACAAGTGCACGACGGGCACACTCGCGCACAAGACCGCAACCATGACGACGGCAAACCACCTCACGGCCCATTGACCTGGGGTTTGTGGATCTGGCAGCGGATTGGAATCGATGGCCGTCACGATCAGAACTGGAAGTAGATGAATGGAACGAAGTCGACCGAGAGCACCTGGCAAACCGCGATAACGAATGCGAACAGCACAGCAAGCATGAGCAATGGATGGCACCGGCGAACCAGCTGATGACTGCGCGGCAGGAAGAAGGCGACAACAATGGCGATGAAGAATCCGCCGATCGCGACCGGTTGCTGCACGCCAATGTCAGGCATCGAACCGAGTCCGCGCAAGCCGATCATGCCGCCGAACATCTCTCCGAGTTCGCCCAGCGTACCGCTGCGGAAGATCACCATGCTCAACGTCCACAGCAAGAACGTCAGGAACACCTGGCCGGCATGCGGCAAGAACTGGTACGGGCTGCCGCGACCGAGCCTGCGTTCGAGCGCCAAGAACAAGCCGTGCCACGCGCCCCACAACAAGAACGTCCAGGCGGCACCGTGCCACAAGCCACCCAGCATCATCGTCGCGAACAGATTGAACTGGGTGCGACCGACGCCGCGACGGTTGCCACCCAGCGGCACATACAGGTAGTCGCGCAACCAAGTGCTCAGACTGATGTGCCAGCGCCGCCAGAACTCGACCATGCTGTGGGCGAGGTATGGCGAGCGGAAGTTCTCGGGAAAGCGGAAGCCAAGCAGCAGCCCGAGCCCGATCGCCATGTCGGAATAGCCGGAGAAGTCGAAGTAGATCTGGAACGCGTAGGCGAACGCGCCAAACCACGCAGCGAGCAGGCCAGGAGCCGAACCCGCGTAGACGTGATCGACCAACAACGCCACTGAGTCCGCGATCAATACCTTCTTGGCGAAGCCGATCGCGAACAGCAACACGCCGTCGCTCGCCATGCGCAAGTCGACCGTGCGCCGGACCAGTGAGCCTTCGATGTCGCGGTAGCGAACGATCGGCCCAGCGACCAATTGCGGAAACATCGACACGAAGCACAGCAAGTTGAGCAGTGACCGCGTCGGTTTGACGTCACCGCGATACACGTCGATCGTGTAGCTCATCGACTGGAACGTGAAGAACGAGATGCCGATTGGCAGCACCACCGCTTCCCACTCGATCGGCCAGGGCGTCGCGTCGTTCCACGTCTCGGCGAACAGATTCGCATACTTGAACCACGCCAGCAGCCCGAGGTTTGCGACCACCGAAACCAACAGCCACCGTTTGCGACGAGCCTCCTGCGCGTCATCCTTCTGCGTGTCGTCCTTCCGCGTGCCGTCGCACTCCCCCATCATGCGCGCCGCGACGAAGTCGATCAGCACGCTGAGCAACATCAACCCGACGTATTGCGGGCGCCACCAACCGTAGAAGCCAAAGCTGCATACGATCAGCGCGAGATTGCGCAGCCGCGCCGGCGCCGCGTAGTACAGCGGCAACGCTAGCGGCAGGAACCAGAACAGGAAGATGAACGAAGCGAAGACCACGAGGCGTCGAGGATCCTACCCCGCGACCGCTACCTGATGCCCCCGTTTGCTCAGCCTTCCGCTTTGGGATCGCGCTCCATCAACTCCGTCACCGCGTGCTCCGGATTCATGCCCTCATACAGAACACGCCAGACCGCCGTCGCGATGGGCATCTCCACGCCGCGTTTCTCGGCTTCGACGGCCAACACCTTCGCCGTCCAAACGCCCTCCGCAACCTTGGGTGAAGACTTCAGCGCCTGCTCCAAGGTCTCGCCCTTGCCAATGCGCTCGCCAAAGGCGCGATTGCGACCGTGCCGCGAAAACGCCGTCACGGCCAGGTCGCCGACTCCGGCAAGGCCGAAGAACGTGTTCGAATCGGCGCCGCAGGCCAATCCGTAGCGCTGCATCTCGACCAGCCCGCGCGACAGGATCGCCGCCTTGGCGTTGTCGCCGTAGCCAAGGCCATCGGCGATTCCGGCGGCGAGCGCCATGACGTTCTTCAGCGCGCCACACAGTTCGACGCCGAGCAGGTCACTGTTGCGATAGACGCGGAAGCGATCGGTCTGCAACGCCGTCTGCAGGTAGCGCAGCGTGTCGTCGCCGGGCCCCGCGACTACTACCGTGGTCGGCTTGCCGTGCGCGATCTCTTCGGCGTGACTGGGACCACTGAGCACGAACGCGCGTTCGGGGGCGCCAAGCACTTCGGCGATGATCTGTGATGGCCGCTGACCAGTCGACTGCTCAAGTCCCTTGGCCAGCGACACCACTGGCACGTCGGCGGGCATGGTGTCGCCCATGCCCGTGAGCACCGCGCGAATGTGTTGCGTCGGCACGGCGACCAGGATCACCGCGGCGCGATCGAGCACCGATTTCGCTTCGCTGCTGACGCGAATCGAATCGGGCAGCGTCACGTTCGACAAGTAGCGCGGATTCTGGCGTGAGGCAGCGATCGACGCAGTGTAGATCGCGTCGTGCCCCCACAAGGACACGGCGTGGCCAGCGCGCTCGAGAGTCAGCGCCATCGCAGTTCCGAAACCACCGTTACCTAAGATCGCGATTCTCATGACTGCCTCGATGAGAGGAACTTCTTCAGGTTGCTACGATGGGTCCAAAACAAGAACGCTGCGATCAACACGGTCAAGATCGTCAACGGCAACCGCTCACCAAACGCGTTGGCTGGATCTACGCCGACGGCGGCACCTGCCAAACCAAGTCCGAGCGCGAGGCTGCCAAAGAACACGTGGCCGGTCGTGAAGCGCACCAAGAAGAACACCGCGAGGCCGATCACCGTCACCCGCCAATCGAGTGCGACCAAGGCGCCCGAAGCGGTCGCCACCCCCTTGCCGCCGCGGAACAGCAAGAACGGCGTAAACACGTGGCCGAGAATCGCACACGCGGCACAGACGACGGCGCTGACCAACGATTCTCCGCCCCAACCGATCTGCGTCGCGAAGAAGCCCTTGCTGGCGTCCAACAAGTAGACGGTCAAGAACACACCGATTCGCGCGCCCTTGCCAACGAACGCCCGGCTCGCATTGGTCGCACCGACGTTGCCGCTGCCGAGCGTGCGCACGTCGATGCCCTTGCCCATACGGACGATCAGCCACGCGAACGGAATGGCGCCCAGAACGAACGCCGCGGCGGCGCGCGGAGCCAGGTCCAGGAGATCGATAGCCGACAACATTCGGCGAACAAGCTAAGCCATGCACCGGGTCTGCCGCCAAGGTCGTTCGCAGATCGCGGCCCGAAGGCATCGAATCCGTTGCCTCGGCAGCCACGGATCGGCAACCTCCGTGCGTTCGCAGCCATTCGTGGCTAACGTCCGACGCTCGTGGCAACTCGCATTGGCATCGACACAGGCGGCACCTTCACCGACGTGGTCCGGATCCGCGGCCGCAAGATGATCGTGCACAAGCTGCGATCGACGCCCGATGACCCGTCGCGCGCCGTGCTGGACGGCCTGAGCGCTGTTCGCCAAAGCCCGGACGAGCCCGTCGATCTCGTGCACGGCACCACCGTCGGGCTCAACGCGACCCTGACTGGCAACCTCGCGCGCACGGTGTTCGTCACCAATCGGGGCTACGAGGACCTGATCGAAATCGGCCGCCAGGAACGCGTCGACCTCTACGCCCTCGACCCGCATCGGGCCGTGCCACCGGTGCCGCGACGGCTGCGGGTCGGCGTCCGGTGTCGCCGCGGCGCCGGCGGCCAAGTCGTCGAGGCACTGACCCGCGAAACGATCGCCGACACCGTCGCAGCAGTCCAGAAGCTCCGGCCTGAGGCGATAGCCATCGGCATGCTGCATTCGCCGGCAAACCCCAAGGACGAACACCGACTGCAACAAGCCCTGCAGCGCGCGCTACCGAACGTGCCGATCACCTGCAGCGCCGACTTGCTGCCGGCTTTTGGCGAATACGAACGGTTCAGCGCCACGATTCTGAATGCTGCGATTGCACCGGTCGTAGGCCGCTACACGAGCAAGGTGGCGGATGGAATCGGCAACGGCACGCTGCGCCTGCTGCGCTCGAGCCTTGGCATCTTGCCGCCAGCGGAAGCCGCTCGATTCCCGGCGCGCGCCATGTTCTCGGGACCAGCAGGTGGCGTGCTGGCAACCGGCCAGGTCGCGCGCCGCCTCAAGATGGATCGCGCCGCAGCCTTTGACATGGGCGGCACCTCCGCAGACGTCTGCCTCGTCGAGCGCGAAGCCACGCTGTCAAACGAAGGCAGCATCGCCGGTCTACCACTGCCACTGCCCACGGTGCCCGTGCACACCGTCGCCGCCGGTGGCGGCAGCATCGCCTACGCGGATGCCGGCGGCGCCTTGCGGGTCGGACCACAAAGCGCGGGCGCCGACCCGGGACCGGCGTGCTACGGCAAAGGCAGCGAACCAACCGTCACGGACGCGCACGTCGCCTTGGGCCACCTCGGCCCGGACACCCTGCTAGCGGGCGCGTTTCCAATCGACGTCGACGCCTCGATGATGGCGATCGAACGGCTCGGCAAACAACTCGGCCTCAAAGCGCGGCAAACGGCGGAAGGCATCCTAACCGTCGCGGACGCCACGATGGCTCGCGCGATCTTGGTCATCACCGCCGAACGCGCCGTCGACCCGGCGCACGTGCCGCTCGTCGCGTACGGCGGCGCCGGCGGACTGCACGCGGCGTCGCTGATGTTGCAGCTCGGCATGCCGAGCGCCGTAATGCCCAGCCATCCCGGCGCGTTCTCCGCCGTTGGTCTGGCGCTGGCCGGCGAAGCTACCGAAGTCACCGAAGCCGTCAGCTCCTTGGTGACCAACAAACAGCTGCCTGAAATCCTCGCACGCGGCCGCGAGTTGTTGTCCCAGGCACAGGAGATGCTCGGCGGCAAGCGCAACCGCGGTCGCGTCGAAGCCATGGTGCGCTACCAGGGCCAGGGCGCGTGCCTGCGACTACCGCTGAGCAACCGCCTCGCCCAGAGCTTCCTCGCCGAACACCAACGCCGCTTCGGCTTCGCGACCGACGCCGCAATCGAGGTGGTGCAACTGCGAGCCCGCGCCGAATGCGCAGCCAGCGCCCTTCCGGCGGCCGATCAGAATGGTCAGCATCGGACCGGCTCAGGGCGAGCCACCAACGCACGGTCCCCCAAGGATCCCAAGCCGAGCATGACCCGTCGACCGCCACTCGGTGGTCCAGCCCTGCCCATCTACGACCGGCAGAGCATGACGGATCGCCCGCTCAATGGACCGGCAGTCATTGAAGAATCCACTGCGACGACATTGGTGCCGGCTACGTGCCAACTGCGCCTCTCACCGTATGGCTTGCAAATCACCCGGCGCTAGTCAAGAGTGCCCCGACCTCCTGCCTATTCCACCCAAGTAGTTACCCCTAGCAGTCTAGTGAGCTGGCACGACTACCGAGAATCGGCGTTTGACCGCGACCAAATCGTGAGCTATCCTACTTTTGTCGACCCGTGGGTTTGAAGACGATGTTGCCGTAGGAGCAGCAGCGAGCCTAGCTGGTTTGATCATTGACACTCAGAACGAACACGCCTGCACAGCTCTCTCCGTGAGTGGCTGCGTAGGAACCGATACATTGCCGGGGGTTGTCCGCGACGGACGTAAAAACTTGACTCTCCTTCTTCCCCTTTTTCCCGAAGTTTAACCCCCGGCTCCTTTTTTTTCGGCCCGCAGCCAAACGTGGCATTCACCACGCTGGCAGCAGCGGCCAACTGGTTTGAACCGTCGCTCAAACCGCTTTCGTTCTGGCCATGTGTGATTCCGGCCGCCTTTGTTCTGGCCGCCTCCATTCGTATTGGCCGCCGTCGTTCGGGTTGTTGTTGCGGTCATCATGGATGGCGTAAAAACTGCCTCGGGCGTACCAAGAAGATCGAAAAATTCTTCTGGATCCTGCCGACAGCAAGCAATGCCCCGCGATCGCGTTCCCTATTCAGAAATCTGAGAACGCGACATCGCCGGCCGCGAGACGCGGACTTGCGGGTGCGGATCCCCGAAGCCCCGATCGCCACACACGGGTCGCCGTTTCGCTCTCGGATGGCGTTGTTGCGCGCAGCCGACGGCTAGCTCTTTTTCTCGGCACGCGACTCAGCCAGCGCCCGGTCCAGCAGCTTTTGCACGACACGATTGCCGGGCTCGATCTCGAGCACACGACGCCAATCCGTGACGGCAGCCGCAACGGACCCCTGCCCGTAGCTCATCAAGGCGCGCTGGTGAAGCAAGCGGCTCAGGCGTCGATTTACCCGCACATCGTCGCGGAAACGACGCGACAGTTCGATCAAGTCACGAACGGCGAGGGCTAGCTCGCCGCGACTCAGTCGTCCTTCGACGGCAACCAAGCCCAGTACGACCGGATCTTCTCTAGTCGGCAACCGCTTTGACTTCGCGGCGGACGAAGGCTGGTTCGAGTCGGACGCGACGGTTTCTGGCACCACAGCCGTCACCGCGGACGCCTCCCCACTCGACAGATCCCCGCCACCTGGTTTGGGCCGCTCAGCTGCTGGATCGACCTGCAACGACGTCGGCTTCGCATCGGCCGACTCGCCAACGGCGACATCGGAGCGCGTCGTCATTGGGTTGCCCGAAGCTCCGGGGAGCATCGGCTGAGGCACGTTGACAGCCGGGATTTCCACCGGATCACGCATGACCACCGGCGCTGGCTCACTGGATTGCGACGGCAACTTGGCCTGATGCGCGCCGCCTGTGGACGACTGCTCCGCGGCTGGATCCGCCACCTCCGCATCCCCGGGCGGCGAACTCACCGGCAACTGCGGGCGGCCAACCCTGGCCACCTCGACCATCGGAGCGGATGGCATCACATCCATTGGCGTGGACGCCGGAGCAGCCCGCTCGGCGAACAATTGCATGCGCTTCTCGGTCGCGGCGATCCAGCTATCCAAACTCGGCTGCTGCGGCCAATGCTGGCGCGCGCGCTGCAGCGCTTCGAGAGCTTCATCATCGCGCCACTCAGAACGCAACCTCAGAGCTTCGAGGATCAGTTCGTGGCAACGCCGCATGCGCTGCTCAACGTCGCCGGCGGCGGCGCGGGCGTCAGGGTAGCGTATGTGCGCCACGGGCACCGCGTCATACGCCTGCAGCGCCTGCAACAGCTCGTTGCGGCGCAAGGCGCGTTCGGCTTCGGCGAAGGGATCCTTTGGTGGGATGTTGCAGGCGGTGCCCAGCAGAAGGGCCGTCAGTGCGATCATCCTCATGGGTTTTCCTCAAACGGAAAGTCGTCGAGCATGACTTCGAGTTCGCTCTGCAACTCGGTCGCGACGTCATCCTCGTCGTCTCCTTCGACGGTGCGCCACGGCAGCGAACCACCAGGAAGAATCGTCACTTCCCGGTCCATCGACGTCGGCGGATCGCGTTCGATCTCTTCCGTGAACAGTTCGACCAACCACGGATCGAACACTTCGCCCTTGGCCTTGTTCAGTTGCTCCAGTGCTTCCGACCATTCAAGTGGCGTGTCTTCGGCGCACGACGTCAGCAGGTCGAAGGCAGACGCAATCGCAAGAATACGCGAACCGAGCGGCAGGCGATCGCCGCGCAAACCATCCGGCGTGCCGCGACCATCGTAGCGTTCTTGTTGGTGGCGCAGGATCTTGGCAACGCGCCGCAAAGCCGGCACGCACTCCAACTGCTCCGCAGCGTGCACCGGATGGTGTTCCAACGACCGTGCTTCCGAACTGGTCAGGCCATCCTGCTTCTGCAAGATCGAGGCACGCACCGAAGCCTTGCCGAGGTCGACGAGGCGGCATGCGACATCGAGTTCGTTGCGGTCGGCGTCGAGCAACTGCAGTCGCTCGGCAATGCGCGCAGCCAAGCCAGCAGTGCGATCGCCGTGGCCCGGCAGCGCCAAACCGCGCTTTTCCAGTCCTTCGATAACGTGCAACGCCATCGCGACGTAGCCATCGCCAACTCGCTGCAAGCCGTCCTGCATGCCCTTCTCGAGCCCACGCATGGCCGATCCGAGGTCTTGTAGTTCACACTCCGCGCCATCGGGTGATGTGCCGGCAACTTCCCCGGCAGCCAATCGAATCAGAGCATCGGTCGCGCCGCGAACGCGTGCGGACCAGTAGTGACCGAGCATCGCCGCAACCGCGACAAGGCTCAGGCAGCTCAACAACACGAGACCGAACCAGGTCAGGTCGAAGGTCGAAGAGAACTTGCGCGGCTCACACTGCAAACGAACTTCGCCAATCGTCTCGCCGCCGAAGCGCACGGCCGCGAGGCTCTCACGCATCGGTTCGCCATTGCCAATCGTGGTCGTGCGCTGGAAGGGCGCCGTTGCTGCCAGCAACGACATCTTGCGATCCCCAAGCACCAAAGCCGAATCGATGACGACGTTGCCGGTTCGATCGATCACGAGCACGCGGCCGCCGATCGAATCGCGCACCACCGAAGCCAGCACCGACAGGCGCATGACATCGGAATGGTCGAGCAGCGGCGCGGCGCGTTCGGCCATCGCAATCGCGGCCTCTTGCTCGGCAGCCGCCTGCACTGCGGCCTGGTGCTGGTTGTCGCGGTCGGCGCCCAGGAAGCCCAGGACAACGGCGACGAAGAACGCACCGATCGACAATGCAACGACCAGTCGACGCGTTAGCGACCATCCGCGCGGGCGGCGTTCAATTCGGGGTGCCATCGTCTACGGCTATCGGCAGAGGGTGTGCTCTGACTTGTGCCGAGTGACTGGTGGCGGCGGTGGTACGGGTCGGTGCG
>TARA_R110002072_G_C7976868_1_pt1 | contig 19935 bp, 17 predicted proteins | sample TARA_R110002072 | Tara Oceans TARA_R110002072 (sample SAMEA4397118) | marine metagenome | biome: Polar Biome; feature: [SRF] surface water layer (ENVO:00010504); material: water (ENVO:00002006), including particulate matter (ENVO:01000060) such as... | depth 5 m | reverse complement strand
TGGTGGAGACGGCGGGAATTGAACCCGCGTCCGTCAGCACTCTGCCATCGGCTCTACATGTTTAGATTCCGTTAATTATTTTAACCTTCCACAGACCAACGGGCGGGACGTGGTTGGCGATCTCAGTTAAATTTAGCAAAATAACCCTGAGTGTGTCACCTTGCGATCCTGTTCTAGTTGACAGTCTTTAGCGCGGTACAGGCACCTTGCTAGAGACCGATAGGGTCGTAACCCTAAAAGTGATCTTTCACTGCTTACGCAGCTAGTTGAGCACCGTAGTTGTCATCATTTGCAACTATTGATTACAGCGATTGGAGTACGAGTGCCACTGTACACTCGACATGCACCTTTGGTTTCGTTACCAGCGTCGAAGCCATGTCGTCCCCGTAACTTTTCCGAAAAGTTAGCTTTTGAAGTTAAATTTCTACTTCAGGAAACAGTGATGAGCTGTTTTGCTATACCAGGTTTTCTTTGTAAGCTTTGTATTATATAGGGGCTGTTTCCCCGAATACAACCTATCATTTTTTATTTAACGTGATCCCTGACAACGCGTTGCTTTTGTCTGTTCCAGTCTCTTTCTTTTTCCGTTGCGCGTTTATCGTATTCTTTCTTGCCTTTTGCTAATGCTATTTCGCATTTTACTTTATTTTTTTTCCAGTAAAGCGCGAGTGCGACACATGTATGGCCTGCTTGATTCATGCTGGCTGAAATTTTCCCGATTTCTTTTTTATGCAAAAGTAGCTTTCGCATACGCGTAGGTTCGGCAATGATATGCGTGCAGGTTGAGGTAAGGGGTGTAATATGGGCATTAAGCAACCAAGCTTCACCATTTTTCAAAAAAACATGCGAATCTGTTAATTGTGCTTTGCCTTCTCTTAGGCTTTTTACTTCCCAGCCTGTTAACACTAAGCCAGCTTCAAACACAGTTTCAATATGGAAATCGTGTTTTGCCTTTTTATTAAGTGCAATTGTGCCAGCGCGTTGTTTTGGTTTCTTTTTGGCCATATAAGCTAATTACTTAAGTTCTTGAGTGTCGATTGATAAATATCCGAGCTATTCTACACGATGTTTATTGGAATTGTTTCAGTGTTAGAAAAAATATCTGTCTATCAGTTGAGTGTAAATCTACCAGAAGCATCTTTGTATAGTACAATGCTGGGCTATATAAATCTAAGTCAGGAAGTTGTAGATGTCTTTGAGTATTAATCGAAGTGCTTTAGTGCTGCACTCTGCCGAACGAATGAGTGCTTTGGTCAATGATATTGTATCTTATCCTCAGTTTTTACCGTGGTGTTCGAAGGCTTTTGTATTAGAGCACGCCTCTGATTTTATGGTGGCGAGTATTGAAGTACGCAAAGGCGGCATTAAACAATCCTTTACGACACGGAATGATTTTTCTGTTGATGGCAAAATTTATATGGACTTGGTGGATGGCCCGTTTAAATACCTAAAAGGCGTTTGGGATTTTATCCATTTAAAAGAGGGGGCGTGCAAAGTGGTACTGACCTTGGAGTTTGAGTTAAAGCAGAGTGTTGCCAAAATGGCCTTTGGTCCGGTTTTTAACCAAGCTGCCAATTCAATGGTGGATGCGTTTTGTGAGCGTGCCAATCAGGTGTACCGTTAATTTGTTTTAGTATTATCAATGTGGTGAATATGTCTGGAAATATTAAGGTTGAAGTTGCTTATGCAACACCTGCTTTGCAAAAAATAGTCGTCGTACAGGTTCCGGTAGGCGTCAGCATATTTGATGTGGCGTGTGAATCAGGTATAGAGCAGTTTTTTCCTGAAATAGATTTTGAAAAAATTGATATGGGTGTTTTTGGCAAGGTTGTTAAAAAGCCAAAAGAGCAAAAAATTCGCGAAGGCGAACGGGTAGAGCTTTATAGGCCTTTGATTATCGATCCTAAACAGGCTCGATTAAATAGAGCTGCTAAGTAGTATTTAACAGCTCTACCTATGTTTTAGTAGGCTGGGTTATCATCTAAAAGTGTGCCTTCATATTTCACAAAAAGATCATTTTTGTAGAATATTTTAATGCTCTGTTGTTGAATTTCTCCACCTGCTTTCTGGTAGGTGTATACGTAATTTTCTAAAGAATCATCAAATAGGTTTTCTACAACAGGTTTACCTAGTACAAAATGTACCTGTTTCTGTGTCATTCCTGGTTTTAAGGTGTCTAGCATTTCTTGGGTTATGATGTTTCCTTGTTGAACATTAATTTTGAAAACGCCAGGAAAACTACAAGCCTGTAAAAAACAAGATGATAAAATGATTAAGCTAAGTGATAAGTTTTTAAGGGTGTGTCGCATTAAAATATAGGTTCCAGTATTTTGACTTGCGTTCAAAACAACTTTAAAGTTTGTCGTTAAACTCGTTAAGTAAATGCTTGAACGAATTCGATAGAGAACAATTTAAGCTAGGCATGATACCTGAATCGTGTGAAAGCTGTGAATAGGATGAGTAAGAAAACATGCCAGATAATGTAGAATTAAAAAAAGTCGGCTTAAAAGTGACTCTACCGAGGCTTAAAGTCTTAGGTTTATTAGAGGGCGCTGATGAGCATCACATGAGTGCTGAAGATGTTTATAAAGCCCTGCTGGAATCAGGAGATGATGTTGGTTTGGCAACCGTTTATCGAGTCTTAACGCAGTTTGAATCAGCTGGTTTGGTGCTTCGGCATAATTTTGAAGGTGGACATGCCGTATTTGAATTAGCAAAAGATGATCATCACGATCATATGGTCGATACTGAAAGTGGTAAAGTGATAGAGTTTTTTGATGAAATTATTGAAAAACGACAGCATGAGATAGCCGCAGAGCACGGCTATGAACTAGTGGATCATAACCTTACTTTATATGTGAGGCCTAAGAAACCTTAAGTTTTTTCTTGTTTTGTAGTCGCTTGATTCAGATTAAGCAAACTCAATCATTTCTTTTGCATGAGCGAGTGTTTGTTCTGTTATTTTGATGCCCCCAAGCATTCTGGCAATCTCTTGTGTTCTGTCTTTTTGGTTTAATAGGTCAATAGAGGATTTAACTGAGCCCTCTATTTCTTTTTTGCTGATGAAATAATGATAATCGCCTTGAGATGCAACCTGCGGTAAGTGCGTTACACAAATTACTTGGCCTTTTTTGCCTAAACCCTTTAGTAGTTTACCAACGGTTTGAGCTGTACCACCACCAATGCCTACATCTACCTCGTCAAATACAAGGGTGGGGATTGTCGAGCTTTGAGCGATAATAACTTGAACGGCTAGGCTGATCCTTGAAAGTTCCCCGCCTGAGGCAACTTTGTTTATTGCTTTTGGTGGTTGGCCAGGGTTTGTACTGATTAAAAATTCAATTGAATCTATGCCGTATTGATTAACTTTATTTCTTTCTAAAGGGATAATTGAAACAACAAATTTCACCGATTTCATATCCATTAACGCTAATTGTTCCGCTATTTGCTGTTCCATTGCTTTTGCTATGTTTAGTCTTTTTTGGCGTTGATTCTCTGCGGTTGATAAAAATATTTGTTCCAGTTCAGTGACTTCTTTCTGAAGATCTTCCAGGTTTTGATCTCCGTGAATATAGCTTTCGAGTTCAATGCTTAGCTTTTGGTGAGTGGGTATAAGTTGCTCAGGTTCGCAGCGATGTTTGCGAGCCAGTTGATATAATGTGCTGAGTCGTTCTTCGATTTCAGTGAGGCGCTCGGGGTTTAGCTCAAAGTTATCTACGAAATGCCTGAGGTTATTGGATGCCTCTCCTATTTGGATTTGAGCTTCGTTCAATAGGCTTAATGTTTCAGTTAGTTGGATGTTTTCACAGGGTAAATTAGCTAAAGAATTGCATGCTTGTGATAGCATTTGATTCATGTTTGTGTCGCCATCATCACAAAGCTCAAGCGCGGAATGTGTTTTTGAAAGAAGAAGTTCTGCATTAGACAGCACCAGCTGTTCTTTTTCTAATTTAGCAACTTCATTTTCTTGAAGGTTTAGAGCTTCTAATTCTTCTATTTGAAATTGAATGAGTTGAATGCGCGCTGTAACCTCATCTTGATTGTTTTCTAGCTTGGAAAGATGTTTCGACTTTTTTGCCCATTCCTTGAATTGCCAGCTAACTTTTTCTGATAGAGGATTTATTTGCGCATAATTATCTAAAATGAGTCGATGATTATCTTTGTTGAGAAGCGATTGATGTTCATGTTGGCTATGGATGTCAATCAGTAACTCGCCAATGGCTTTTAGGTTTTGAAGAGGGCTCGGGTGCCCATTTATATAGCCTCTAGATCTACCTTCGGCGGTTATAACTCTGCGTAATATGCATTGCTTGCCATCGTCCAAGTCATGTTCCTTGAGCCAATCTTGTGCTTCCGGGTGTTTTTCTAAGTCAAAAACTGCAGAAATATCAGTTTTATCTTCTCCGTGTCTGACCATTGACGTATCTGCTCTGTCACCCAGTGTCAGTCCTAGGGCGTCGAGAATGATGGATTTACCTGCACCTGTTTCACCACTCAGAACGGTCATGCCCTTATCAAACAGGACTTCGATGTTATCGGCTATCGCAAAGTTTGAAACGGTGAGTTGGTTTAGCATGCAGGTTTACCTTGTTGAGGTGACTTATTCAAAATTAGGGAAATTGTTTATTGCTTTATTTTACTGGTTCTATAACCAGTAAGTAAATAGTGGAGGCGTTATTTTTTGTCAGTTTCTCTTTATAGATAAAAATGACTTGAATTATCAGTATCAAGCCCCAAATAACCAGCACTTGTTTTTTTTAGGATGTTTATTGTTATATATGTATGGCACCTAGATAGAACAAATGATTAATTTAAGCTTGAGTAACGGAGGCTATGGTGAGTTCTGAAGACGAAAAAAATATCAATGAAGAGTGCGTAACTGAACAAGTAGTAGTTCAGGGTGTTGAGGCTGATGCAGCTGTTGAAGTTGAAGACGGTATGCCAGATCAGTCTGGCGATGTCGATAAAGACTGGAAGGCAAAAGCGGAGGCTTTAGCGCAGCAACTAGACGAGCTTAAAGATCAGGCTATTCGAGTTAAGGCAGATGCGCAAAATGTTCGACGAAGAGCTGAGCAGGATGTTGAAAAGGCACATAAATTTGCTTTGGATAAATTTGCGAAGGAATTACTGCCGGTTATTGATGGACTTGAAAAAGCAGTTGAGGCCGAAGTTGCATCGGATAATGAAATGAATCCTCTGCGCGAAGGTGTTGAAATGACACTTTCGATGTTCTTAGGTTCAATCAAGAAGTTTAATCTTGAGCAAATTGATCCGGTTGGCCAGCCATTCGATCCAAGTTTACATGAAGCCATGTCAATGGTTGAAGTGCCTAATGCCGAACCTAATACGGTGATTGCGGCAATGCAAAAAGGTTATACCTTGAATGGCCGTTTAATTAGACCTGCGATGGTCATGGTTTCAAAAAATAGTGCAGCAAGCGCAACAAATATTGATGAGCAGGCTTGAAGTTTAAAAAAACGGCCAAATATAAAGCTTAACGAAAAATGATCACGGTTGCATATTACCAAAACAAGCAGCAGGTGATTAAGAAATTAGAATGTCAGTGTGGAGAGAAAAACAATGGGTAGAATTATTGGTATTGATTTAGGAACAACAAATTCGTGTGTCGCTGTTTTGGATGGCGATAAGCCAAAAGTAATTGAGAATGCAGAGGGGGATCGTACCACTCCATCTATTATCGCTTATACAGAAGATAATGAGATTTTAGTGGGTCAGCCTGCAAAACGTCAGGCAGTGACTAACCCGAACAATACGTTAAATGCTATCAAGCGTTTAATTGGCCGCCGTTTTGAAGATGATGTGGTTCAGAAAGATATTGCCATGGTGCCATATAAAATTGTTAAAGCGGATAATGGCGATGCATGGGTTGAAGTGAAAGGTGATAAGAAAGCGCCACCTCAGATTTCTGCTGAAATTCTTAAGAAAATGAAGAAAACAGCTGAAGACTTTTTAGGTGAAGCTGTCACTGAAGCTGTTATTACTGTTCCTGCTTATTTTAATGATTCTCAGCGTCAAGCAACTAAAGATGCCGGTAAAATTGCGGGTCTAGATGTTAAGCGAATTATCAACGAGCCAACAGCAGCGGCCTTAGCTTACGGGCTAGATAAGAGTAAAGGTGATTCAACGATCGCTGTTTATGACTTAGGCGGTGGTACTTTTGATATCTCAATTATTGAAATTGCAGATGTAGATGGTGAAAAACAATTTGAAGTGTTATCCACCAATGGTGATACATTCTTGGGTGGTGAAGACTTCGATATGGTTTTGATCGACTATCTTGCGGCTCAGTTCAAAAAGGATAGTGGTATCGATCTAAAAGGTGATTCATTAGCAATGCAGCGTTTGAAAGAAGCGGCTGAGAAAGCAAAAGTTGAGCTTTCAAGTGCGCAGCAAACGGATGTGAACTTGCCTTATATTACTGCAGATGCAAGCGGTCCTAAGCATTTAAATATCAAAATGACACGCTCTAAACTTGAGTCGCTTGTTGAAGATCTTGTTGAAAGAACCTTGGCGCCTTGTAAGATAGCCTTGAATGATGCAGGAGTTAGTACGTCAGATATTAATGACATTATTCTCGTAGGTGGCCAATCTCGTATGCCTTTGGTTCAGCAAAAGGTGAAAGAGTTTTTCGGTAAGGAGGCGCGTAAAGATGTAAATCCGGATGAAGCGGTTGCGGTTGGCGCAGCTATTCAGGCGGCAGTATTGGCTGGCGATGTCAAAGATGTCTTGCTTTTAGATGTAACACCTCTCAGCTTGGGTATTGAAACAATGGGTGGCGTGGCTACCGCGTTGATAGAAAAGAACACAACGATTCCTACCAAAAAATCACAAATATTCTCGACAGCTGAAGATAATCAGTCTGCAGTAACGATTCATGTGGTTCAGGGTGAGCGTAAGCAAGCTGCTCAAAATAAATCCTTAGGTCGTTTCGACTTATCTGATATTCCGGCTGGTCCTCGTGGAATGCCTCAAATTGAAGTGACATTTGATATCGATGCTAACGGCATCTTGAATGTCTCTGCTAAAGATAAGGCAACGGGTAAAGAGCAATCGATTGTGATCAAAGCTTCTTCAGGTCTATCGGATGAAGAAGTGGAGAAAATGGTGGCAGATGCTGAAGCGAATGCAGATGCAGATAAGCAGTTCGAAGAGTTAGTCACAGTAAGAAACCAAGGTGACGCGATTGTTCACGCAACCAAGAAAACCTTGGAAGAAGCAGGTGATAAGGCGACTCCAGAAGAAAAAGCGGCAATCGAAGTGGCGATTACTGATCTAGAAGCAGCGCTTAAAACGGACGATAAAGCGGATATTGAGGAAAAGACCAAGGCACTGACCGAGGCCTCTTCTTCTCTAGCTCAGAAGATGTATGCTGAGCAAGCTGCTGCGGGTGCAGAAGCGGGTGCAGAAGCGGGTGCCGATGCATCTACAGATGAAGCTACATCCAAGGATGATGATGTGGTTGATGCTGAATTTGAAGAAGTTCAAGATGACAAAAAATAAGTAGCTTCCGGTTGGTTAAACAAGCTATTGTTTAAAGCAAAGTAAGTGAAAACAAACGCGGAAGCATAGACTTCCGCGTTTGCGTATAAAAATGTTTATATACGTGCTTTATTGGCAATGAAGTCAATTGAGTAGACAGATAAGTGTTGTAAATCGAACTGAGTGAACTCACATTGAGGTGCTTTCTCAGATTTGCAGTCAATGATTTAAATACATTGAGCGGTTAGATAAGAGTTATGGCAAAACGAGATTATTATGAGATTCTGGGCGTAGAAAACTCAGTAGATGCAAAAGAAATTAAGAAAGCATATCGCCGTTTAGCGATGAAATATCATCCTGACCGTAACCCGGATGATGCTCGGGCTGAAGATAAGTTCAAGGAAGCAACCGAGGCCTATGAGGTGCTTTCAGATGAGCAAAAAAGAGCTGCTTATGATCGTCATGGGCATGCTGGCGTAGATCAAAATGGCGGTGCTGGCGGTTTTAGTGGCGGCGGAAATTTTAGTGATATTTTTGGTGATGTTTTTGGGGACATATTTGGTGGCGGAGGAGGCGGCGGAGGTCGTTCGCGCAGTGCTAGAGGTGCAGATTTAAGATACACCTTGGATTTGGATCTTGAAGATGCCGTTAAAGGCACATCCGTAAAAATTCGTGTGCCATCGCATGTTTCATGTAAGCCTTGTGGTGGTTCGGGGGCTTCAAAAGGCTCCAGGCCTGAAAATTGTACAATGTGCCAAGGTGTTGGCCAAGTCAGAATGCAACAGGGTTTCTTCTCTGTTCAGCAAACTTGTCCGCAGTGTCGCGGGCAGGGAACGACAATTAAAGATCCGTGTAAATCATGTCATGGTGCAGGTGTAATTGAAGAGCAGAAAACCTTATCTGTAAAAGTGCCTGCTGGTGTTGATACGGGTGATCGTATCCGTTTAGCGGGTGAGGGTGAAGCAGGAACGCATGGAGCACCCTCTGGTGATTTGTATGTTCAAGTTTCTGTGAAAGAACATCCTATTTTTGTTAGAGATGGTAAGAATCTTTATTGCGAAGTACCTATTTCGTTGGTTGATGCAGCATTGGGTGGTGAGCTTGAGGTGCCGACTTTAGATGGGCGTGTTAAGTTGCGTATTCCTGAAGAAACCCAAACTGGGAAAATGTTCCGATTGCGAGGTAAGGGGGTTGCGCCTGTTCGTGGCGGTGGTGCTGGTGACTTGATGTGCCGTGTGACTGTTGAAACACCGGTTAATTTGTCTAAAAAACAAAAAGATATTCTTCGTGACTTTCAACAGACACTTGAAAAAGACGGTGATAAAAAACACGCACCAAAAAAGCATTCATGGTTTGAAGGAGTGAAAAGCTTTTTTGATGATATGAAGCTTTAAATGTTTTCCAGCTTCGCTTTCCTTTTTTGAGGTTCTCGAAGCTGGAATGCAGCAAAGATAAGTGCATAATATCGATTGATTTTGGGGTTTGGGTCTAACTATGACAACGACAAGAATTGCGGTAACAGGTGCGGCTGGCCGAATGGGGAAGATGCTAATAGAGGCGGTTTCGCTTGCAGATAATGCTGTGTTGACAGCGGCGATAGAAAGGCCTGAAAGCTCTTTGCTTGGTGTCGATGTGGGCGAGTTAGCCGGTTTGGGGGTTTGTGGTGTCAAGGTAAGTGGTAGTTTAGAGTCGTGTGTTGATGATTTTGATGTGCTAATTGATTTTACTGCTCCTCAGGCAACCTTGGCGAATGCAAAAGTTTGCGCCTCAAATCAGAAAGGTATTGTGGTGGGAACAACGGGCTTTTCAAACGAGGAAGAAGAAATACTTCTTTCTTATCAGGCACAAACGTCTATTTGCAAAGCTGCTAATTTTAGTACAGGTGTAAATGTTTGTTTAAATCTTCTGGAAAAAGCTGCTCAGGCGCTTGGAGATGATTACGACGTTGAGGTGTATGAGGCGCATCATAGACACAAAGTCGATGCGCCTTCTGGTACAGCGCTGGCTATGGGGCAGTCTGTAGCGGATGCTTTGAATCGTGATCTGCGAGCAGTGTCAGTTTATGGTCGAGAAGGTCAGACTGGTGCAAGGGAAAAAGAAACGATTGGTTTTGCAACAGTGCGTGGTGGTGATGTTGTAGGCGATCATACGGTTATGTTTATGGGAGAGGGTGAAAGAATTGAAATTAGCCATAAAGCCTCTAGTCGTATGTCTTTTGCGCGTGGCGCTGTAAGAGCTGCAATATGGATTCATTTGAAAGATGCCGGATTTTACGATATGCGTGATGTGTTGGGTCTTAAATAGAGTCTCAAAAAACACCACTCTAATACGAATCAAGCAAAGATAGCGGTTATTGTTAATAGACACAAAGTCTCAAAATGTGTACAATGCCGCCGTTTGAGTGGTTGCAGGACGTGTTGAAAGCGGCCGGTCTGTGTGACTCGAAGATATAATCATAAAGCGAGGTAGAGAAATGCTCTGTCTCGCTTTTTTGCAACTTGTATCTGTTAAAAACGCCACTTAAACCCGCTTAAAGACGGTTTCTTTAATTATTTCTCCTAGCCGATTACGACGAGGAAATGGCGTTGACTAAACCTGCAATTTTAGCTCTAGAAGATGGATCCATATTCAAAGGGATCTCAATTGGTGCCGATGGCGAAACTATCGGTGAGGTTGTTTTTAATACAGCCATGACAGGGTATCAGGAAATTCTGACTGACCCATCTTACGCAAAACAAATCGTTACCTTAACTTATCCACATATAGGCAATACTGGTATTAACTCTGAAGATATTGAGTCTGACCAAATTTGGTCAGCTGGCTTGGTAATTCGAAACCTTCCTTTGGTTGCTTCTAACTGGCGTTCTGAAAAGTCTTTGGATGACTATCTAAAAGAAAATAATATTGTAGCGATTGCAGAAATTGATACCCGAAGACTGACACGAATTCTGCGTGATAAGGGTGCTCAAAATGGTTGTATTTTTGCAGGCGATAATATTTCAGAAGAGGCAGCGATAGCGGCGGCTAAATCTTTTCCGGGTCTCAAAGGAATGGATTTAGCAAAAGAAGTGTCGCGCGAAAAAATGGCTGACTGGAATGAAAGCAACTGGACAATTCAGTCAGGCTATCAGTCTCAAAGTTATACCGACTTTCATGTCGTAGCATATGATTTTGGCGTTAAACACAATATTTTACGGATGCTTGCAGAGCGTCGATGTAAATTGACGATTGTTCCCGCACAAACGCCAGCAGAAGATGTCTTGGCGATGAACCCGGATGGGGTGTTTTTGTCTAATGGACCTGGTGACCCAGAGCCTTGTGACTATGCAATCACTGCTATCCAGAAAATACTGGAAAAGAAAATCCCCGTCTTTGGTATTTGTCTAGGTCATCAGTTACTTGCATTAGCAAGTGGCGCTAAAACACTCAAAATGAAATTTGGCCATCATGGTGCTAACCATCCTGTTCAATGTTTAGAAAACAAAACAGTAATGATTACCAGCCAGAATCATGGTTTTGCTGTAGATGATGCGACCTTGCCTGGTTGTTTAGTGGCAACGCATAAATCATTGTTTGATGGGTCACTGCAGGGTATTAAACGAACAGACGTGCCTGCATTTAGTTTTCAAGGGCACCCTGAAGCAAGCCCAGGTCCACATGATGTTGCACCGCTCTTTGATCAGTTTATTGAGATGATGAACGCTAATAAAGAGTAATTATGTCGATAGATAAAATCTATATACATAGGCTCTTCGCCATGCAGATCATCATGATGCTTGGTCTGTGAAATTACTGTGTAAATGATTAACTATATTTTCTGCTTTTTGGATTGATTCATTTAAAAAGCAACTCACTTTTAGAAAACGGAAAGAATTTAGATGCCAAAGCGTACCGACATAAAGAGTATTCTAATATTAGGTGCTGGTCCGATTGTTATCGGTCAAGCTTGTGAGTTTGATTATTCTGGCGCTCAAGCGTGTAAGGCTCTGCGTGAAGAGGGGTATCGAGTTATTTTGGTTAACTCTAACCCCGCAACAATTATGACAGACCCTGCAATGGCTGATGCTACTTATATAGAGCCAATTACTTGGCAAACAGTAGAGAAAATTATTGAAGTTGAACGTCCGGATGTTTTATTGCCGACAATGGGCGGACAAACTGCTTTGAACTGCGCACTGGATTTAGAGCGTGAAGGTGTGCTGGAAAAATATACTGTCGAAATGGTGGGTGCGAACGCAGATACGATCGACAAGGCCGAAGACCGCGAACGTTTTGATAAGGCGATGAAAGCAATCGGCTTAGAGACACCGAGATCTGCTATTGCACATAGCATGGAAGAAGCACTTCAAGTTCAAACTCAGTTAGGTTTTCCTTGCATCATCCGTCCTTCGTTTACGATGGGTGGGAGTGGTGGTGGTATTGCTTACAACAAAGAAGAATTTGTTGAAATTTGCGAGCGTGGCTTGGATTTATCTCCAACGAATGAACTTTTAATCGATGAGTCATTAATTGGTTGGAAAGAATACGAGATGGAAGTTGTTCGAGACAAAAAAGATAACTGTATTATCATCTGTTCAATCGAAAACTTCGATGCAATGGGCGTTCATACGGGTGACTCTATTACGGTTGCCCCCGCTCAAACGCTGACCGATAAAGAATATCAAATCATGCGAAATGCTTCTCTTGCCGTACTAAGAGAGATAGGTGTTGAAACAGGGGGTTCAAATGTTCAATTTGGTATGAATCCTGAAGATGGTCGTATGGTGGTTATCGAAATGAACCCGCGTGTCTCGCGTTCTTCAGCATTGGCATCTAAAGCGACAGGTTTTCCTATTGCAAAAGTGGCTGCGAAACTGGCGATTGGATATACGCTTGATGAGCTACAAAATGACATCACTGGCGGCGCTACGCCCGCGTCTTTTGAACCTGCGATAGATTACGTTGTCACCAAAATACCACGCTTTACGTTTGAAAAATTCCCTCAAGCGGATGCACACTTAACGACTCAGATGAAGTCTGTTGGTGAGGTGATGTCGATAGGTCGCACTTTTCAAGAATCACTACAAAAAGCAATTCGTGGTTTAGAGGTCGATTCGGCTGGATTCGAGCCTGTTATTGACTTAAAGACTGAAGATTCAAAAGCTAAACTAATCAAAGAATTACGTAACCCTAGTTCTGATCGTCTTTGGTATGTCGGTGATGCGTTCAGAGCGGGTATGTCGGTCGATGAAATTTACAAATTAAGTGGTATCGATCCTTGGTTCTTGGTTCAGATAGAAGATTTGATCGAAGAAGAGTGTGTTGTGTCAAACATGACGCGCACGGATATGACGGCTGAAGCCATGTTGCGCTTAAAAAGAAAAGGTTTTTCCGACCAGCGTTTAGCTTCTTTGTTGAGCATTTCAGAGAAAGAATTCAGAACATTACGCCATGGTTTTAGTATTCGCCCTGTTTACAAACGCGTCGATACGTGTGCGGCTGAATTTGCCTCTTCAACTGCTTATATGTACTCAACATACGAAGAAGAGTGTGAGTCTAATGTCACCGATAAAGAAAAAATAATTGTTATTGGTGGTGGCCCGAACAGAATTGGTCAGGGTATTGAATTTGATTACTGCTGTGTTCATGCTGCTTTGGCGATGCGCGAAGATGGTTATGAAACGATTATGATTAACTGTAACCCTGAAACTGTTTCTACAGATTATGATACGTCTGACAGGTTATACTTCGAATCAATTACCCTGGAAGATGTTTTAGAAATCGTTCAATTAGAAAAGCCAAAAGGCGTTATTGTCCATTATGGTGGCCAAACGCCCCTTAAATTGGCGCGTGGTCTTGAAGAAGCAGGTGTGCCAATTATCGGCACCAGTCCCGATGCGATCGATAGAGCAGAAGACCGTGAGCGTTTTCAACAAATGATTGAAAAATTGGGGCTACGTCAGCCATCTAATGCCACTGTTCGAAGCTTGGATGAAGGTATTTTAGCGGCTAAGAAAATTGGCTATCCTTTAGTGGTTCGTCCATCGTATGTTTTAGGTGGTCGTGCCATGGAAATTGTATATAACGAGTCTGAACTTGTTAAATACATGAAAGAGGCTGTGACAGTTTCTAATGATAGCCCGGTTTTATTAGATCACTTTTTGAATGCGGCTATCGAAGTAGATATTGACGCAGTATCTGATGGTAAGCAGGTTGTGATTGGTTCTATCATGCAACATATCGAACAAGCCGGTGTCCATTCAGGAGACTCCGCGTGCTCATTGCCACCTTATACCTTGGAAAAAGACGTTCAGGATGAGATGCGTGAGGCGGTAAAAGCAATGGCGATTGAATTAGGTGTTATTGGTTTGATGAACGTTCAATTAGCCTATCAAGATGACTTAATCTATGTTATTGAAGTAAATCCGCGGGCATCAAGAACAGTTCCCTTCGTTTCTAAAGCCATTGGCTTGTCGCTGGCAAAAGTGGCTGCACGCTGTATGGCAGGTAAAACCTTAGAAGAAATTGGTTTTACAGAAGAAATTATTCCTACGCATTTCAGCGTTAAAGAGGCCGTTTTTCCATTCAATAAATTTCCATCTGTTGACCCTATTTTAGGTCCTGAAATGAAATCGACGGGTGAGGTGATGGGGATTGGTGATAGTTTTGAAGAAGCCTTTGCAAAAGGTGTAATTGCCGCAGGCGGTGTTCTGCCAACGTCTGGCAAAGCATTCTTGAGTGTAAGGGAAGTTGATAAACCTGGTATAGTAGAGTTAGCTAAGAGCTTAACTGAATTAGGTTTTTCACTCGTTGCGACTTCAGGTACTGCAAAATCTATTGAAGCAGCAGGGCTTAAAGTTGAGCATATTAATAAAGTAATGGAAGGTCGTCCTCATATTGTTGATGCGATTAAAAATGGTGAAATTGATCTCATCGTTAATACTACAGAAGGGCGTCGAGCCACTGCAGATTCAGCGCAAATAAGGCAGTCTGCATTACAGAAGAAAATTGCGTATAGCACGACATTAGCGGGTGGTGATGCCACAGCTCGAGCTATTCGTTTTGGTGAGCAGAAAAAAGTAAGACGTTTACAGGATTTACATTTATAAAGGTCTACTCCAACAATAAATCATTATCACGAGTAAAAGGAAGAATAATGCATAGAATTCCTATGACCGTTCAAGGTGAAAAAGCACTTAGAGAAGAGCTTGTTACACTCAAAACGATTAAACGTCCTGAGGTTATCGCATCAATATCAGAAGCTAGAGAGCATGGTGACTTAAAAGAAAATGCAGAGTACCATGCAGCACGTGAGCAGCAGAGTTTTATCGAAGGGCGAATTCAGGAAGTTGAAGCGAAACTTTCAAATTCTCAAGTCATAGATGTTTTGTCGATCCCTCATACCGGTAAGGTTATTTTTGGCACAACGGTTTCATTGATCAATATTGACTCTGACCAGAGTGTTCGTTATCACATTGTGGGTGATGATGAAGCAAATATTAAACTGGGCAAAATATCGATATCCTCCCCCATTGCGAGAGCCATTATCGGTAAAGAAGAAGGCGATGTTGTCGGTGTGAAAGTGCCAGATGGCATTGTAGAATATGAGATTGATGAAGTGTTCCATCTTTAGTGTTTACAAGATTTAAAAAACCACCTGACTATGTTGTTATGGTGGTTTTTTTATGTCATTTATTTACAGAGCAGTGATGATTTTAAAAATGCTACTTTAATAAATGAATACTTTCTTCAGCAAAGCCAATGCCCACCTCAGCATAATAGTTGAAGGCAACATCTGCGCCTAGCTTTAGAAGTTCTTCACGTTCATCTTCATATCTTGCAATGACAGCAATCCGGCCGGAGTAATTTGATTTTTTAAGTTGCATCAGAATGTTTTTCATTTCAACGACAGAGGGGATGGCTAACATGACAAGTTTAATTTGGTTTAGGTTTATGTTTTCCCAAAATTCAATGTCATCGGCATCGCCCCATGTCACATTAAGGCCTCTTTCTTTGTAATTATTTACTCGGCCTTGTTCAACGTCTAAGCCCCAAATTTCTTGAGGGTAGTGTTTTGCTAATTCTTCGTATGCACCTGTTCCAACACGCCCCATTCCAATAATTAATATTTGTGCATTGTCTGGATATTCATAGGGGGTGAGTAGATCACCATGCTGTTTTTGAAACTTGAGCAGCCATGATTTATTCGCGCCATATATGCTGTGAGCAGACTTATAAACCAGTGTGCTGAAGACAAATGATAGTGAAACAGATAGCGCTATAATGACCAGCCATTGCTCAGATAACCAGCCTTGGCTAACGCTTAAACTGGCAACAATTAACCCAAATTCACTGTAATTAGCCAGTAATAACGATGTTAATAGACTGGTTCGAGCACGGCGTGCAAGGCTCGTGAGTATGAAAAAGAACAGAATAAGTTTGATAGGAAGTACTAAACTGAACACTAAGGCGATTAACCACATATCAATCGTGGGGAGTGCTGTAAAGCCTATTAACAGAAAAAAACTGATAAGGAATAAGTCTTTAAAACTCATTAAAGATTTATACAGCTCGTTGGCTTTTGGCAAGCCGGCGATTAGCATCCCTATTACAAGCGCGCCTAAATCACCTTTTAAGTTCACTAATTCAAATAGTTGCACACCGCCTAAGGCTAAAAGGAAGCCCAGTAAGGGTAAAAGTTCTCCGTGTCCACTTGAGTTTGATAACCATTTTAGGAAGGGTCTGATCAGAATAAGCCCAAATAAGCAGAGAGCCCACACACTCGGTATCTTTCCTGTTGCGACAATCAGAAAGGCTACGGCAGCAATATCCTGAACAATTAAAATCCCAATAGCCAGATCGCTATGCTTGGTTTTCAGTTCTGCATTATCCTCTAATACTTTTATGGCACAAACTGTCGAGCTAAAGCTAAGTGCAAAAGCGACTAAAGCTGCTTCTGATAAGGAAAGGTTAAGGTATTCTAAACTAACGATGGCTGCTAATAATGTTAAAACGGGGAAAAGAAAAATAACCCAAGCTGTCATATGCCCTAGTGAGGACGACCATATATCCCTTTTTAATAATTGTTTGAAATTAACTTTCAGGCCAATGGTAAACAGCATTAATGAGATGCCAAGATCGGCCAATGTTTGAAGTGATGCCTCGGGTTCAACACCAAACCCATGAAGAATGAACCCCGCTAAGAGATAACCAACTAAAGGGGGCAGGCTGAGTTGCTTTGCCCCATAGCCAAAAAGAAAGGCAACCAGTATCCAAATAAAGCTCATTCAAACGTCCATTATTTATGAATCTAGGTTAAAGAGAAATAAAAGCCTGACAGTTAACGTTTACGAAGTGGACGAGTTTGGCTTACGGCTGATACTTTTGTCTAGCAATACAATTGGAATTATTCCAACTAGTACAATTATTAAGGCGGATAAGGCGCTTTGCTCAATTAATTCGTCTGATGCAAATTGATAAACTTGTGTTGCCAACGTCTCAAAGTTGAAGGGCCTTAGGATGAGTGTAGCAGGAAGTTCTTTCAAGCAATCTACAAATACCACCAGCATGCCCGTTAAGGCACCTTTTTTTATAATGGGCAGGTGTATTTTAAGCAGGGTTTGCAGTTGAGTGTGGCCTAATGACCTAGCTGCCATATCCATATTAGGGGTGACTTTACTTAAACTGGACTCAACAGAACCTGATGCAACAGCCAAAAACCGGACCGAGTAGGCAAAAATAATAGCGAAAGATGTGCCACTCAAAATAAGTCCAGTGGATAGGTTAAAGTATTCACGCATCCAACCGTCGACGAGATTGTCGAAGGCTGCAAATGGAATAATGACACCAATTGCTAGGACAGCACCAGGAATGGCATAACCAAGGCTTGATATTCCAACCAACGTTTGTGTTCGGCGAGAGGGATTTAAGCGTTTTGTATAGGTTAAAATGACCCCAAGAATAAGCGTAATAATTGCTGCACAGGCTGCTAAGCTAAAGCTATTGAAGGCATAAGTAATAAACTTGGCATCCCAAGAACTTGATAAGTTATCCCATGCAAAGCTTGCTAAAATGCACAATGGAATAATAAAACCTAGAATAACAGGTAAGAGTGCCGCAACTGTTGCTGCATAGGCAGGAACCCCTTTTAGTTTTGTAGCAGGAATTGGCTCGCCAGAGTTACGAGAATGATACTGCTTTTGCTTTCTACGTGAGTACCGTTCCAGTGAAATGAGGATAACCACCACAACGACCATAAGTACTGCTATTTGTGCAGCGCCCCCTAAATTCCCCATATTTAACCAAGTGTCATAAAGCCCTGCGGTTAAGGTCCTTACGGCAAAATAATCTACCGTTCCAAAATCATTTAAGGTCTCCATCAGAACAAGTGACAAGCCTACGGCGATAGCTGGTCTGGCAATGGGTAGAGAGACGCGTATAAAAAATGCAAAAGGAGATGAACCGAGGCTTCTTGATACTCTATAAAGTGATACTGATTGCTCTAGGAAAGCCGCCCTTGCAAGCATGTAGATGTATGGATAAAGCACTAAAGACATCATCAATATTGCACCGCCCATGCTTCTGATCGAAGGGAACCAATAATCGCGCGCTGTTTGCCAGCCCATTAAACCTCTCATGGCTGTTTGTAGTGGCCCAGCAAATTCTAATAAATCGGTATAGACATAGGCAATCACATAAGCGGGCACAGCAAAAGGCAATAAAAGCGCCCAGCTTAACCATTTTTTGCCTGGGAAATCGTACATGGCGACCAGCCATGCGGCTCCAGTTCCGATTAAAAGACTTAAACTGCCGACCCCTATCATGAGGATTAGCGTATTTTTTAAATAGGATGGAAGAACGGTATTGAACAGGTGAGTCCAGGCATTTTCTTCTGGAAATAATGCTAAGTAAACAACAGAAATGATCGGTAAAGCAACGAATAATGCGATAGTCAGGGATGATAAGAACCAGCCATTATTAAAGAAAAAACCTTTTAATCTTAATCGCATAAATTGCCTTAAGGGCGCTTGGGGGTTTCAGTAAACAATATTATTACAGGAAAGCCAAAAGGCATTTATTCATAAAGAAGCAATACCTTTTCTTATTTAACTTACAGGTGTTTATTTAACCTATAGGTGCTTATATAACGTCAATTTTACAAGGCATGAAGTTTAATCGTCGAATGCCACTTGATCAACTAGTTGAGCTGCTTGTTTACGCAGTTTCGCTATTTCAGCTAAAGATAGTTTGTCAGCTTTGAAGTCGCCCCATGAACGAAGCAATTTAGACATATCTACTTTAGGGTTAGCGGGGTATTCGAAGTTTTGCTCTGAATAGATTTCTTGAGCTTGTTGTTCGCTTAAGAAAATCATGAGTTTTTTGGCATTTTCTTTATTTGGAGCATATTTTGTAAGCGCCATGCCGCTAATGTTCACATGCGTGCCTCTATTATTCTGGTTTGGGAAAATAATATTGACAGAATTTGCCCAGGCTTTCTGCTCTTTATCCATTAACATTTTGCCGAAGTAATAGTTGTTACCTAATGAAATATCGCAGACACCTTCTTTTATGGCTTTAACCTGAGAACGATCGTTGCCTTGGGGTTTTCGGGCTAAGTTTTCTTTAACGCCTTTAAGCCATGTTGTTGTTTTTTCTAAACCATTATTTGCAATCATTGATGCAATGAATGCCAAGTTATAGGGGTGCTTGCCGCTTCGGCTACAGATACGACCTTTCCAGATAGGCTTACTCATATCTTCATAGTTTTGTATATTTTTTAAATCAACACGTTCTTTTGACGCAAAAATGGAGCGAGTACGAGTTGTTAAACCGAACCAATGACCTTTAGGGTCACGATACTGCTCAGGAATATTTTTATTTAAGCTATTTAGATTAACGGCTTGGGTGAGTTGTTTGTCTGCAACTTCGACTAAACGACCGATATCAACGGTAAATACTAAATCAGCAGGGGAGTTCCGGCCTTCTCTTGCTAGTCTTTCGGTGAGGCCTTTTTTCGCAAAAACAACATTTACGTTTATGTCGCTTGCTTCGGTAAATTTATCAAACAATGGCTGAACTAAAAAAGGTTGACGGTAAGAGTAGACGTTTACTTCACCAGCAAAAGAAAGTGTACTCGAAAGCATCAATACGCTTGCAATTAGGCTGGGCAATACATGTTTTGCTTGGAGCATAAAGTATGTGACCTTATGGTTGATTGTTAATGTTAAACTAAATAAGAATCATTCTCTGTTATGATGTGGGTTAGGTCAAGCTTTTTATCTTAAAAGCTACTTATCCTAAAAGAATGCACTCTGACGTTGATGATCAATTACTTTAAACGTCTATGGTATAAGCTATTTAAAATAGATATAGCTTATGACAAGCGATACACTAGTGTTTTTAGCACCTTGGAGGATTTTTGTGAGTTTTGTCAGTCTGTCTCGAGCTACTGTTGTT
>TARA_R110002072_G_scaffold235697_10_pt1 | contig 19937 bp, 18 predicted proteins | sample TARA_R110002072 | Tara Oceans TARA_R110002072 (sample SAMEA4397118) | marine metagenome | biome: Polar Biome; feature: [SRF] surface water layer (ENVO:00010504); material: water (ENVO:00002006), including particulate matter (ENVO:01000060) such as... | depth 5 m | reverse complement strand
AATGACCCTCCAGAGTTCAAGTGATTGGTTCTGGTGGAACGAGCCGCATCTACATTAAAAGTCCTGTAATAAATTAAACTGCCATCAGAGTCTACACGTTGTAACTCTGCATAGCCACCATCTTCAAGGGTAATAATGGTTTCAATGCCTCTTTGTTGTGCAAATTGAAAAGCAGATTGCTTTTGTTGCGCGGCTTGGCTTGAAAAAGAACTTTCCAACTGATTTAACTTTTGTAAATCATAACGTGAGGTTATTAATTCCTGTTCTTCCTTCGTTTGAGAGAAAACAACAGAGTAACTAAGCAGTAAAACAGAAAGGACTATTTTACTCATCGAGACAAAATTTTTCATAAAAATAATTGGATTAATTAAACAATAAAGGGTTTGTTCTTAACTAAAATCTTCTCATACAAGGAAGAATAGACTCTAAAAATATAAAAAACATTGTTTAATTGATAATTTTATCGTTGAAATACACTTTTTGTTAGTAAGTTTATTAATTATCTCTTAATTCTATGCTTAATTTTTTCTTTGAAAAGCATTTTAATTACTAGTATATTTGGTAAATGAATAAGAATTCTCTTTTATCCATCCAAGATTTATCTATTTCCTTTTTTTCAGGAAAAGTGGAAAATGAGGTTGTGAAATCTGTTTCTTTTAGCCTAGATAAAAATGAAATTTTAGGTATTGTAGGTGAGTCTGGTTCCGGAAAATCAGTAACTACTTTATCTTTAGTGGGTTTACTGCCAAAAAATATTTCTAAAATAAAAAATGGGGAAATCATTTTTGAAGAGCAATCACTTCAAAATCTTTCTGAAAAAGACCTTAGAAAACTTAGAGGAAATTCCATTTCTATGATTTTTCAGGAACCTATGAGTGCTTTAAACCCATCAATGCGTTGTGGCCTTCAAGTTTCAGAAATACTGGTGCAGCACAAATCGCTTTCGCGTAAAGCAGCAAAAAAAGAAACCCTCTTACTTTTTGAAAAAGTAAAGCTACCAGACCCCAAAGAAATATATAGTAAATACCCCCATCAAATAAGCGGCGGACAAATGCAACGTGTTATGATTGCTATGGCCATTGCATGCAAACCCAAAATCCTAATCGCCGATGAACCAACAACTGCCCTGGATGTGACTGTTCAAAAGGAAATCATTTTGCTTTTAAAAGAATTACAAAAAGAAACAGGAATGAGTATTATTTTTATATCTCACGACTTGACTTTAGTTTCTGAAATTGCTAACAGAATTTTGGTGATGTATCAAGGCGAAATTGTAGAACAAGGAACAGTACAGGAAATTTTTATCACCCCAAAACACTCCTACACCAAGGCATTGATACATGCCCGCCCCAGCTTAAAACAAAGACAAGAGAAGCTGTCAACGATTCAAGATTTTTTGGAAAACAAAGTCAATTCGACATTCATTTCAGAAATACAAAGAGCAGCAAAGCATAAGAAAATATATAGTACAGCTCCATTGCTTAAAGTCCAAAACCTCAAAAAGGAATACTATTCCTCAGTTGGTATTTTTAGAAATAAAAAGGTCACCAAGGCTGTTGATGATGTAAGTTTTGAGATTTATGAAGGCGAAACACTAGGCCTTGTGGGTGAGTCAGGTTGTGGAAAATCTACTTTGGGTAAAGCCTTACTTCAACTCGACAAAGCAACTTCCGGAAGCATTTATTATAAAGGGAAAAAAATTTCCGCTTTAAGCGAAAGAGACTTTAAAAATTACCGAAAAGAAATCCAAATTATCTTTCAAGATCCTTATTCATCACTCAATCCCCGAGTGTTAATTGGGGAATCAATTCTGGAACCTATGAAGGTTCATAAGCTGCATTACAGCGACAAGATGAGAAAGGAAAAAGTCATCCAACTTTTAGTTCAGGTTGGGTTAAGTGAAGAATATTATTATCGGTATCCGCATCAACTTTCTGGTGGTCAACGGCAGCGAGTTGGTATAGCCAGAACCATTGCTGTAGAACCAAAATTAATAATCTGTGATGAATCTGTTTCTGCGCTAGATATCTCTGTGCAGGCACAGGTTTTAAATCTTTTAAATGGGCTTAAAGAAAAATATGGATTCAGCTATCTCTTTATTTCGCATGACCTGGCAGTTGTGAAATTTATGGCAGACCAACTTATGGTTATGAATGCCGGTAAAATTGAGGAAATTGGAGAGGCAGATGAAATTTATGCAAATCCACTAAAGACTTATACTAAAAAACTGATAGAAGCAATTCCTAAGGGAAATTAATTTGAAATTTATTAATGGTTTTTCTGAATTTTAGGCATAAAAAAATCCCGCTCTAACCTCACAAAGAGCGGGATTGACCTTTAAATCTGAAAATGTCAACAGATTCGGGGTTTATTTTTAGTTACATCAATAAAAAAACTTTTTTAGAAATGTAGAGCACACTATTAACTAAAATTAAAGTAGGTTTAACTTTTTTGTGCAATACTTGAAAATGTTTTTTGACTACTGCCATCTTTTCAACTCTTTTATTTTTTTACTTTTATAACTTACATAGCTTAGGTTAAGTAAGCTGGTTGATTTTGGGACTGCTAATATGCAAACAAAAATCACATATTGACGATTAAAAACATATTTATTCGATAAAATGCACTATATTTTAACATTTAGGCGGTTTTTTACTTACAAATTGGCTTTTTGAAGCAAAAAAAGAACCCTCATACTGAAGGTTCAATCAAATAAAATAATGTGAAAGAAAAATATTTAGAATTTCATTTCAGGTATAGTACCCTCAATTAAAAGTGTGCCCTCTGTTGCCTTTTGAATTTCTTCTACTGTAACTCCGGGTGCGCGCTCCAATAATTTAAACCCTTTATCAGTTATTTCAAGAACAGCCAGGTCTGTCACCACTTTTTTGACACACTTAACACCTGTTAATGGCAGCGAACACTTTTTAAGTAGTTTGGATTCTCCTGCTCTGTTAGTGTGCATCATAGCAACAATTATGTTTTCAGCGGAAGCGACTAAATCCATTGCCCCTCCCATACCTTTTACCATTTTACCGGGAATTTTCCAGTTTGCGATATCACCGTTTTCGTCCACTTCCATAGCTCCCAGTATAGTCAAATCAACGTGTTTACCTCTAATCATAGAGAAACTCATCGCAGAGTCAAAAAAGGAGGCGCCAGGCAATGTTGTGATGGTTTGTTTTCCGGCATTGATTAAATCAGGATCTTCTTCCCCTTCAAATGGAAAGGGTCCCATTCCCAAAACGCCGTTTTCACTTTGAAATTCAACATCAATGTCATCACGCACAAAATTTGCTACCAGCGTAGGGATACCTATACCTAGATTAACATAGTAACCGTCTTTAACTTCTTTAGCGATGCGCTGTGCGATTTGTTCCTTTGTTAAGCCCATGATTAATTTCGTTTTCTTACTGTAAGTTGCTCAATTCTCTTTTCATAATTCATTCCCTGAAAAATGTGTTGGACAAAGATACCTGGAATATGAATTTGGTTGGGGTCGAGTTTGCCGGCGGGAACCAGTTCTTCAACCTCAGCGACTGTCACTTTTGCAGCACCACACATATTGGGATTAAAGTTTCTGGCAGTGCCTTTAAAAATTAAATTTCCAGCAGTATCGCCTTTCCAGGCTTTTACAAATGCATAGTCTGCTTCAAAAGCTTTTTCCAGCACATACCATTTTCCGTTAAACTCTCTTGTTTCTTTTCCTTCAGCTACTTCAGTGCCATATCCTGCAGGAGTATAAAATGCGGGAAACCCTGCTTGAGCGGCCTGGCAGCGTTGAGCCAGTGTTCCCTGTGGAATCAATTCTACTTCGAGTTCGCCACTTAGCATTTGTCGTTCAAATTCTGCATTTTCGCCCACATAAGAAGAAATCATTTTTTTGATTTGCTTTTTGTGAAGCAATAATCCCAGTCCAAAATCATCTACACCGGCATTATTTGATATACAAGTAAGGTTTTTGACACCTTTTTTCACCAAATGTGCAATCGCGTTTTCCGGTATACCACTTAATCCAAAACCTCCAAACATTAAGGTCATACCATCTTTAACATCTTTACATGCTGCTTCCACTCCTGAAATTACTTTGTGTATCATAATCCTATTTTAAAAACTAAACTCATCTAAAAGCTCATCCTTCTCTTGGCCTTCTTTCCACTTACTGCAATCTGTTTCTATTGTAAGGTCACTTGGCTTTTTAAATGCTTCTTTAGAGACCTCAAGGCTCTCGTTTTCATAGCACATCTTCATATAGTATCCCCATATTGGAAGAGCCATTGTGGCTCCTTGACCGTAAGTGATTGTGGGAAATCTAACAGATCTGTCTTCACCACCCACCCATACTCCTGTAACGAGGTTTGGAACCATGCCCATAAACCAGCCGTCACTTTGATTTTGTGTTGTTCCGGTTTTTCCGGCTATAGGATTAGTAAAGGCATAAGGGTAGCCAGTCATTACTTTATCGTAAAATTCATTTGACCAAGTTCTTCTCAATCGACCACCAGAGCCTCCTTGTGTGACACCTTCCATCAAACTGGTGGTCACATAAGCACTCTCAGCACTAATCACATCGCGGGTGTTGGGAACATGTTGAAACAATACTGTTCCGTTTTTGTCTTCAATCCTAAATACCATAACAGGTTCTACATAAACACCTTCATTAGCAAACACACTATATGCTGCCACCATTTCAAACATGCTTATATCTGTTGTACCAAGAGCAATTGCTGGTCCGGTAGCCATCTCTGAAGTATCTATGCCTAATTTCTTAACTAAATCGATTACTGGAGCTGGGCCTGTTTTATCAATTAGATTTGCAGAAACAACATTATGCGACTCTGCCAATGCAACTTTTAGGTTAACCATTCCACCATATTTATCACCGGCATTTTTTGGCGTCCAGGGCTTTAAGAGTCCATACTTTCCTTCTTCAATGGTATAGGGTGTATTGGGTAAGGTATCACAAGGTGACATATGCAATTGATCAATAGCAGTAGCATACACAAAAGGCTTGAAGGTAGAGCCCACTTGGCGTTTTCCTTGTTTTACCATATCATATTTAAAGTGCTTGTAGTTGATTCCGCCCACCCAGGCTTTAACTTCTCCGGTTTGTGGATTCATGGACATCATAGAAGCTTGTAAATAAGATTTGTAATATTTTATAGAATCGATTGGCTTCATAATGGTATCAATATCCCCTTTCCAGGAAAAGACTTTCATTTCAGTGTCTTTATAAAAAGTATCTTTTACCTCATCATCAGTCATTCCTTGATCTTTCAAAATGCGCCATCTGTCGCTTCGTCTCATGGAGTTATTCAAAAGGCTTTCTGTTTCTTCAGGTGTGATTCCTCTGAAAGGAGCTGTTTTATTATTCAGGTTTTGTTTATCAAACTCTCTTTGAAGATTTACAAGGTGGGCATGTACTGCTTTCTCTGCATACTCTTGCATTTTGGAATCGATTGTTGTGTAAATTTTTAAACCATCTCTATAAATATTGTATTTGGTTCCATCTGTTTTGGGGTTTTCATCAATCCATTTTTGAATGGCAGCTCTCACATATTCTCTAAAATAAGTCGCTAAACCTTCATCGTGCCCTTCAGGTGTGTAATTTAACCCCAGAGGACGTTGTTGCAATGAGTCTTTCATTTCAGTTGTAAGAAAGTTATTCTTTTCCATTTGCTTTAAAACAACATTCCTCCTATGATGTACCATTTCCTCTCTTCGTAATGGATTGAAAAGCGACGAGTTTTTTAACATCCCAACAAGCATAGCTCCTTCTTCTGTATTTAGATCTTTTGGTTCTTTTCCAAAATAGATACGTGAAGCTGACCGTATTCCTACAGCCTGATTTAAAAAGTCATATTTATTGAGGTACATGGTAAGAATTTCCTCCTTTGTGTACTGGCGTTCCAGACGGGTTGCTATAACCCATTCTTTCATTTTTTGGATAACGGCTTGAAGGAAGTTTTTTGAACGCACTCCTGTGAAAAGTTGTCTAGATAATTGTTGAGTAATTGTGCTGGCCCCTCCTTTTTTTCCTAAAAATAAAACAGCACGTGCAAAGCCTTTTGCATCAATTCCTGAATGATTGTAAAAGCGTTCATCTTCTGTGGCAATAAGAGCTTGAATAAGTTGTTCAGGAAGATCTTCATATTGAACCGGGGTTCTATTTTCACGGTAAAATTTACCGAGTGTTTGACCATCTGAAGACACGATTTCTGTGGCAAGATTAGTCTCCGGGTTTTCCAGCTCTTCAAATGTGGGCAATGCTCCAAAAGCACCCCAGGAAGCCAATAAGAACATAAGGGCTATAAGTGTAAGTCCCGCACCTATAGTTAGCCAAAACCATTTGATGTATTTCCAGTTTACCGAAGTTGATTTTTTTGTTTTTTGCTTTGTCATAACTTTTTATCTGTCGGCCTGACTCTTTTCAATAATTATGCCCACATCTGTGATGCCTTCAAGCTTATTAACGCCCATAATTGAGGCGTTATTGCGCATTGCATGTCTTAGTTTGATTCTATAATTTCCCTCCTCAAAAAACCGAATGTTTTCCTTATACCACAGTTTATTTTCCTTGACCCTGTTTCCAGTTCCCAGCCAGGTGCCATCAGGATTGGCCATTTGGTACTCAAGTGTATCTTGTACCACTTTCCCATTTGGGAAATGGATTGCCGCAATTAAAAAGAGGTTGCTGTACTTAAACTCATTTGTATTTCTGACTGTAAAAAACAAATTATAACCAGATAATGAGTCCATCTCGGGGACTTTAAATTCAAGGGTTTGTTCAAGAGGCCAATGATTTGGCAAAGTTACAAAGTCACTGTGAATTTCGTTTGATTGACAACTCATCAAGAGCGCTGCAAAAAGAAAAAAGAATGCCTTTCTAATCATTTTTTTAGTGATTTCTCTTTTTCCTTTTTTGATTCTTTTGACGTTTCTTTGAACGTTTTGGTTTATCAAAACGTGTTAAACTATCTTGTCCCACAACATTGTTATAGACGGCTTCCTCTGAGTAGGCAACTTCTGCTACAAAGGCTTCCAGACTTACTGCCTTTTTGTTTTGTTTATTTAAAGCTATTATTTCATTGGCTTTTTCGGCTTTAATCTCAAACCAGTTCATCCATTCTCCTTCATAACAATACCATAGTACTCCTTTAAAAATATCTAATTTTTGGCAAACGGCTGTTCCTTTTTCTGTTAAAAGTTTTGTCTCTATGCTAGGGAAGTTTTGAAGTGCTTCCAGATACATATCCAACTCATAGTTTAAGCAGCATTTTAATTTTCCGCATTGACCTGCCAGTTTTTGTGGATTGAGCGAAAGTTGTTGATATCGAGCAGCAGATGTGTTTACTGAGCGAAAATCTGTCAACCAAGTTGAGCAACACAATTCTCTGCCACAGGATCCTATTCCGCCAAGTCTAGATGCTTCTTGCCTAAAGCCAACTTGTTTCATCTCAATGCGGGTGTTAAACTCGTGAGCAAATTCTTTGATAAGTTCTCTAAAATCAACTCTTTCTTCAGCAGTGTAGTAAAAAATAGCTTTTGAGGCATCTCCTTGAAATTCTACATCCGAAATTTTCATTTTCAAATTAAGTCTGATAGCAATTTGACGTGCCCTTACCTTTACGGTTTCTTCTCTGTCTCTTGCTTTTTGCCAAACATCTATATCGCGTTGAGACGCTTTTCTATAAACCTTTAAATTGCCTTCTTCTATGCGCTGCTTTTTCTTTTTCATCTGGATACGCACCAATTCCCCTGTGAGGGAAACCAATCCAATATCGTGTCCTGATGCCGCTTCAGTGGCTATAACATCTCCCACAGCAAGGGGGATTTTATCAATATTTTGGTAAAAATCTTTTCTGCCATTTTTAAAGCGCACTTCAACAAAATCAAAAGGCTCTTGATTTTCGGGAAGTGTCATATTTGCCAGCCAATCAAAAACAGTAAGTTTATTGCAGCCGTCTGTGCCACAGGTGCCATTGTTTTTACAACCCTTTGGTTGACCGTTTGATGATGTTGAACAGCTTGTACAGCCCATAAAATGAATATCTTGAATGTGAACTAAATCACGTTGCTTGTAAATTTTTCTTCAAGCGTAAAGATAGTATTTTTGATAAGAAGATAATAACGCACTAAAACCTTTATCAGTAAATCTATAAAAGCCTATACACTTTGTCTGACATTCTAAGTCTAAAAGGCAGTTGAAGGGTTACTTTATCTCCTGCAACCGCTTTTTCTGCCAAAGCACCATTCACTCGCATATTCACAATCTCAACTTCTTGTTTCCCGGTAGTGGGGCCATAAATAAGTAACGTGTCACCAGTATTAATTTCACCTTCTTCCATTAAAAACATCCCCACTTTAGACTTGGTATAGTAGTGCTGTCCTTTCCCCACAATTACTTTTTTGACAGCTGCTTTTATGATTTTATCTTTTTTCTTTTGGGCTTTAGCCAAAGGAGTGTCAATTAAAACACCGGAACTTTTAAATTTTAAGGCAGGGGATTTTCCTTTTCTAAATATTTTATTCCCCACTTGTTGTCCCTTTCTGAGTTTGATTTGTTCTGCCAAGGGCAAATGAATCATCTCAAAGCATTCTGGAGAGCAGCAATTCTCCATTTTTTGTTGACAGGAATCACATTGAATAAATAACAAATGACATCCGTCATTTGCGCAATTTGTATGGTCATCACAAGGCGCGCCACACTGGTGACATCTGGAAATAATATCATCAGTAATGCGCTCACCCAGACGGTGGTCAAAAACAAAGTTTTTACCAATAAATTTACTGGGGATTTTTTGCTCATTGATTTGACGGGTATATTCAATGATCCCGCCTTCAAGTTGATAGACATTTTTAAATCCTTTGTGTTTAAAAAATGCACTGGCCTTTTCACAGCGTATACCTCCGGTGCAATACATCAACACGTTTTTGTCCTCTTTATGTGCTTCCAATTGTTTTTCAATGATGGGTAGCGATTCTCTAAAAGTTTCTACATCTGGAGTAATGGCACCTTTAAAATGGCCTATTTCACTTTCATAATGATTGCGCATATCAACCACTATGGTGTTGGGGTCGTCAAGGAGTTTATTAAACTCTGCAGCTTTGAGATGGATTCCTTTGTTAGTCACGTCAAAGGTATTATCATTTAAACCATCTGCGACAATTTTTTTTCGCACTTTAATGGTGAGTTTTAAAAACGAAAAGTCATCATGTTCCACAGCTATATTGAGTCGAATGCCTTTCATAAAATCATATTCTTCTATGCGGTTTTTAAACTCATAAAAATGATCTGCGGGAAGCGAAAGTTGTGCATTTATTCCTTCTGAAGCTACATAAATTCTGCCAAGAACTTCAAGTGGGTTCCAGGCGATAAACAGGGCATCTCTAAAGGCTTTTGGGTCTTCAATTTTTGCATACGCATAGAAAGACAAAGTGAGTCTTTGTTTGCCGGCTTTGTCAATTAGCTCGGCTCTTTGATCTGCGCTTAAAGTGTTGTACAGTTGCATGCTATAAACGATTTAAGTATGAATAAAACTACTGCTCTAAATGGAAGAACAGCGTGCAAAAATAACAGAATTCCACATTTTCTTCAACAAAAAAAGCATCAATTTGATTTGATGCTTTTTTTCGAATGGCTAATTCGTTATTACTAAATTTTATTTTATCGGTCATAAAAGTCGTAATAACGTCAGCCACCATCAATTTTGCTACTACTGCAAATTGCAATGGTAATAGCAAAACCAGATGCATTCAATATTAAATTACGCTTAAGTGTTCTCATTTTGTTTTAAATATAGTGCTTTAAATTGAATATGAAAAATTATTGAAAAGGTTGCGCTCATCTATTGTGATGCACAAAAAGAAATAGTATTTTAGCGTTAACTATTTACTTTAAATCATTAGAAATGAGCAACGAGAAAGACGCAAAATTAAAAGCATTAAAACTTACATTAGACAAGCTTGATAAAACCTATGGAAAAGGAGCTGTTATGAAATTGGGTGATCAGGCAGTTCAGGAAGTGGAATCGATATCAACGGGCTCTCTTGGGCTAGATATTGCACTGGGAGTAGGAGGCCTTCCTAAAGGGCGTGTCATTGAAATTTATGGACCTGAATCCTCAGGAAAAACAACTTTAACCCTTCATGCGATCGCCGAAAGTCAAAAGGCGGGTGGTATTGCCGCTTTTATTGATGCAGAGCACGCTTTTGACAGAGGATATGCTGCAAAACTGGGTGTTGATATTGAAAACCTTATTATTTCTCAACCGGATAATGGTGAGCAAGCACTTGAAATCGCAGACAATTTAATTCGCAGTGGCGCCATTGACATTGTTGTGATTGACTCTGTTGCTGCTCTTACCCCAAAAAGTGAAATTGAAGGTGAAATGGGAGACTCAAAAATGGGGCTTCATGCCAGATTGATGTCTCAAGCTTTGAGAAAACTCACCGGTTCTATAAGCAAAACACACTGTACCGTAATTTTTATCAATCAACTTCGTGAAAAGATTGGGGTTATGTTTGGAAATCCCGAGACAACTACCGGAGGAAATGCTTTGAAATTTTATGCTTCCGTGAGATTAGACATAAGAAGATCCACACAAATAAAAGACAGCAATGGTGAGGTTCAAGGCAATAGAACACGTGTAAAAGTCGTTAAGAATAAAGTAGCTCCACCTTTTAAAACTGCCGAGTTTGACATTATGTATGGCACCGGTATTTCTAAGGTGGGAGAAATTATTGATTTGGGGGTTGATTATGAAATCATCAAAAAAAGTGGATCTTGGTTTAGCTATGGAGACACAAAACTTGGACAAGGAAGAGATGCTGTAAAAGCACTTTTACTGGACAACCCAGAGCTTTTTGAAGAATTGGAACTAAAAATTAAAGAAGCTATTGCCTTGTTAAAAAGTTAAAAAAAACACAATAACGCAACCTAACATCTTAATTTGCATCTACAAGTAAAGTTCCTTGTTTTTAATAAGTGGAAATCTTGTAGATGCATTTTTTTAACAGCTCACCGCTGTTTGTTTCACGTTAAAAAAGAGGAAGTTTGGCTTTAAATGAGCTCATAGAAAAATGTAAGCTAGAGGATATCAAAGCACAGGGAGAGTTGTACACACTTTATTCAAGTAAACTTTATTCTGTTTGTCTAAAATATTCTCGCAATGCAACTGAGGCACAAGACAACCTTCAGGACGCATTTATTACTATTTTTAAAAATATGAGCCAATACAAGCACAAAGGCTCCTTCGAAGGATGGATGAAGCGCATTACAGTTAATACTGTACTTCAAAAATATCGTAAAGAGCGTTTTTTTGAAATAGTGAATGAAAATCAGATTGAAGATCCTGAAATAGAAGTTGAAGAAAACAGTTTTTCTCTCGATTTTTTATTAAAATTAATTCAGGAATTGCCAGATAGGTATCGATTGGTTTTTAACTTATATGTACTCGATGACTATTCACATCAGGAAGTAGCAGAAATGCTCGGAATAACTGTAGGAACCTCAAAATCAAATCTCGCGAGAGCAAGAATGATTTTAAAAAGCAAAATAGAAGAAAGCAAACCAGCTCAAGCAAAGAGTAACTGACAAATGAACACAAAAAAGCAATTAGACCGTCTTTTCAAAGAGCAATTCAGAAATATGGAAGTGGCACCGCCACCGGCTGTGTGGGAGAACATTGCTACTGCTCTTCAAAAGAAAAAGCAAATCAAGCGCGTTGTTCCTTTATGGTATAAGCTCGCAGGTGTTGCAGCAGGTCTTTTGGTGTTTTTTAGCCTTGGAAGTATCTTTTACAATCCATCCTCATTAACTGAAGTTTCCTCAGAAGATTTTGAAACTCCGGTTCCTTCTGAAGTTGATTCTCCATTAGAAAAAGACAGTTTTGATGTAAACCAACAAGAAGTTGTCTTTCAAGAGAGTCAAGAAAATCCTTCTTCCATTAATAATGACAATTCTAAAGAGCAACAAAAAATAGTCCCTCCAGAAACTAAAAAAATGATTTCTTCATCTGAAGCAATTGTAAAATCTAATCAAAAAACGAATTCAGTTTCTGAAAATACCCAAAACCCAAAAATAAATTCAACCTCTGAATCTATTTCAGAAAAAGATATAATTGCACAAATTGTTGTGCCAAATCAAAACTCAGAGACAAATGACCTTTATGAAGTTGATTCTGTCAACAAAGAAATAGAAACCATAATTTCTGATACTGATTCACCCACTGAGTTAAAAGAAGAAAATAAAAAATCATTAATTGATTATATCGCTGAAAAAAATGAACCCGCTGTAACTGTTTCAAATACAACTCCAGAAAATAGGTGGGAAGTAGCTCCTAATGTTGCTCCTGTTTATTACAGTTCTTTGGGGAACGGTTCCTCTATTGATACTCAATTCTCTGAAAATTCCAAATCTGGTGATGTCAATCTCAGCTATGGCGTAAAAGTAAGTTATGCTATTACTGAAAAGCTAAGCATAAGAACTGGTATAAATAAGGTAGATTTAAGTTACTCAACAAATGACATTGAGTTTGCCATTGCTTCTGCTTCCGGTGGTTTACAGTCTATAGATTCTAAGAGTAAAGGATATGCTGTTGCTGTTGGAACCCGAGGAAGTTTGCAGCAGCCATCATCAAACTTACCCACAATGACTGAAGATGGAACGGTGATTGTCCCACGCAACGGTGTCATCCCCGGAACGATGCAACAGGAATTGGATTATTTTGAGATTCCATTAGAATTGAAATACAGTTTGTTGAACAAGCGTTTTGGACTCAACATAGTGGGAGGAATGAGCACGCTTTTATTAAACAGCAACCAAGTAAGCGTTTTATCTGATGGTTTTCAAACGGAAATTGGGAGTGCAAACAACTTAAACAATTTAAGTTTTAGTACTAACGTAGGATTTGGATTTGACTACAAACTTTCAAATCGATTTGTCTTTAACCTTGAACCTATGTTTAAATACCAGCTCAATCCCTATTCAGACAATAATATTGACTTTAAGCCTTTTTATCTGGGGGTTTACAGTGGTTTTAGTTACAGATTTTAGTTTAAGTTAAGTTTAATTAGTTGAATGTTTATTTTTGTTTTTTGTAATGTTTAGCAAGTAATAAACTAAAGAAAAGCTGCTCGCTGTGCCTAAAGAGTGGCTTTTTTTGATTTTTATAATTTAATGTATTGTGGGCTTTTCTAATTCCTGAAGAATGATATTTCTAACCACATCTTTTACGCTTCTTTTATTCTCTATTGAAACCTGATTAGTAAAAATAAACCGATGGCTTTTTACTCTCATCCTTCCGGGGCTACCACTAAAGAATGAATAAGAAAATCGTTTTTTATTATCGTGAAAAGTCATGGGAACTATGGGGATTTGATGGTCAATGGCGAGTCTAAAAGCCCCATCCTTAAAGGTATCCAAAATGACATTCTCATCCTCTGGCACACCGCCTTCGGGAAAAATACAAATACTCAAACCTGCTTTCAAACGCTCCTGAGCTTCGTCAAAAACTTCCTTACGGCTTTTGGCATTGTTCCTGTCAACTAAAATACAGGTGCGTTTATAAAAAAATCCAAATAAAGGAATTCTACCCAACTCCTTTTTTCCAACAAACACAAATGGGTTTTTCACAGAATAAAGCATCAGCATTATATCTGTCATAGATGTATGATTGGCAACAAACATATAGCTTTTCTTTCGCTCTGGGTACTGTTCTTTTCTAACTTTTGGAAAAAAACCCATTCCAAATAAAATGATAGTAGCCCAAAGTCTTGCAAGCACAAAAAAACCGGGATACCATTCTTTCTTTAAAATACTCACAATGAGAAATGGAAATAAAAGGATAATTGCCAAAGCAATTAAAAAATAAAACCAAATGCGCCACAAAGGGATTAAGATGTATTTTCTTAAAATCATAGACCTCAAAAATACACAATTGTATTGAGCCATATAATGAACTTATCTTGACTTTTTTCAATTGGTTAAAAAATTGCCATTTTAAGCCTGCTTTTCGTCATTTTTTCCTTCCGTAGCTCTGCTATGCAACTCAAAATTTCCTCAATCAGGCTTAAAATAGCTAATTTTCACTTCAATCAAAAAAGTCAAGATGAGTTCAAACAAAAAAAGTACCTTTGTTTCAATTCTTTTTTAGATATAAATTACCATGGCACGAATATTAACAGGCATACAAAGCACAGGCACTCCACACCTTGGAAACATACTGGGAGCTATTGTTCCCGCTATAGAAATGGCCAATCAGCCGGAAAACGATAGTTACTTGTTTATAGCAGATATGCATTCACTCACACAAATTAAAGACCCTAAAACTTTACGTGAAAACACCTATAGTGTTGCTGCTACTTGGCTTGCCTTTGGGCTTGACATCGATAAAACGGTGTTTTACAGACAAAGCGACATCCCACAAGTAACAGAGCTTTCCTGGTATTTGAGTTGCATGTTTCCTTATCAAAGGCTCACTCTTGCACACTCATTTAAAGACAAGGCAGACCGTCTTGAAGATGTCAATGCCGGTTTGTTTACCTATCCCATGTTGATGGCAGCAGATATTTTATTGTATGATGCAGAATTTGTTCCAGTGGGAAAAGACCAACTTCAACACCTTGAAATGACTCGTGATGTTGCCTCTCGTTTTCACGCAAAATATGGTGAAACTTTTGTTTTACCCGAAGCAAAAGTGCAGGAAGAAAGTATGTATGTTCCCGGGACTGATGGTGCTAAAATGAGCAAATCTAAAGAAAATACGATCAACCTCTTTTTGCCTGAAAAGCAGTTACGAAAGCAAATTATGAGTATTGAAACAGACAGTACTCCACTAGAAGAACCCAAAAACCCTGATACATGCAATGTATTTGCTTTGTATAAATTGCTTGCTTCAAAAGAGGAAATAGCGGATATGAGGGCAAACTATACCGGCGGAAATTATGGATATGGCCATGCCAAACAATCGCTCTATGAATTGATGCTAACTCGTTTTGAAAAACAAAGAACTCGATTTAATTACTTGATGCAAAACAAACCGGAACTTGAAAACACACTTCAACTGGGATCAAAAAAAGCTTCGGTAGTTGCAAATGAAGTTTTACTAAAAGTCAGAAAAAAAGTGGGGTTTTAGAAGCAATAAAAAAACCTCTCAGTTAAACTGAGAGGTTTAAACAATTATTATAAGGGGATGAGTGTTTTTATCTTTTTACGATATTAAAACTTCCCACAGTACCGTTAACGGTAGCTTTCATTACATACATTCCGGTGCTTAAACCAGACATATCAACTTTAGCATTGATATTTCCCGGTGCAACAGTAATTAATTCCTGACCCAAAACATTGAAGATAGAAACGCTCTCAATGTTTGCTTTTGCATTTATGTTCAAGATGTTTGTAGTTGGGTTAGGGTAGTAGCTAAAGCCTTCAAAAGAATTGTCTACAAGACTTAAAACAGTTCCGGTTACTTCAAAAGGAAGACCTTGTGGGTCGGCATTAGGTCCAGAATCCAATAAATCTTGCCAAACACCTGCAATAGATTGCTTAGCATTTCCAGTATTTGCTTGTCCTAATATAGCAATTGGTGGTGCCCAAGGTCCAGAAGCAAGAGAACCATCAGCATCCCAATCAAACCAATAGGTTCCGGGAGCCAATGTTAAACCAGGCGTCTCAACAGTGTTTATCATAATTGGACGGTCTGTGTTTGCTTCATTTCCTTCAGAAGCTCTGTAGGCTCCACTCCACTCTGTATTGATCATAGCACTGATAGCATCATCTCCAAAGATTACACTACTTGCAGGATCAGATGGGTCACCATCCCAAACTAACAAGGTCACACCTAACATAGTAGATGTAGTTGTAGATCCGGTTTGGTATGCATAGAAGTCAATTGAAGTAACTTCAACGTTATCAGTTAATTCCCAGTCGTCTGCAACTCTATTTCCGGCAGAAGTCTGATGACCAGCCCCAAGAGTGTTCATTCCTAAGGTAGTTGTCTGTAATAAACTTAAATCTGCTCCTCCAGAGCCTCCACCTGCAACACTAAAATACGGACCATTTGAGTAAATAACACCACCAGCTACTTGATAGTTTGTGCCAGTATTAATAACTTCTGTGTTTCCAGGTGCCGGGTTTTGATTGTAGTTTGGATCAATCTCAGCTTGTTGAGCAGTCATTTGCCCCGCAAAGGCTAATACTGCAATTGAAAATAAAGATAAAGTAATTTTTTTCATAATGTTTAAATGTTTGATTAATAAGAGTAAAAGTAATAAATATTTCTTTTAGTTCTTAATTTTTTTAATTTAATTCAAAAGACTTGCCTGGCAGTTGCTTAACCAACCCTTTTAACTCGAGGTCAAAAAGTAATGTAGTAGCCTTAAAAATGGGCATTTTGCAATCATAAGCAATTGTGTCGAGATGGGCTTTGGAGTTTTCTTTCAAATAGTTAAAAATAACTTTTTCGTCGTTATTAAGCTCAACAAAAAGCTGTTTTTGAATCACTTTAGGTCTAGTTTCATCTAGTTGCCAGTTTAAAATATAGATTAAATCTGCTGCAGAGGTTAATAAATGAGCGCGTTGTGTTTTAATAAGGTTGTTGCAGCCTTTACTTTGACTATCATTTACCCTGCCTGGTACAGCAAAAACATCTCTATTGTATGAATTGGCAAGTTCTGCTGTGACCAAACTTCCTCCTTTTTCTGCAGACTCTATAACTAGGGTCGCTTCAGAAATGCCTGCTATGATGCGATTGCGTTTTAAAAAATTGGTTCTGTCAAAATCGTCACTACTCCAGAACTCCGTTATAAAACCTCCATGATGGGCAACTTCTTTAACATACCTTTTATGTGTTTTTGGGTATATTTGATCCAGCCCATGGGCAAGGCAGGCAATGGTTTGCAAACCATTTTTAATAGCCGCTTTATGCGCTGTTATATCAACACCATAAGCAAAGCCAGAGACAATGATAGGGTCAAGCGGCGCTAACTCTTCTATCAATTGCTCACAAAAAGCACTCCCATAACTTGTGACTTTTCGGGTCCCCACTACACTGATAATTCGCTTTTTGTTTAGATTGATGTTTCCTCTTTGAAAAAAGAGTATAGGCCCATCAATACAGTGTTTGAGTTTTTCAGGGTAATCTTCGTCTTTAAAAAAACAGGTTTTAATTTTATTTTCTTCAATAAATTGAATTTCTTCTTCCGCTAAAGCGAAAAAATCTTTGCTCCCTAAGTCTTTTAACTTTAGAGTTCCTATTCCATCAATTTTAAGCAAATTGCTTTTTTTCTCCTTGAAAACAGCTTCAGGGCTTCCCGCTTTTTGAATTAACTTCTTTGCTGAGGCATCTCCCAAATTGGGCACTTTTTGCAAAACAAGAGTATAAAATAAATCGTCTTTTGTCACAATTTCCATTTGAGTATGTTATAAAAGTACAAGAAAAATTGAATTGTTAAAAACTTATGCAATTGTATATTTTGAAAGTGGAAAAAAACAGTAAATTTGTTTAAAATGAATTTATCTAATTACATAAGCGATTTACTATACAGGTATGAATGTATCATCCTACCGGGCTTGGGTGCTTTTTTAACCCAAAATAAGCCGGCATTTATTGATGACAAAACAAATACATTTTTCCCGCCAGCAAAAACCCTCTCTTTTAACAGACATTTACAGACCAATGATGGTTTGCTTGCAAATCATATTGCCAAAACTGAAAATATTACCTATGAAGCTGCACTTTTTCGCCTTAGAGCGGAAGTAAAAACGCTCAAAAGGAAACTGGAAAATGGAGAGATTGTTTTAATTCCAAATATAGGCTCGCTTAAAACAAATAAGAATTCCTATCTTGAATTTATTCCTGCAACCTCATCAAATTTTCTTACCGAAGCTTTTGGATTAAGTTCATTTGTTTCTTCAAAAGTTGAAAGGGAAATTCAAAAGAAAAAAGTGGAAGACTCTATGCTACTTTTTACCCCTCAAAAAAGAAGTATTCCTTATTTAAAATATGCCGCCATTGGGTTGCTTGCCATTGGTTTGTCAAGTATGGGAGGCCTTTATTTATATAATTCTCAAGTAACTCAGCACAATATCGTTGAAAAGCAAAAGGCAAATTCGTTGATGGAAAATCAAATTCAACAAGCCACTTTTGTAGTAAACACTCCTCTACCACCTCTCACCCTTGGAGTAAAAAAACCTGAAGGTAATTATCATCTCATAGCGGGAGCTTTTAGAATGGAAGAAAATGCACTTAGCAAAATTGAACAACTTAAAGAAAAAGGGTATCCGGCAAGAAGCATTGGCATTAATAAATATGGTCTTCATCAGGTAGTTTACAACAGCTTTGAGAACAAAAATGATGCACTCACTGAATTGCGTAATGTAAAACGTAACGAAAATCAGGATGCTTGGTTACTGGTTCTGGAATTGGACTAACACACCTATTTTCCCCCTATTATTTTTTCAATTTTTTATCACTTAACTTTAAAAGACAGTATCTTTGCATAAAAATTTTCTATGCAATCAAAAACTCCCAAAGATACACTTACCATACTCACAGATATGGTCCTTCCCAGTGAAACTAACCCAATTGGAAATATGTTTGGTGGCGAATTACTTGCACGTATGGATCGCGCCGCAAGTATTAGCGCCCGAAGACATTCTCGTCGCATAGTGGTGACCGCTTCTGTTAATCATGTTGCCTTTAATAAAATGATTCCCGTGGGTAGCGTTGTTACCGTGGAGGCTAAAGTATCTCGCGCTTTTAAAACCTCTATGGAAGTCTATATGGATGTTTGGATTGAAGACCGCGAAAGTGGTAACAGATCAAAAGCAAACGAAGCGATTTATACTTTTGTTGCCGTAGATGAAATGGGCACGCCAATGGAAGTTCCTGAAATAATTCCTGAAACCGATTTAGAAAAAGAACGTTTTGTAGCAGCCTTACGGCGAAAACAACTCAGCCTTGTACTTGCCGGAAAAATGAAGCCTAAAGATGCCACAGAACTGAAAGCATTATTTATGTAAAAATTACATTTGATAAACCCAATCTGCCGGGTTTAATTTATTTGTGTTCTGAAAAATCAGGAATTTGAGTATGGTTTTTCCGGTGATTTGATTTGTATAAACCCTTCCTATCTCTTGTCTGGTAGTTACTTTGTCTCCACGTTTTACATACACCTCATCCACATTTTGATAGACCGTGATGTAATCGCCATGTCTAATTTGCACCGCTTTATTGGCACCTCTAATCACAGTAACTGCCAGCACTTCGCCTTCAAAGGCTGAACGGGCTTTGGCGCCTTCATCAGTTGCAATTTCTACACCGCTGCTATAGGTTTTGATGTTAGGAAGTGTGGGGTGTTGTGTGGTTCCAAATCGCGTAACAACAACACCTCGCTCTACAGGCCAGGGAAGTTTTCCTTTATTGCCTGTAAAATTTGCTGCAAGTGCTTTTGCCTCAGCAGTCATAGCAAAGGTTGTACTTGTTCTTTCTTTCTTAGTAACCCCGGTTGCCTTGTTTGATTCTGCAATTGCTGCTTTAATTAAATCTTCAATTTGCTTATCGATTGCGGCTGCTACCCGCTGTCTTTCTCTTATTTGTGCTGTGTACTTGCTTTCGTCTTTTTTAAGTGTGCTCATCAATGCTTCCTGTTGTTTGCGTTCTTCCTGTAATTGATTGCGAGCAACTCTGTTTTCTTCTATAAGCACTTGTTTTTCTTTTTGCTGAACAATCAGATTTTCATTCAATTCCTGAAGCTCTTGTGTTTTTTGTTGTATTTCCTCTCCTTGTTTTTTTCTGTGATTGGCATATTGTTGCATATATTGAACCCGCTTGTATGCTTGTAAAAAACTTTCAGAGGAAAGTAAAAACATCACCCTGCTTTGATCAGATTTGCTTTTATAAGTTCTCACAATCAATTTTGCATAATCGTCTTTT
>TARA_R110002072_G_scaffold51202_1_pt1 | contig 19941 bp, 21 predicted proteins | sample TARA_R110002072 | Tara Oceans TARA_R110002072 (sample SAMEA4397118) | marine metagenome | biome: Polar Biome; feature: [SRF] surface water layer (ENVO:00010504); material: water (ENVO:00002006), including particulate matter (ENVO:01000060) such as... | depth 5 m | reverse complement strand
CCACCCCACCGCCCCAACCTCCCCACAACCCGTAGGCGACGAAGGCCCATTCGTCGCCCTCCAACGCTGTAGGCGACAAAGGCCCTTTGTCACCCTCCTCACCTGCGTCCCTTTCCCACTTATATCCTATGAAACTCCTCATCACCGGCGGCGCAGGCTTCATCGGCAGCAACCTCGTCCGCATGGCCCTGACAGCCGGCCACCAAGTCCTCAACGTCGACGCCCTCACCTACGCCGGCAACCTCGCATCGCTCTCTGACATCGAGTCAGCCCCCAACTACCAATTCGCTCACGTCGACATCACCGACGCTGCCGCGATCGACGCCACCGTCGCCGACTACCGACCCGATGCGATCATGCACTTGGCCGCCGAGAGTCACGTCGATCGCAGCATCGACGGCCCCGGCCAGTTCATCCAAACCAATGTCATCGGCACCTTCAACCTGCTGCAATCCAGCCTCAAACACTACCGCTCACTCGATGGCGCTGCCAAAGATCGCTTCCGCTTCCTGCACGTCTCCACCGACGAGGTCTACGGCAGCCTCGGCGAGACGGGACTGTTCAGTGAAACGACGCCGTACGATCCCCATTCGCCGTACTCCGCCAGCAAAGCGTCCTCGGACCACCTTGCCCGAGCTTGGCAGGACACATACGGTTTGCCCGTCATGGTCACCAACTGCAGCAACAACTACGGCCCGTATCAATTCCCTGAAAAACTGATCCCGGTCGTGATTCTCAAATGCCTGCGAGGAGAACCGATCCCCGTCTATGGCAAAGGCGAAAACATCCGCGACTGGCTGTACGTCGAAGACCACTGCCGAGCGTTGCTCAAGGTCATTGAAAAAGGCACCCCCGGCGAGACCTATAACATCGGCGGCAACAACGAGCAACGAAACATCGACCTCGTCCATCTCATCTGCAAACTCATGGACGAGCTCGCCCCTCAGGGCGAGAGCAACGAGTTACGAGCAACGAGTCAAAAAGTCCCCTCGCCCCCGGGCACGGGGGAGAGGGTTAGGGTGAGGGGGCAAGAAAACAGCAGTCCCCTCTCCACCTCAGGGGGAGAGAGTGAGGGGGCAAACAGCCACTCCGACCTCATCACCTTCGTCACCGACCGTCCCGGCCACGACCTCCGCTACGCGATCGACGCCAGCAAGATCGCTCGGGAACTCGATTGGTCTCCGCAAGAGTCTTTTGATTCTGGTTTTCGAAAGACGGTTCGTTGGTATCTGGACAATCAGGATTTGTGGCAGAACATTCTGTCGGGCGACTATCGACTGCAGCGTTTGGGAACCAATTAGCATGTGACCCTTCCAGCGTCGCCAATCGTATTTGCTTTTTCGTCTTGGGTGGTTTTTCAATGATTCTTTTACTTGGTGGAACGGGGTACGTCGGATCCGAGTTTCGCCGGCAACTCTCGCAGGCTTCTACGCCCCATTTGTCGGTATCACGGTCTGACCGCGACTACACCGATTACAGCGAGCTAACGCGGATCATCGACGAATGCAAGGCAACGTTTGTCATTAACGCCGCTGGTTATACCGGCAAACCAAACGTGGATGCGTGCGAGCTACACAAGTCGGAGTGTTTGGACGGCAATGCTACATTGCCGGGAACGGTCCGGTCGGCCTGTGAAGCTGCTGGGATCCCATGGGGACATGTGTCGTCTGGATGCATCTACACGGGTAAACGCGACGATGGAAATGGGTTCACCGAAGATGACGCACCCAACTTTTGCTTTCGCACCGATAACTGCAGCTGGTATTCCGGTTGCAAGGCGCTGGGCGAAGAAGTCCTCAGCGGTGCAGAGAAGACCTACGTTTGGCGATTGCGCATTCCGTTTGATCATCGCGACTCACCACGCAACTACCTTTCGAAATTGGTCAACTACAAGATGCTCTTGGAGGCCGAGAACTCCATTTCCCATCTCGGGGAGTTCGTCTCGGCGTGCCTGGCTTGCTGGGAGCAGTCGGTTCCCTATGGAACTTACAACGTCACCAACACGGGCAGCGTAACCACCAAGCAGGTGGCCCGCTGGATCCAGCAACACTTGCTACCCAAAAAGACGTTTGACTTCTTTGGCAGTGAATCCGAGTTCATGCAAGTGGCTGCCAAAACGCCGCGATCCAATTGCGTGATGGACAACAGCAAGTTGTTGGCGACCGGCATCAAGATGTCGACCGTCGACGAAGCGATCACGAAGTCACTTCGCAGTTGGAGCAGCGAGAAGCCAGCAGCGACAAACAGATAGCAAACCTTGGCCCCTGCGAAGCGGGGGGAGGTCGGGCGGGGGCTCATTTCTATTCCAATCACGAACCCTAAACCTTGTCTAAGAATTCAACCATGAACGAAATCTCCACTCCGAACCGCAAAGGCATTGTCCTTGCCGGAGGTGCGGGGACCCGCTTGCACCCGATTACTTTGGCGGTGAGCAAGCAGTTGTTGCCGATCTACGACAAGCCGATGATCTACTATCCGATCAGCACGTTGATGTTGGCTGGGATTCGTGACATCTTGTTGATTTCCACACCGCACGACCTGCCGCAGTTTCAACGGTTGCTGGGTGATGGCAGTCAATGGGGAATTAGTCTTACGTACGCAGAGCAACCCAAGCCTGAAGGCTTAGCGCAGGCATTCATCATCGGCGCTGACTTCGTCGGCAATGACCGAGTCGCATTGGTGCTCGGCGACAACATCTTTTACGGGCAGGGTTTTCGGAAGACCCTTGAGAACGCGGCAGCAAAAGAACAAGGCGCAACCGTGTTCGGCTACCAAGTCACGGATCCGGAGCGTTACGGCGTCGTCGCGTTCGATAAGGACGGAACGGTCACCAGCATCGAAGAAAAACCCGCCAAGCCTAAGTCGAACTACGCGGTGCCCGGACTGTACTTCTACGACAATGACGTTCTTGACATCGCTGCCAACTTAAAACCATCGGCTCGCGGTGAGCTCGAAATCACATGTATCAACGAACATTATTTGAAGCGAGGCGACCTCTCCGTCGAACTGTTTTCGCGAGGATTTGCCTGGCTCGACACCGGCACCAAAGACAGTCTGCTGGACGCCTGCAACTTCGTTGCTGCCGTTGAAAAACGCCAAGGTCTCAAGATTGCTTGCCTAGAGGAAATCGCCTATGTAAATGGTTTCATCGCTCAAGAACAACTTCAAACGTTGGCGAACCAATACCGCAATGATTACGGCATGTATCTAACAGCGATCACCCAGCAGGCCGGCTCATGACAGTTGACACCATCACTCGAACGCAATTAAAAGCCAATCAGGACCCGTCGAACGATCAACGAAGTTTTGCAGCAAAAGTCATCCAAGCTGAGGCACAAGCCGTTGCAGGCGTGGCGGATTGTTTGGACGAGGAGTTCACAAAGGCTGTCGAACAGATCGTCGTTTGCCAAGGTTCCGTCATCGTCAGCGGCGTTGGCAAAAGCGGCTTAATTGGTCGTAAAATCAGTGCTACGCTTGCCAGCACAGGTGCACCGAGCCATTTCATGCACCCTACTGAGGCAATGCATGGCGACTTTGGGAGCGTCATGAAAAACGACACCTTGTTGCTACTTAGTTTCAGCGGGCAAACCGATGAAGTGGTCGCACTTGCCGCGATCGCGCGGCAAGACAAGTTACCCGTAATCAGTATGACTGGGACCACGGCAGGTCGACTGGCTAAGCTAGCCACCATTCGGATAACGATCGGTGATATCAGCGAAGCGTGCCCGCACAACTTGGCCCCCACTGCTTCGACAACAGCAATGCTGGCGCTTGGTGATGCTCTGGCACTCAGTGTTAGTCGGCGTCGAGAGTTCACAGCGGATGACTTTCGTCGTCGACATCCCGACGGTGGACTCGGGAAATTGATGTTGCCGTTGGGTGACGTGGTTCGCTTTCGTATCGGCAAGAACCTACCGGTGATTTCCGATTCTCTCAGTGTCAAAGAAGTCCTTAGGCAAGTCGATCAGAAAAAACGCCGCGTCGGCGCCACGCTGCTGGTCGATCAAGATGGAAAACTGACCGGCATCTTCACTGACGCTGATTTGCGCCGCATGATTTCCCGACTGGGTGTCGAATCGATTGACACCAAGATCGCTGTGCACATGACGCGAAGCCCCAAAGTTCTATACGAAAATGATCCTGTTCGCGAAGCCGTTCAGACGATGTTGGAAAGAAGGATTGACGAAATTCCTCTTGTAGATCCGCAAGGTCGGCCCACAGGTTTGATCGATGTACAAGATTTGATTGCCCTCGGCGTCATGATCGAAGATTAAATGGAAAACAACTCAACTGCATTCGTGCAGCAGGAAGTCATTTACCAGGCGGGGTCTCCACTTCGTAGCCCCGGTGTGCTTGTTCGCACGATCGCTCGCGACCTTGTCGCGTCGCGTGAACTGGCGTGGAGGCTATTCGTACGAAATATCAATGCCCGTTACCGACAAACAGCACTCGGATATTTTTGGGCGATTTTTCCGCCGCTTGCAACCACGGCTATCTGGCTTTTTCTAACGCGGCAAAACGTCGTCACCATTGAGAGTGGATCCGTTCCTTACCCGGTATTCCTGGTAACAGGTACGGTGCTATGGCAGATCTTCGCAGATGCCATTCAGATCCCAATCCGAGTGATCACTCAGTCAAAACAGATGCTGGCCAAGATCAACTTTCCTCGCGAAGCGTTGGTAATTACAGCGTTTGGTGAAAGTCTGTTCAACTTCGGTATTCGTCTGGGCATCTTGATCGTTGCTTATCTGATTTTGGGATTTACCCCGGCAGTCTCAGTTCCCATGGCATTCATCGGTGTGTTTGCCGTTATCTGTCTCGGACTCGCAATCGGCCTGTTACTGAGTCCCTTTGCATTGTTGTATGAAGACGTTGCGAATGGACTCACATTGTTCATCCAGATGTGGATGTATGCAACCCCAGTGATCTATGCTCCGAAATCGACTGGGTTAATGGGATGGGTCAACACGGTCAATCCAATTAGTCCGGTCCTATGTCAGACTCGCGACTGGGTACTCACCGGCGAATGGACTTACTTCGCTTCGTCGACCTTGGTGTTTGCCGGAACCCTGTTTTTCATTGCGGTAGGATTCGTAATTTACCGTGTCGCCTTACCGCGAGCGATTGAGCGACTGAGTAGTTGATGAGCAGGCCGCATACATCGCTGCTTGCAAACAGACGTACGTGACTTGACATAACACTGACAAGACAATTCGCATGTCCGATTGCTACCGCACACAACACAACTCTTCAGCCGATTGTCTTACCTCCACCATTACTCTGAAAACAAACCTCTAGTGCCCAGTACATTGCTTACTGCCCAAAACGTCAAGAAACGGTTTTGTGTTTCTTTGAAGCGGTCTATGTGGTACGGCGTCTCAGATATCGCGTCCGATCTACTCGGACGTCAGCAAAAGGAACTGCACCTTAGAAAAGATGAGTTCCTTGCTGTCAACGATGTTTCCTTCGAAGTCAATCCTGGGGAAAGTGTCGCCTTAATTGGGCGTAACGGAGCTGGCAAAAGCACCTTACTGAAAATGATCAATGGCCTATACCCTCCAGACAGCGGTCAAATTCGATTGCGAGGACGTATTGCGGCACTGATTGAGTTGGGAGCGGGATTTAACCCCATTCTGTCAGGACGAGAAAACATCTATGTCAATGCCGCAGTACTGGGGATGAAAAAGCGTGAAGTCGACAAGAAACTCGATGAGATCATCGACTTTGCAGAGCTTGACAGGTTCATTGACATGCCGCTGAAAAGTTACAGCAGCGGCATGAAGGTCCGGCTTGGATTTGCGGTAGCCAGCCAGCTGGAACCAGATCTGCTGTTGATCGATGAAGTTCTCGCCGTCGGGGATGCCACCTTTCGAGCCAAATGTCACAGGCGGCTATCCAAACTGCTTGAAAACGGCACAGCCTTTCTGTTGGTAAGTCACAACCATCACACCTTACTGTCAACGTGCTCGCGTGGCGTCGTGCTGAACAAGGGCCAAATGATTGCAGACGACGAAATTAATTCCGCATTGTGTGCTTACGAAAAAATCACTGCCCTGGAAGATGAAGACGCGACAGTCGCCTCCGGAGTCATGGGTAAACCAAATGAAACCGGGTTTTGCATCAAAGACGTGTTCTTTCGCGATGGCGAAGGTCAGCGAATTAGAGAACCTCAAACCGGGCATTTGTCTCGGCTTTGTCTCAAGGTAACGGCAGAACGTGAATTCGCAGACCTGGCACTGGCTGTGATTGTTAGAGAATCAATGCATGGATCCAAACCGACACTGGCGTTGACCAGCGGTTTGGATAACGAATGGCAGACTGTTCCGGCAGGAGATTCAGAACTACAGCTCACTTTCCCAGCGATGCCGCTTACCCCTGGAAAATACGCGGCAAAACTAAGCGTTAGCCAAAAGCCGATGTTTATGCTAGATGCGGTTGAGGCATTTCCATTCGGTGTTGACGTTGGTCGGCCAACTGGTGACTCCCAATTTTACTGCGAACGCGACTGGCAGGTCGTAGTTAAGAATTCCTCGACTGAACCTCAGTCAATTACAGGTGCTTGAAATTCAGCAATGAGCAACAAAACGAATCCTGATAACACGGGCATGACAGCCGAGGAGATTGCTGAGGCCGCGTGGGACAACCGAAAACTGAATCCTTATCGGCTTGCAGCAATTGAAGAATTCGCCGGAGAATCGCTGCTGGATGTTGGTTGTGGAAATGGGGCGTACGTTCTTGCCCTCAGGGATCGAATGCGTACTTTTGGTCTGGATATCAAACGATATCCGAGTTGGGAACAGGCAGCGGATCACTTTGACACTTGCGATGCGGCAACTCTTCCAGTTCAGGACAATAGCTTCGAAACTGTGACCAGCTTCGAGGTTCTAGAGCACATTCCGAATACTGTCGACACATTGCGAGAGTTCAGTCGTGTAGCGACAAAGAATGTCATTTTCTCGGTACCAAACTGTGAAATTCCTGAATCATTTAAGCAGGCTCGTTTAGCCTACTTTCATTATACAGATCCATCCCATGTTAACTTTTTCACGGAGCCAGATCTACGCATCGCATGCGAATCTGCGGGACTGATTGCGAAAGAAACTCGCCCAATCAATCCGTGTAACATGTTGCCTGTTGTCGTGGATTTATTTGGGGCGAAATCAAGAATTGCGAAGAGTATTTTCAAGAGACTTTTTCGTCAACAGTACTTTATGACATTGCTGGTGGTTGCCGAAGTTCCCAGGGGCAACGCATAAGTAATGCGTTCTCTTCTTCGATTACTGCTTGAGTGGGGATATCGTCTAACCGGCAGACCTGCGTTCCGAGCCAGATACGATATTGCCAGGTTCCTGTCACGCAACAAGGTGTCGCATCCAGAATGTCAGTTGGCGTTTGTGCTTCCACCCAAAATAGCTAGTGGATGGATCCTCGACGCAATTTGCGGTGAAATCGATCGCTTTTGGGACGGCACATCAGGCACGACTCACGCGTACGAGTTTCCATTGCCGATTGCGGAAGCTTACTTCTTTTCACACTACGACTATTTCCGTAGTGCCTTGCAGGGCGGCGAACCGAGGCAGGGAAAGTCCCTGGTCTTCTTCACTCACCCGAAAGACTTGGGTATCTCACAGGAAGAACTTCGCTTCGTACTTAATCAAAGCCGTTGTGTTGTCAGCATGTGCGGACAATCATCGGAATGGCTGATCAAACTTGGCGTCTCGCCACAGAAGATTGAAATCGCGACAATTGGGGCCGACCCTGATTTCTTTCCGCCACACAAACGCAGTGACGGTGCGATCGGCTTGTGCACTGCGTTTTACGACAGAAAAAAACCAGAACGTATCCTTGAGCTCGTGAAAGCGTTGCCAGAGCGAAGATTTATCCTGTTGGGCCGAAACTGGGAGAAATGGGAGAGATTTGAAGAGCTGCGAGAACAAAAGAACTTCAAATATGAAGAACGCCCGTATTCTGAATACCCTTTGTTTTACGCGGAAATTGATGTGTTCGTTTCAGTATCCAAACTCGAGGGTGGACCGGTTCCACTGGTTGAGGCGATGATGAGCAACGTCGTCCCAGTCGCGAGCAGAACCGGCATCGGGCCAGATATTATTGAACACGGAATGAACGGTTTTCTTTTTGATGTCGATGCTCCGATCGCAACGATTGTCGACCTCATCGAGCGGGCATACGAAATTCCTTCGGATATCAGAAAATCCGTGGAGCACCTGACTTGGGAACGGTTTTCGAAACAAATCCAGACGATTGCCAGCCTGAACAAATCTGAGGGAAACAGTGATTCACATATTCGACTGGAAAGAGAACTGGGTTCGAAATGACGAAGCTTGGCTGGTTCTGGGGAAAGGACCGACGTTTTCTCTTCGCGATCGCATTGATTTACGTGAATTCACCACGGTGTCGCTTAACCACGCCGTGGTTGCGCAACCGGTCGACATCGCCCATGCGATCGACATTGACGTTTTCGATGACTGCTCAGAAATCCTTCAGCAGAATGCAAAATGGCTGTTGATGCCGCTGTATCCGCACGTTCGCTGCAAGCCGAGCGGACTGAGCCTTCCAGACTTCTTTCAATCGTTGCCAATTTTGCAGCACTTCGAACAATCAGGAAGATTGTTGTGGTACGACCTGTGGTCCGGCCCCAAAAATCATCGGCGGCCGATTGCCAAAGGAACTTTCAGTGCTTCCGTGGTGATGAATCTGTTGGGTCAACTTGGCGTCAAGCAAGTGAAAACTTTAGGTGTCGATGGCGGAACCAGTTACAACCCAACCTTTAGCAATAGAACCCTTTTTCTGAATGGGCACTCCAGTTTTGATGTGCAGTTTCAAGAAATCGACAAAACCGTTGTGGAATATAAAATGAATGTACAGAAAGTAGTCGAGCCGATTCGCATCTTTGTCGGATGCGACGATTCTCAATTGGTGGCCGGCAAGGTGCTCGAGTATTCGATTAAGAAGCACACCCAGCACCCTGTGGAAGTGTTCTTCATGAACAACATGCCAGTGCCACCGCCAAAGCACAAGAAGAACCGACCAGGAACCGGGTTCTCATTCAATCGTTTCCTAATCCCTAAACTGGCCGGCTATCGAGGCAAAGCGATCTACATCGATGCTGACATGTTGGTGTTCGATGACATCGAAAAACTTTGGGACATCCCCATGGGTAACCACAAGGTCTTGTGTAGCGTTCAGAGTGAGACGCCCAAGGGATGGGAAGGCGGACAGAACAACGACCTTGGTGAAGGACGCTATTGGACACCGGGTAGGCAGATGAGTGTCATGTTGATGGACTGCGAAAACCTAGACTGGGACATCGATGAGATCATTCGTGGCCTGGATGAAGAACGTTACGGATACAAAGATTTGATGGCCAAGTTCTGCATTCTTGACGAGAGTGACATCGGCGATTCGATCCCCAATACATGGAATTGTCTTGAGTGGTTTGAAGAAGGAAAGAGTCAGCTTGTTCATTTCACCGTGGTTCCCACTCAACCATGGAAGAACGACAGAAACGCACTTGATGCCATGTGGACAGATGCGTTTCGCGAAGCGTATTGCGCTGGGGCTGTTCCGATAAAGCTCATCGAAGAATCAGTGTCTAGGAAATTGATCAAACCTTCGCTGCTTGAACTGGCTCAGTCCTGCGAGGTCAGCACTCCGACGAAGCAGGAATCGACTCCCCTGGATGAAGCCACACGACTGCGACGCATGCTCTGGGACACCATGATTTCAGACTATACCCACCGCACTCAGGCGAAAACAACGGGGAGCAGCCTTGGGTGGACCCTTGAAAACTTTTTAATTCGGAAGCCGATGATAAACTCCCTTCGAGTTGCTCGCTTCGCGGCGAGGAAGGCGAAAAGAGCATTCAGAAAGGTTCAAAAATGAACGCACTCGTCAAAGGGGAAAAGGAATGCTCGATTTGCAGCAGTAAGAAAACACGGTTCACAGTTCCGTTTAATGGATGGAATATCTTCAGATGCGACACATGCGGGTTTCGATTCGCGGAAGATGGGGATCCACTGAAACTGGATGACCACTATGACGAGGAGTATTTCAAGCCGCTGATGCAGCGTGACACCACGGACAAATGGGCATCCATTTACTCTAATCGCCTTGCACTACTAAAGGAGAACGCGCCAAATCAGCAGTTATTGGAGACGGGTGCCGGGGCAAGTACATTTGCAATCGATGCTGTAGAATTTGGATTCAATGTGACAGTGGTTGATGGAGCTCCATGGGCCGTTAATCACCTTGCCTCACACGAGGGAATAACGGGGGCCGTCGCAGACCTGAATGCAGGCGAATTTCCAATCGACACCTTTGGAGCCATTCATTGCAGCCACACTCTTGAACACCTCAGCAGTCCAAAACGTTTCCTGCAGGGGTGCCTAAATGCTCTAACTCCGGGTGGCGTTCTATATCTGACGTTTCCGGTTTACGAAGCCAGAATGCTGTTCCTGAAAGATAGTCTATACAAAATTGGCGTGGCGAATCACCCGTACAACTATCAGGCGCCGGATCACGTTAGCTATTTTAGTGCGAATTGCATTCTGAAGGCGCTACAGGTACTGGGCTATGAGATAACGAGCTCACGGCGTTTGAAATTTATGTCTTTGCGCGACTACTTGGGGCGTCATGGAAACGGCAGTACTGTTCGCAAAGTAGCAGTCGCGGCGGCAAAACCGTTTGGCCTGATCACCGGGCAGTTGGGGTTTCACCGCGATATTGAAATAGTAGCGCGGCGTCCAACTGGCTCGGTCTGATGAAAGTTGGAATTCAGATTCTGAACTACAACGGGCTGAGATGGCTTCCCGGATTGCTGGATTCGTTGATTCGCTATGGTTCGATAGACCAAATTATCTATTTGGTTGATAACTGCAGTACGGACACTAGCGTTCAGTTTGTGACGGACAACTACCCTCAGGTTGTCATTGTTCCCATGGAGAAGAACCTGGGCTATGGACAGGCTTATAATCAATCGATTCCCAAAGCGTTTGAGGATGGCTGCGACTGGGTGTGCCTGCAAAACACGGACACGATTGTCACAGATGGCTGGCTAAATGCATTGTTCACAACCGCAAGTCTGGACCAAAAAATCGGTGTGATGGGCCCCGTGTTTTGGGAGTGGGAAACCGATACGCCTAATTACTATATGCGCGGACGTTGCCCAGAGATCCTTGATCACATGCTGGATGACACCCATCCTGCTTTTGATAGAGACTGGATCGAAGGCAGCTCGTTTTTTATCCGCAAAGAATGTTTCCACCAAATTGGTGGCTTCGACCAGCTGTACTTTATGTATTGGGAAGACGCGGAGTATTGTCGTCGAGCACGGTATTTTGGTTGGCGAGTGTGCGTTGTACCGGGCGGTGTTTGTCGACATTTTGCCGGCGGTTCGTCTGCCACGATTGGCCCCGGTGTCAACCAGTTGGCTAATCATTTCATCTACAAGTTGACAGATCCAAATCATGGGTTCCTTCGGAATTGCTTCGGGGCCCTACGGTTGATGCTGACTTATTGCAAGCAAGTCACGTGGGATCATCCAAACACATCTGGAATAAAAACGCTCGCATCTTCCATCGGCCGCATTCCGGGGCGATTATCGGCTTGTCATCACACATGGAAGCATTTGCGAGCTGCCGCGTTGCCAACCACTGGGGAAGCCAGCTGACAATTGTCTTGTCGAAAGTGCCATTCCAACTGACATCCATCAGCATCCCAGCCGCAGTTCGCTTTGTGCGCCCACCGAAACACCATGTTATTGATAAAAAAGATTGCAACCCAAATACTTGTTTCAACTGGAAATACAAAGATCCGTCGCGGAATCTTGAGCGGCAGACTACTTCCGCATTCGATTGCGTCAACAAATCTTGCGATGGTCCTGGGGCGATACGAACCAGACATCCAACAGTTGCTGGCCAACCAGGCCCAAGGCTGCAAGGTTGCCTACGATGTTGGCTCACATGTTGGTTTCTTCACGTTGTTGTTAGCCGACGCCATGGGGCAGGACGGCACTGTTGTTGCCTTCGAACCTTCCGAAGGCGAAGCAAGCCGTGTCGAAGAACTCATCGATTGCAACAATTTGGCAAGCCGAGTTTCCGTGGAACGAATGGCCGTTTGCGACGAAGTAGCTGAGCTGACTTTCTTCACAGGGCATGCATCTTTCACCGGGATCCTGGACAAAGTTAGTAAGGCAAGTAACCGCGAGAACCAAACATCAGTGACGGTACAAGGAATGACGCTCGACGAATTCGTCTTCGGACGCAACAACCCCGCGCCCGACCTGATGAAGATTGATGTAGAAGCGGCCGAAGCATCGGTTATCCGAGGAGCCAAAAGACTGTTAGATGAAAAGCGGCCACGGATGCTGATCGAAGTTCATGGCCCTAATCCTTGTCGTGACACGATCACGGAAATCCTGACTCATGACTACCGCATCGACTACCTTAGTCCGAACGGTCATGTTGCTGTCACCGATCCCGATCAACTACGGGTTCAATTCTGGAAAGGCAAGTGGACTAACCACCTGCTAGCAGTACCTTGTTGATTCGTTTGGAGAAATTGTTGAATGTGCATTTGCCAACGTATCCTGGTGTGAAACGCTCGTGAGTAATTCAGATTTCCTTTGTTCCGTTGTTATTCCAGTGTTCAACCGAGGCGACTTGCTCCGTGAAGTGCTTAGTGGCTTGGCCCAACAAGATGTTCCGTTGGAAAGTTTTGAGGTCCTGGTTTGTGACGATGGCAGCACGGAATCGCTCAATTCGGTTGTATCCGAATTTGAGGGAAAATTGCCGAACCTGCGTCACTTAAATCAGAAAAATCAAGGGCCTGCGGCTGCACGTAATTTTGGAATTACGAATTCAGTCAGTGACGTTGTTTTGTTTGTCGACAGCGATGTCGTGCTGGGGCCGGCAGTTGTATCTGGCCTGACTGAAGCACTGGAAACGAATCCAGATTGGGTAGGCGCTGAGGCGAAGCTGGAACCGGTCGGCGGTGAGGATACACTTGGCTGGGATGCGCCGCGGACGGATACCGGCGGTCACTATCACACTGCCGGAATCGCCTATCGCCGCAGCATCCTTGAAGCCGTTGGCGGCATGGATGAAAATTTTTCCAGAGCCGCTTGTGAAGACGTGGAACTGGCGGTCCAGATGCTTCGACACGGCGAAATAGGATTCGTCCCCACGGCCATCGTCTATCACCCTCGCCGGCGACGCACAGCCAGCTCCTGCTGGAAGGCTCGTAAGAATTGGAGGTACGTCCAGATCCTGGCCTGTCGTTACGGATTTCTTTCCTGGCCCGGCAATCTTACAAATTCCCCCCGAATTCGAACTGCGGTTGCTGCTGCAATCACGCTTCCAATAGGGCGACTACGGCGAGCGATTTCGTTTTTTGGGGACGCTCCGGTCGAAGCACTGCGTGGGATTGGGCTCTCGGCAATTGATTGGGCCGCAGGGCTTTCCATGCTACCCACGATATTCATGGGCAACGTACCCGACCGGCGATCGAGTGTTACGAAGATCAGCGCAAAGGATGCGGAATCAGCATGATGAATTCGCCGATCAAAATGCCGCAGAGAAAACTCGCAGTCGTGGTGGCAACACATGCGTACTACTACCCGTTGGAAAAGTGCCTTGCCGACTTTGCCGCGTTGGTTGAAGATCCGCGAGACGTGATTCTGGTTGACAACGGATCCGAAGGCAGGATGACCGAATGGGCCGCGCAAAATGCTCCATCAGTCACGACGCTAACCCGAGAAATCAATGGTTACTTTTGCGGTGGTTACAACGAAGGACTGCAGTACGCGGTCGACAATGATTACGAATACGCGTTAATCGTGAACGCGGACACCGATGTCTGCAATCCCAACATGCTGGTCGAAATGATCGAAGCCGCCGAGCGTCACGCTCAAGCGGCATTCATTGGTCCGAAAGTGTATCTGCGTGAGGTCGGCAACATTCAGAACACTGTGCTGACCTTTCCCAACTTCTTCCGAAACTTGACGTCGTTTTTTCGTCATAAATTGATTGGCAGTCCGCCATCTGCTAGTGACGATCAGGAAAAACGTGTTGAGTTTCTGAACGGTGTTTGTGTGTTGTGCCGCGTGGACGCACTTCGCGAGATCGGTTTGCTTGACGAAACGATGGGGGGCTATGTCGAGGACACCGATTGGTCCTGGCGGGCGATTCAAAAAGGCTGGTATTCGGTCTACACGCCGGTCGAGAGCATCGTGCATCATCAGCCGGATGAGGGTTACGAACATTATTCGCTGAAAAGCCTGATGCTGCGGCGCAATACGATCTACTGGCACCACAAACGCGGCAGCCGCCTTGAGGCAACTTTGTATGGATGGAGTGCTCGAAGCCTTGCCTGGTTGCGGGCTAAGCAGGCACGAATGGGTGGTCGCAACGATGCTCACGAATTCGAGCACTATTTACGTCGATTGGCGGAAATTGATGCAGGCATCCGCGCTGATCGCACACCGGGTGATTGGTTCGGTCCGCCCGCTGGAACCTTTTGAGTGTCCGCATACAGCCGAGCAGGATTGAAGATATGAGTATAGAAGTTCAGGGAGTTCCCGCAGAGAATTTGGAGACTATAGCAACATGCCTGTTGTGTGGTTCAAAACGTTTTCAGGTCGCCTTAGAGACACCTCCCTGGACACTCCGGAGATGTGAAAAATGTGATATCGTCTTTACGTCGCCACGTTACAACGGGCCTGCATTGGACGATTTGTACGCGGGTGAATATTACGAAGGAAGTAATCGCTATTTCGAGGATCAAGGCACACCACCCTCAAGTGATCACCTTGAGCTCGCCTATCGAGTCAAACGGTTGCTTGGCACCAGCCAAGGTAAACGATCGCTTGATGTCGGTTGTGGCGGTGGACGCCAGGTGGAGGCCTTCGCCAAAGTCGGCTTTGACGCTTGCGGGGTCGAACCCAGTACCGCCTCAGTAGAGTTAGCAAGCAGTTTGAATCGCAACGTCTCATGCGAAGGCATTCAGGATGTCAATGACAGTACGTACGATTGCCTAACGGCCATTCATGTGCTGGAACACGTTTCTGATCCGCGCTGGTTTGTCGCGGAAATGTTTCGTGCGGCAGCGCCAGGTGCAATCGTCGTTATTGAAGTTCCTAACTTTGCCTCCAAAGCCTCGGTCCGAATGGGGAAAGATTGGTACCCGCTTCATCCATCCACTCATCTGTTTCATTTCTCACCGAAGACGCTTGAGCAAGTGTGTCGTAGCGTTGGGTTTCGCACTGTCAAGATTCGTCGATTGGGAGGAGCGGGGATGTTCAACGATGTTTCCGAGAGCGTCGTCAGTAAGAAACCGGCTGGTTCGCCACCCCATGCAGTGAGTGCGAAACCAGCTTCACCAAAAAGTCTCAAATCGCTGCTGTGGCGGCTTCGCGGACCGGTTCTACAGCTCCCCGGAGCTCGCAATTTGTTGCGATGGGTCAATTGGGAGTTGCTTGGTCACGGTCAATACGTTCAGATCATCGCCAGAAAGCCATAGGGCCTTCAATGAAACTCGGCATTATAGTCAACAGCCCAAGCCCTCATCAGAAGAGTCTTCTTGATGCTTTAGTTTCGCTCACGGAGATCGATGTATTGGTCGCGTATGCCTTCCACAGCAACCCGCGGCGAACATGGGGTGTTCCGAAGGTGGCAGGGGAAAGTGCCATGGTGCCGTGGCAGCTGGGACTGCGATGCGCTAAACGACTCACGGAGTGGGTTCAATCCGAAGACTGCGATGTCTGGATTCTGGGCTCGGTGTTCACTGCCTTGCGAACTCAGGTACTGGCGTCCGTACTTAGCCAATCTGGAAAGCCGTGGGCGTTTTTGGGTGAGCCGCCACGACCACGAACTGGATGGCGAGGGAAAATTCGAGATCAGTTACTGAATCGCGTCCTGAAGAACTGCGACGGTGTCGTCGCTACGGGAGTCGAGTCGGCAAGACTCTACCAGTGGTTACTTAAGGACGATCGCCCTGTTACGAGTGTGCCTTACTATATTCCGTTGGACGAATGGCGGACGTTGCCACTTGTGGAACCTCTCCAACCCAATCAACCCATCAAGTTCGTGACGCTGGCTCAGTTGATTCCTCGAAAGGGACTAGACATCTTGGTCGACGCCTGTCGTCAACTTCCGACGACCGGTTGGTCGCTGGATATTTATGGGGACGGTCCAGAACGTGAACGACTACGACAAGCCATCGCCAATTCATCGTTGCCTATCACGATCCATCCTCCATTGCCGTTTGAAACACGCACCGCGGGTTTTCAGGACAAGCACTGTTTCGTATTCCCAACCCGGTGGGACGGATGGGGAATGGTCGTGGTCGAAGCCCTTGCTGCCGGGCTTCCGGTGATCAGTTCGAACCAGGCGATGTCCGCATATGATTTCATTCAGTCCGACAGATCAGGCTGGATGGTGGACTGCGACAAAGGCTCCATCGCTGAAGCAATGACGAAAGTCATTAAGAATCCAGACGCAATCCCTGGGCAATCAATCGAGGCCAGAAATTCGTTATCTGGTTATTGTCCCGAATTCGGAGCTACGGAAATGATTGATTTTTGCCGCGGGCTCGTGGATCGCAAAGCCTGCGGACAAAAACCATAATGCAATCCGCCGCAAATGCGACAACCGCGCCGACCAAGACTGGGGTCTTTGGTCAAATTACTAGTCTTATTTCCATTCAGCGAATTGGACTTTCGAAAGCATGGTTATTCGTCGCCTCGTTGCTCTTTGCCTCTTACGTTCTACGGATGACGGCTATCCCTTGGCCTCTACCCCGGGATGCGACCAATTACGTGGGTATCATGGTCGCATTCGCAATGGTGATGCTGGCCGGCAAACCCCGGATCGTCTCACTATACGTCTTCGCTCTGCTCGCGACACTGCCCTCGGTGCTGGTTTCCCCCAACGTCGAGGACAGTGGGTTACGTTGGATCGGATGGGCGTTGTTGATCGTGGCGGTTGGGCCACCACTTGCCGGCCAGACAGTATTTCGGTTTCGATTTTTTCTGTTGATGATTTTTCTGGCGTTCATTCATCTGGCGTCCATCGGATCAGGAATTTTGGGAGCCATTGGCATTCAAGCTCCCGGTGGCCGGGGATCGTTCTGGGGCTTGCTGTCGCATAGTAACATCCTTGGCACCGTTTCGAGCTTGGCCGCTATTGACAGCTTTTCCAAATGGTCGAGCCGGGATACGAAGTTATCGAAGAATCTCTGGCTTTTAATTCTTCTGATTGAGCTTTCCACATCGGTGCGTGCAGCATCAAGGGCCGCGCTGCTCGGATCCTTCGTTTGCGGAGTAGCAATTGCGTACTGCCGGGATTCGAAATCCAAAAGCCAGATGTTTGTAATGCTCCTGGTGTTAACGATAACTGGGGTTGGATACCAGTTGGTGCGTGAATCTGAACACTACTCGAGGGCTGAGAATGGATCTCTGGTCGCAACCCTGGCTTCGAAAGGGTTAACGAACACGCGTGAAAAACTATGGGACGACCGTCTTAGAGAGTTCGAATCAAAACCGGCATTTGGTATTGGTTTTTGCATGGGCGCAAAGGATGGCATGCGCATTCGCGATGACGGATTTATGCAGGAGCCAGGTTCTTCATATCTGGCAGCCCTCTCCATGTCTGGCGTTGTCGGCGCCATCGGCTTTCTTATTCTAATCTCTCCATTGATTCAGGCATCGATTCGATTGACTCAAAACCGCTATGGCTCCGAACCTCCATTCTTTGCGATCTCTTCGTTGTTTTGGTTGATTGCGATGTTGACCGAAGGATTTTCTCACTACGTTGGTAGTCCATTGTGTTTTGCATTGTTCCTTTGGTCCGGAGTTGCAGCGGATGCGCAAACCCAATTTCCGAATCAAGACCCATTGAAGGCAAGGCTCTAGTTTGAGTGCCAACAAAGCCCAGCAACTGAGTCGGACACAGCGCCGGCCTGTGCGATTTACCGCTCGCTCAGAGTTTCCTCGGCGGCTAGAATTCAGAACGAATTGGACGATCGACTGTGAAGTCGTTTGCGGTGCATTTTATCTTTGTATTCTGGTCATTCACCGAGCATGAGATTTCATGCCATTCACACCATAGGTAGCTTGGGTATCAACGCAGGCGGGCCGTCTCGCACAGTTCCAAACCTATGCGATCAACTCTTGTCTTCCGAAAAAGACGTTGACCTGACAATTTTAACCGGGGCCGACAAGCGTTTTGGCGCCAACGTGATGCCTAAACTGACACCGGTGGTGTCGTCTCATAGTAATACTTCCCGAGCTTTTCGGACTCTTTTGAATGAGCGAATCGACAATATTGCCGCCAAAGGACAACGCCAACTGATCCTTCACGACCATGGTCAATGGCTCGCTGTTAATCGAGCCTCCGCGTCGATTGCTCGCAAGTACGATCTGAAGAGAATCGTCACACCGCGTGGGATGCTGACGCCGTGGGCGATGAGCCACCAATACACAAAGAAAAAGCTGGCGTGGCTGCTGTTTGGACGTCGTGACTTCCACGATGCAACACTGCTACACGCGACCAGTGAAATGGAGGCGTGTGAGCTACGAGACCTTGGTGCGAGACAGCCAATTGCGGTGATTCCAAATGGTGTCGAGACTCTTCCTGACTCACAGATATGCGAAAAACCGAAGTGCGTACTGTTCTTATCTAGGATTCATGTCGTGAAAGGAGTCAGCGAGCTAGTGGAAGCTTGGCGATCGCTTTCGCCAGGGGGCTGGAACCTTATCCTTGCGGGCCCAGATGAAGGGCGGTTGCTAGACCAGTTAGAACTCACCCCCACTGACAACATCACTTATGTCGGGCAGGTGGAAGGTGAACAGAAGTGGAAGTTAATGCGTGATGCGAGCGTGTTTGTTCTGCCCAGCCACAGCGAGAATTTTGGCGTGGTGGTTGCCGAGGCGTTGATGGCGGGGACGCCAGTGATCGCAACACACGGCACGCCGTGGAAAAGCCTGGTGGACCGAGATTGTGGATGGTGGATTCCCATGAACGTCGATTCATTGAAGGAAACGTTGAAAACCGCGATGCAAGTCGACCAAGCTTCCTTGCAGGCCATGGGCCAACGCGGGCGAACACACGCGATCGAGTCGTTCGGATGGCCTTCAATCGGTCAACAAATGGCGGCCGTGTATAGCTGGATGCTCGGTCTTGGTGATATGCCAGATTGTGTGCAGTTGAGATGATGGCGGAAATCGATGTCAACGCCAACCGTTATGCGACGAAATACACGACAAAGGAAATGTTTGCGCGTTGCCTTTGGATGGTCGGCGCGATCGTCTTCCGCATGACACCGCGTCCTTTCTTCGGCGTCCGCCGGACTCTGCTTCGAATCTTCGGCGCGACCATCCCTATCAACGTCAACATTTACCCTTCCGCTCAGATCTACTTTCCGTGGAACCTGACGATCGGCACGAACTCGTCGATTGGCGAAGGTGCCCGGATCTACAATCTTGGCAAAATCACCCTTGGTGACCGCGTCACGATTTCGCAGCACGCCCATCTGTGTGGCGGTTCGCACGATTTTCGCGACCCCGCCATGCCACTGTTGAAGCTGCCGATCACGATCGACGACGATGCGTGGGTCTGTGCTGATGCCTTTGTTGGCCCCGGTGTGACGATTGGACGCGGAGCCGTTGTGGGGGCCAGAGCGGTGGTCACGAAGGATGTTCCGGATTGGACTATTGTTGCCGGGAATCCTGCGAGAACGATTCGTCCACGAACGCTTGAGAACGACGATGACCTTGAATGAATCTTCTGACCCGAGTGGGTACGGATACGGGGACGCGGATGCTTCTCATACCCATGCCTATTTATGGTCTCCCGTCAAGCGATTGCTAGACGAAGAACGTGGGATGCCCCCATTTTCTGTACCAGGCGTTATGAAAGATTGGGT
>TARA_R110002072_G_scaffold125857_5_pt1 | contig 19949 bp, 19 predicted proteins | sample TARA_R110002072 | Tara Oceans TARA_R110002072 (sample SAMEA4397118) | marine metagenome | biome: Polar Biome; feature: [SRF] surface water layer (ENVO:00010504); material: water (ENVO:00002006), including particulate matter (ENVO:01000060) such as... | depth 5 m | reverse complement strand
GAACTTTGAATCTTAAATTTTAAATCTTGAACTATTAACCATGCAATTATTCTACAATTTAGAAATTTCTACAGAAACCAAACAGTTAACTTTCGATAAAATTGAAAGCAGACATATTGTGCGTGTTTTAAGAAAAAAGGAAAGTGATATTTTGCACATTACCAATGGAAAAGGTTTTTTGTTTGATGCCAAAATTATCATTGCAAGTGATAAAAAATGTATTGCAGAAATCATTGAAGTTCAAGAAAAACCAAAACCTTGGAATTATTATTTACACATTGCAATTGCGCCCACAAAAAATAACGACAGATATGAATGGTTTTTAGAAAAAGCCACAGAAATTGGTATTGATGAAATTACACCCATAATTTGCTCAAATTCTGAACGCAGAAAAGTAAAGTTAGAGCGATTTGAAAAAATCATTCAATCTGCAATGAAACAGTCTTTAAAATTTACGCTACCAAAAATTAATGAACCAATAAAATTTGGGGATTTTATCAACCAAAAAAATGAAGGCACACTTTGTATTGCACATTGTGAAGATGACAGCAATAAAAACTCACTAAAATCTGTTGTAAATCCATCAGAAAAAACCACTATTTTGATTGGTCCTGAAGGCGATTTTTCTCCTCAAGAAATTACAAAAGCGTTGGCTAAAAAATACATTCCAATATCTTTAGGCGAAAGTAGATTAAGAACTGAAACTGCTGGTCTGGTTGCTGTGAATTTGGTTTCTTTTATTAATGAGTAAATTATTTGATCTAATGTTGAAAAAAACTATCTACCTACTATCCATCCTAATCTTATTTCAAAGTTGTTATTCTTATAAAACTTTTGATATCAATAATTATGAAACTGAAAAACCGAAAAAAGTAAAAATCATTTTAAAAGATTCTCAACGTATTAAAGGTGAAGTTATCGGTTTTAATAATGATAAAATAAAAGTGAAAAAAATATCTGGCACCTTAGAAATTCCTTTTCCAGAAATTGAAAAGATAAAAAAAGGAGAGCCTGACTGGTTAAAATCTTTTGCACTAACCTATGTAGTATTTATAGGAGTCTTAATTTATGGATTTGCACAACTCATAAAGTCACTATAATTTTAAAAAATAGCTTTTTACCTCAAAGTTGAATTTACTATCTTGCTTCAAATTCTTTTTAAAATTTATGAAGCAATTTATAAGGCTATTTTTCTTTTCATTACTTCTTCAAGTAAACGCACAAGACGTTGCCATTTTAAAATATAATGGTGGTGGAGATTGGTATGCAAACCCAACTGCAATTCCAAATTTGGTAACTTTTACCAATCAAAATATAAAAACGAATATTTCTGAAAATCCACAATCTATAGCTGTAAATAGCGAAGATATTTTTAATTTTCCAATGTTGTTTATGACTGGACATGGAAATGTTTTCTTTTCTGATGAAGAAGCAACCAACCTTAAAAACTATTTAATTTCTGGAGGCTTTTTACACATTTCCGACAATTATGGATTGGATAAATTTATAAGAACTGAACTAAAAAAAGTATTTCCAACTTTAGAGTTTCAAGAAATACCAAGCAATCATCCTATTTATAATCAGACTTTTAAATTTCCTGAAGGAATTCCTAAAATTCACGAACATGATAAAAAACCAGCACAAGGTTTTGGTTTATTTTACGAAGGCAGATTAATAGTTTTTTACGATTATGAAACCGATTTAAGTGATGGTTGGGAAGATCAAATAATACACAACAACCCTAGAGAAGTAAGAGAAACAGCCCTCAAAATGGGTTCGAATATTATTGAATATGCGTTTACGAATTGATTTTTTGTAAAAATTGAAACAAGATTTTTTTTAGACAAAGAAGAGGAAAAAAAGAGAATAGAAAATAGATAAAAGAGATGAGATTTTATTTTCTCTTGCCACGAATACACGAATTAAAAAAAATAAATTTATATTGGCTTGAATATTTATTATTTTCTTGTTGCAATTTATTTAACGAATGTCAGTCTAGCTTGTCGAAGACTTTTTATGAATGTTCTGAAGTAAAAACAGCATAATCTACAATCTTGAACTTTAAACCAAAAACTTTGAACCTAATAGCAAACCAAATAGATATAGATGCCATAAAAATAAACTTCGATTCTAGTGGTTTGTGGGTTTTAAATTTAGCCATTGCCATTATTATGTTTGGTGTAGCTTTAGCAATTACTGTTGATGATTTTAAACGTCTTTTTCAAAATCCTAAAATAGTTTTTGTGGGAGTTTTATCGCAATTTATCTTGTTACCTGCACTTACTTTTGTAGCCGTTATTTTAATAAAACCTCACCCAAGTTTTGCTTTAGGAATGATGATGATTGCAGCTTGTCCAGGAGGAAATGTTTCAAACTTTTTTAGTAAAATGGCTGGAGGAAATGCAGCCCTTTCTGTTAGTTTAACAGCTTTTGCTACCTTAATTTGTATTATTATGACCCCTTTTAATTTACAGTTTTGGGGAAGTATGTACGAACCAACAAACGAAATTTTAAAAACTGTAGAACTTAATTGGGTAGATTTATTAAAACTCGTTTCTTTAATATTAGGAATTCCCTTAATTTTAGGAATGTTGATTAGACATTACCATGAAGAAATGGCAGAAAAAATTGAAAAAGTTTTAAAACCACTTTCTATGTTGGTTTTTATTGCGCTAATTTTTATTGCTTTTTCGCAAAATTTAGATGTTTTTATAAATCACATTCACCATGTTTTAGTGTTAGTTATTTTCCATAATGTTTTTGCTTTTATTCTTGGTTTTTATACCGCAAAAAGTTTTGGCTTAAGCAAACAAGATTGTAAAACTATTTCTATGGAAACAGGAATTCAGAATGGAGGTTTAGGGCTTTTATTAATTTTTGGCTTTTTTGATGGTTTAGGAGGCATGGCTTTATTAGCCGCTTTTTGGGGTATTTGGGATGTGTTTTCAGGAATGGCTTTGGCTACTTTTTGGGGAAGAAATAAAAATAAACAACAAGTAAAAAGTTATGATTAAGAAAATTTGGTATGAAAGTATAAAGCTTTTCTTAAAGATTAGTTTGGAGTTTTATGCTAAAGAAATAACGGTTATTGGTAAAGAAAACATCCCTAAAAAAGGAGCTGTTTTGTTTGCTATCAATCATCCAAATGCTTTGATGGATCCTTTATTTGTGACTTCTAATAGTCCAAGAGAAAATCATTTTTTGGTAAGAGCAGATGTGTTTTCGAAACCTTTGATAAAAAAGGTGTTAGCTTCCCTAAACTTAATGCCAATTTATAGAATTAGAGATGGTAGAAAACAACTTTCTAACAATGAAGAAGTTTTTGAAAAGTGTTTCAATATTTTAAAAAACGAAGAAACCTTAATGATTTTTCCACAAGGTGGACATTGTAGAGACAGAACAATTCAGCCTTTGAGTAAAGGATTTACAAGAATTGTTTTTGGTGCTTTAGAAAGTAATCCTAATTTAGAAATTACTGTGATTCCTGTTGGAGTTACCTATCAAAATTCTTCTCAATATCCTTCTAAAGTTTGTGTAAAATTTGGTGATTTGATAAATTCAAGAGAAATTTTTAATGCAAATGAAAAACCAAAAGCCATCAATATTCTAAAAAATAACGTTAGCAATCAACTAAAAAAACTGACAGTTCATATTCCTAATGATGAAAATTATGCGACTGCTCTATCCAAATTAAATGCTGCCAATGTAGATTTTACAAATGTTGATGCAGTAAATAAAATGATTGCTGAAAATAATTTTCCTAATCCTGTAAAAAAGCATCCTAATTATTTAAAACCACTCTTTTATTTGATTCTTTTGAATAGTTTATTTCCATATTTTATTTGGAAAAGAATGTCTAAAAATATTGGTGAAATTGAATTTATTGACACCATGAAATATGCTGTAAATGTAATTTCTTTTCCTATTTTTTATAGTTTACAAGCTTTAGTGATTAACTTTTTCTTTGGATGGGAAATTGCTTTGATTTATTTTATGGCTTCTTTTTTATTGGTTTTGGTTTACACCAAATTTTCTGTGACGAATACTGAAGAATAATCTATGATTAAAAAGAAAAAATATTTTAAAAAGATATACGATAACATCAATGAATACGGATATAATGTTACTGCTATTTTAGAAGAAAAAGATTTTACCCCTTTTGGATATTCAACAGGCATTTATGAAAATTTCAAGATTCCTGAATTATTCATTTCAGGATTATTACCTGGTTTAAATGGAGAATTAATCAAAAAATATGTAGAAAAATATAAATTTAAAGAAGTTCCAATTAATCAGAAAATTGAAGATTTAAGTGATCGATTTTCTGTTTATTTTATTGAAATAGATAATAATGATTTAATTGAATATACTTTGACTTCATTTAAATATTATAAAAAGAAACCTTTTAAATATTTGCAATTAATTTTTCCTGACTTAGAAGGTAATTTCCCTTTTGAAAAAGAATATAATTACGATCAAAATATTTTAGGCAGTACTAACAAACTCAATAATATCTAAAAGCCATCAGACAAGTTTAGCCCAGATTGAACGACCTGTTTGAGCTCTTTTTTGCTTTTTTTCAAGCAAAAAAAAGCGAGTAGTGAAAGCTGGAAATAGCTCCTAATCAATAATGGCATCTTGGATAATTTGCTGAATTTCTGTTCTAATATTTTCTCTTACCAAACCTCTATTATTGGCAGTTGGGTAAGTTCTGTTAGATAGAAAAACATACACAATTTCGGTTTTTGGATCTGCCCAAGCATAGGTTCCTGTAAAACCAGAATGCCCAAAACTTTCGTCGGAAACACAACCACAAGTTGCTTTTACATCTGGATTTAATTGTGGTTTATCGAATCCTAACCCTCGTCTGTTATTTTTATCTGCATAATAACGTGCGTTAAAAGTATCTATAGTTTCTGCGTTTAAATAACGTCTGCCACCATAAAAACCCTTTTGCAAATACATTTGCATCATTTTTGCAACATCGTTTGCATTGGCAAATAAACCTGCATGACCACCAACTCCACCTAACATTGCTGCACCCATATCATGCACATAACCATGCACTAATTGATTGCGATAATAATCGTCTTTTTCTGAGGGTACAATTTCTGATTTATTAAACTTTTCGATGGGTAGATACGTCATTCTATCTGCACCTAAAGAGCTATAAAATTCTTTCTCTGCTAAAACGTTTAAAGGTTTTCCGTATTTTTCTTCTAAGGCTTCTTTGAATAAATAATATCCAAGATCGCTATATTTATAACCTTCATTTTCTCTTTGATCTACTTCTTTGATGTATTTATAAATACTGTCTTTATAAGATTTTCTGATGTATAAATTCTCGGCAACTTTTACATTATAATCGCTACTACTTTGCGATTTATAATACGTGCCAGAATTTTTATGTGTAATGCTATCTTGCGTTTTTATGTAAAAAGGAATCCACGCTTTTAGCTTTCCATAATGAGATAAAATTTCTTTTACAGAAACAGTTGCCTTATTAGTTTTTGCAAAACTTGGTAATATATCTTCTAAACTTGCAGTTAAGGGTATTTTTTGATCTTCAGAGGCTTTCATAATCATAGGTAAAGAAGCCAAAATTTTGGTTAAGGAAGCCAAATCGTAAATATCAGAATTTTTTACAGCTGTTTTTTGATCTGCTGTATGATACCCAAAACTTTTATTATAAATCACTTTCCCTTTTCTTGCCACCAAAACTTGAAAACCTGGTGCCATTTTTTTCTTTAAAACAATCTTTGAAATGGAATCAATTGCTATTAATTTTTTTGATGACATATCTGCATCTTCAGGAATTGTATATTCTAATCTGCTTAAACTGTAAGTATCAATTCCATGCCCAACTTTAAATTCCTTGCCAATTGAAACTGGTAATTTTCCCTGTAAAATATAAGCGCCAAAAATGGCTTGCGCAGAAAGTTCTTGTGCTAATTTACTATTTTGATAAGACACAATAATCGCTTCGATATTCGTAAAACTTTTTAGTTGCAATAAACTATAAGGACTTGTAAAAACATCTAAAATAACATTTTTTTGTCTTGCAATTTCTTGCAACCAAACCAATTCTTTTCCTTCAAACTTATAACTTTTCCAAGGATGATTGTTCGATTTATGAAACCCAATAATTACTTGATTGTAAGGTTTAAGTTTTGCTATCAAACCATCTAAATTTGAATCAGAAATAACATCAACTTTGGTATAATTCTTTAGCATATTTACAAAGTGTTCTCCAGAATCGTCTCCTAATTTTACGTAGGCAATTTTTTTAAGTTCTAAATTTGCTAATGGAATGTTTTTCTTTGCATCTTTTACTAGAGTTATGGAGTTTTTAACAAGTTTTCTATGTAAAAGTTCATCATCAATCGTATTTAAATCTTCTTGTAAATTCTCTAAAACAACAGGTTTATAATTGTTTAAACCCATCCAATATTTAGCTTTTAAAATCTTTTTTACAGAAAAATTTAATTGCTCTTCGCTTAATGTTTTTAACGTAATTGCTTGTTTTAAAAGACGAACACTTGCAGGTATATCTTGTGGAATTAACAACATATCATTCCCAGCTTTTATGGCTGCAACATCAATTTCTGCAGAAGTTGCATAATTGGCTGCAGCTTTCATATTTAAGCCATCAGTAATAATTAAACCATTAAAACCCAACTCATTTTGCAACAAATTGGTGACTACATTTTTTGATAATGAGGTTGGTAAATCTGTATTGGGTTCTAAACTTGGTATGTTTAAATGTGCAGTCATCACACTACCAATTCCTGCATCAAATACTTTTCTGTAAGGATACAATTCAATGGAATCCAATCTTGCTTTATCAAAATTTAAAACAGGCAATGTGTAATGAGAATCTGATGCTGTATCTCCATGTCCTGGAAAATGTTTTGCATTTGCCATCACTCCATACTTTTGCATTCCTTGTGTAAAAGCAATTGCTTTTTGCGTTACATTTTCTTTACTTTCTCCAAAAGAACGATTCCCAATTATTGGATTTTCAGGGTTTGTATTAATATCTACAACTGGTGCAAAATTTATGTGAATCCCTAATCTTTTACAATGTTTTCCTAAATGTTCACCAAATTCTTTTACCAAAGAATCATTTTGAATGGCACCCAAAGTCATGTTCCAAGGAAATTTGTATGTGTTTTGCAAACGCATATCCAAACCCCATTCACCATCAAAACCAATCATTAACGGAATTTTAGAAAGCGATTGATAATGATTATTTAATGCTGCTTGTTTTTCAGGAGTTCCTTGCATAAAAATTAAATTACCTACATGATATTTTTCAATCATTTGTGTAATAAAATATTCATGTTTTACATCCAAATTAGAATAGGCTTGCACCATAAATAACTGACCAATTTTTTCATCAATGGTCATGTTACTTAGAATACTATCTACCCAAATTTCTTGAGCTTTAGCATCTTTAGTTACTAAAGGATCTATGGTTTGCGCTTTAATGTTGTAACCAAAAGCGATTACTAAAAGTACTAATATTTCTTTTTTCATTATATTTTTTGAGTATTTTTTGGGCGTTTTAACAGGCTTTCCATTGTATCTTTTTAAAACGTCTTTGTGAAGTTTACGTACTTGCAAACTGTGGAAATCTCTTATGTAAGAAGTAAGACATTTATTTAAAAACGTTTTAAAAAGGATGCCATTTCAATCCTTAACGCAACTTGTCAATAAGGGTATTTGCTATTTAAATCAATTGTTATACCAAAAAGCGTTTGTGCCAACTTTGCTCTGCAGGAACTTCCCAATTGTTCTCAAAATCTTCTTTGGTTGTTACCAAATTATTAAAAACAATAGTTTCTGAAGTAATTTTCTGCTCTTTTGCAAACTTTTGAAAATCGGCTAAAGTTACCAGATTAACATGCTCATTATCTTTAAAGGTAACATTCATTTTATTCATTAAATCGATTCCTAACTCCTTTTCAATTTCTTGTACAAAACGCACAGAACTATCAATAGAACAACCAGAAACATTGTTAAAACTCTCATCTACTGCCAACACTAAAAATTGATTGTATTTTATAGTAAACGAGCCTTTTAAATCATCTCCATGCCTTGTCCAAGAATTGATAAACATTTCTGCTCTCGTAGAAATAAAATCTATTTCTTTATGTGTAAATTCTCTATTAGATTGATAAATCCAAACTCGGGAATTATCAGGTAATTTGTTATAATCTGTAAACATTGTTTTGTGAACTGTTTAAATTTGTAATTTTTTAATTGCGATGTTCTGCAACTGTTTCATTCGTTAATTTGTAAGTGTTAATGAAATTGAAGGAGCATACTTTTTGTAAGATTTCACCTTACTGAATGCACATTTTTGCCAATTTCCTTTTACATAAAAATACAAATCATTTTCTTTCTTTTTTGGATATTTTGTAAATCCTACAACAGGTGAATACAAAACCTCCCTATTTTCATCATTCTAATTTTACCATATTCATTAAAAGAAGTAAACACCTTTTCAAAGTCGATAAAAATCGTTTTAGCATTCCTTATTTCTTCATTTTTATCAAAAATTTAAATCTAAAAATGATAATATGTATTTACCTCAAATTAAATTTCTGTTGCAAAGCAGTTAGTTTATCAGCATCAGACATGGTGTCTTTTGGTGCAGACATTCTTTCTTTAATTCCTTTTAAAACCTTTTTTGTGTATAATGGAAAGTCTGCATTTTGAATCCAATTGTTATAACCAGGATTCTCTACAAACACTTCTTCAACTGTTCTTCCTTTGTATTTTCCGAAAGAAAAAATCTCTTGTTTATCATCATTCATCAAAATAAAACCAGCAAAATCGGCTCTTTCTCCATGCGTAGAATATTCGCTTAAAGCCTCTACAGTGTTTCCAATATCTCCATATTTTTCAACTTGTGCCAACAAAATTTCATAAGTTGCGTTTGTATCAGCTTCTGCTCCATGAGCGCCTTCTAATTCTTTTCCGCAATAAAATTGATACCCAGCTCCTAATGTTCTTTGCTCCTTTTTATGGAAAATTACTTGCACATCAATTGCTTTTCTTCCATTCATATCAAAATCGATTCCAACTCGCATTAATTCTTCTGCCAATAAAGGAATATCGAATCTATTAGAATTAAAACCTGCTAAATCACAACCTGTAATCATTTTATTAATCTTGGTTGCTAATTCTTTAAAAGTTGGTTCTCCAGCTACTTTTTCATTCGTAATTCCATGAACTGCTGTAGATTCTGCAGGAATTTCTACTTCAGGATTTACCAACCATGTTTTACTTTCCTTATTCCCATTTGGAAACACTTTTAAAATAGATATTTCTACAATTCTATCTTTGGCAATATTTACACCTGTTGTTTCTAAATCGAAAAATACAATCGGCTGTTTTAATTTTAAATTCAAAATTTATTCTTTAAGGTTCTTGCTCAATTTTGAATTTTAAACTCAAAATTTTGAACATTATTTAGTTTATTCGTTGTTTAATTGTGCTTTAAATTCTTCTACTTGCGCTTGAATATCTTCAGGTAAACTAGGTTCTTTAAAGTTATATTTTTCTAATTCTTCTAATAATATTTCTGCTAAAAGCAAACGAGCAGTGGATTTATCGTCTGCAGGAATTACAAACCAAGGTGCATTTTCTTTGGAGGTTCTATTCAGCAAATCTTCGTAACAAAATTGATATTTGTCCCACAATTTGCGTTCTTTTAAATCGCCTTTAGAAAATTTCCAATTTTTCTCTTGAATATTTAAACGTCTTAACAATCTGTTTTTTTGTTCATCCTTAGATAAATTTAAAAAGAATTTTAAAACGATGGTTCCGTTTTTAGCCAAATGATTTTCGAAATCATTAATTCGTTCCATTCTGTCATGGAAAAAAGCATCATCTATATCGTCTAAAGATTTTACATCTGGAATGTTTTCGCCAAAAATATACTCTGGATGCACTCTTGTAACCAACACATTTTCGTAATGTGTTCTATTAAAAACACCAATTTTTCCTTTTGGAGGCAAAGCAATATAATGTCTCCACATAAAATCGTGTTTCAACTCCAACTCTGTTGGCACTTTAAAACTATGCACCTGCACACCTCTTGCATTTACATCTTTAAAGACTTCACGAATTAAGCTGTCTTTACCAGAAGTATCCATTCCTTGCAAACAAATTAACACACCATATTTGCCTTCTGCATACATTGTATCTTGCAAATCGCTTATTTTTCTTCGGATTTTTTTCAGTTTCTTTTTGGCATCATCTACAACTTCTTTAGTTGATAATTCTGCTAATTTTATTTGTGAAGAAACTCTATAGTCGTCTAAATTCATCATCCATCTTATTAAAGTTTAAAGATAGAAAATTTAGTGGATTTAACATTGGTTTTGGCTAGGCAATTATCATTTTAAAATAATAATATTTTCATAAAAAAAAGTTTAAATATTAACATTTAAAAGATGATAAAAACAGTTATTATTTAGTTCTAGTGATAAAATTAGTAAAATCAATAAAATTAAGGTTAATGAGTTTAAAAAAACTATTGCTTATTTTAGCACTTTAATTATGAAGTAGATGCCTAAAAAAGGAAAAGCAAAAAACACCGTCAACAAAGCAAAACATACTAGATTGATGAATCAAAAAATCAATAAAGTAAAGTTAGAAAAACAGCAAACTAAAGAGCGTTTAAAGGCCATTATTCTAAAAGCTAACGAAAAGAAAGACGAGGAATCATGAGTTTAAAATATTATGTTGGTGTTATTATTTCTACACCTTTGTTGCCAATTCTATTTTTACAGGGCAAAAAAATACGTAAAAATGTACCCAGACTTCCTGAGGCTAGAAATCCAAAAGGGTATATAAAAACTGATTCAGAAAAAACATTAAAAATTTTAACGATTGGCGAGAGTACCATTGCTGGAATTGGCGTAGATTTTCATGAAAACGGATTTACAGGAGCACTTGCTAAAGAAATAGCAGTAAAAACAAATCATTCTATTTTATGGCGAGTGTATGCTAAAAGTGGCTATACAGCCAAAATGGTTAGAAAAAGACTAATTCCAAAAATTGAAGATTCTACTGCAGATATTATTGTTATTGGTTTGGGAGGAAATGATGCTTTTAAGTTAAACTCTCCAGATGTTTGGATGTTTCAAATTAACCTTTTAATTAAAACATTGAAAAGAAAATTCCCAAAAACACCTATTTACTTTACAAATATGCCTCCAATTAAAGAGTTTCCTGCATTTACACGCATCATAAAATTTGTGATTGGAAATTTGGTAGAAATTTTAGGAAACAAATTGTACAGAAAAACAAAAAACAAAGAAAATGTACATTATAATAAAGAAATTATAAATTTTGAAACTTGGAAAAAACGCTACAATTTAGAAGGTAATATTACTGATTTTTTTAGTGATGGTGTGCATCCATCAAAATTAACATATCAAATTTGGGGAAAAGATATGGCTACTTTTATTATGAATACAAAAAGTTTTATACAATGAATTCAGAAGAAATCTTACATCATTTTAATTTATCCGAACATCCTGAAGGTGGCTATTTTAAAGAAACTTATAGAAGCAAAGGAGAAATTTTATCTAAAGATTTAGGAGAAGATTTTGAAGGAAATAGAAACTATTGCACCAGTATTTATTTTCTATTGACTTCAGATAAATTCTCTGCATTTCATAAAATAAGTCAAGATGAAATTTGGCATTTTTATACAGGCACAACTTTAAAATTACATTTGATTTCGCCTGAAGGAAACTATTCTTTTATACTTATTGGAAATGATTTTGAAAATGGCGAAATTCCACAATTTACGGTTCCTGCTCATTATTATTTTGGAGCAGAAGTTATTAAAAAAGATTCTTTTTCTTTTGTGGGTTGTACAGTTTCTCCTGGTTTCGATTTTAGAGATTTTGTGTTGCCAAGTTGTAATGAATTATCAAAAGAATTTCCAAAACATACACAAATTATTAAGGAATTAACGCATCATTAAGATGATGATTTTTAAACTTTATGTCTAAAAATATAATCATTCTTGGTTCAGGAATTTCTGGAATTTATTTTTTTGATAAGAAACATGACTGCTGATGATTTGCGTGAACAATCAAACTTAATTTTCCTCTACATTATTTAATTTCCAAATAACAGGAAACTAGTAATTAACTTATTAATATAAAAAGTTATAAATTATAATTTAAACGAACTCCAGAAAAATAATTTATAGGATTTCCAGGATAATAATAACGAGGAGCTACACCTCCAAAACCAGTTGCATTAATTAATATTTGTGAAGCATAGTGCTCATTAAAAATATTATTCAATCCAAAAAAGAGATTAAAATTTAAATCTGTGTTGATGTTTTTTGAATAGCCTACTTTAAAATTTGTAATGTTATAAGCATCAGAATACAAACTATTACTATCTGTAATTGGCATTTTATCTACAAATTTATAATTTATATTTCCATAAAAACCTACCTTAGATGTAACATCGAAACCTACATTTAAAATTTGTTTTGGCACACCTGTTAATTCATTTCCAGAAAAATTATTTTCTCCATCTATAAATTCTTCAAATTTAAAATTATTAAGACTGTAAGATAAAAAAGGATGTATAGAAACCGTTTTATTTTTAAAAATGCTATAATCTAAACTCATTTCTAAACCATCATGTCTGGTAGTTCCAGCATTAATTCCAATAAATTCATCTTGGGCAGTTCTTCTAGAAACCACCAAGTTTTTAATATGTAATCGATATAAAGAAATTGCATAATTTAATTTATTTTGAAGAAAAGAACCTCTACTTCCCATCTCGAAATTCCAACCAGTTTCTGGCTTTAAATCTGTGTTTATTTGTCCATCAGGTAATAATGTTTCTGCTAATGAAATTGGCGAAAAACCATGACTGATACTTGAAAAAACACTCATATTATCAGCAATTAAATGAGACAAACCGACTTTAGGAGAAAGAATTGCGTTGAATTTAAAATCACCTGATTGATCTGGATTATTCTGCGAAACCATAAAATTATCTTTTAAATCATAAGAAGTCTGATTCAAATTTAACCCAACAGAAAAAGTGGTTTTTGAGGAGATTTCATAATCTGATTCTAGAAATAGATTATAATAAGTTCGGTTCTCTTTAAAATGCGATAATTCTTCACCTGAAACACTTCCATTTCCTTCAGGAAAATTCTGGTACAAATTTTCGAACGTTTTTACTTTATAGATATCTTTAAATACTTCAGCTCCAAAAGTAAAATTCATATTTTTATTGAATACCTTTTTGGTTCCTAAAACTCTACTTCTAGCACCTACAGCAAAACTATTTTCTTGCAAAACGTTAAAAGGTCTTGGTTCTAAAGCATATCTAAAAGAAGTGAAAACACTTGTAACTTGCTCTAAATTATCATTTATTTTATAGGTCCAAGTAACTCCCAAAATACCACGATTTGCATCTTCAAATCCCTTAGATTGTTGCCAAGTAAATGCGGCTTTTTCTGGATTGTTTCTAAAATCATCTTCGTTTATAGAACTAGGAATAAACGCTTTCAAATCTACATAACTTGCTAAAACTGTAAGTTCATTTTTTTGGTTGATGTAATGATTGGAATTAATTGTAAAAGTCTGCCTGTTATATTCATTATTATTTCTAAATCCATCACTTTTAGTATCACTAAAAACCGCTCTAACACTATTGTTTTTAAAACCAAGATTCAAATTAACAATTCCTTTTACCAAGCCAAAATCACCTATAGAAAACTCAGTTGCAATATTAGAATCTTGAAAATAGGAATTTTGTGGTTTTAGCAAAATTGTACCTCCTAAACCTGCACCATAACTGCTAGACGTTGCTCCTTTTTCTATTTCGAAGGAAGCAATACTTGCTAATTCAAAATCTTCAATCGTGGTTTCTCCACTTCCATTTGTTAAGGGAATATCTTTAAAATAAGCTCTAATTTTTGAGGTTCCAAAAAGATTTCTTGAACCAATTCCTCTAATGGTTATTCTATTCGTATTTAAAGAACCACTTTGCATAAAAATACCTGGCACTCTATTTAATATTGGAGCAAAATCTGTTGTATTTGAACGCTCAATATCTTTTGTATTTATAACTTGAATAGTAGTTGTAGCCTTTTTTAATTTTCTTGGTAAATGATTGCTATTGATAATAATTTCATTCAAAACGAAAGCACTATTTTCTAATTGAACAATTATAAAAGAAGCATCAGAAATATTAATTTCTTTATCAACAAAACCTAATTTTTGAAATGTATATACGCCAAAAACATCAACTTTAAAAAAACCTTTTTCATTAGAAAAAATAGTATCCTTTGTTTTTAAATTGATAATTTGAACATTATCTAATTCAAAACCATTTTCAAGATTTACAACTTTACCAGTAAAATTGTTCTGAGCAAAACCAAAAAAGGAAAAACATAAAAAGAAGATAAATACATTTATATTTTTTGTCATTTTTAAAAGCATTTTTTGAAAGATAAACAGCAAATCTATAACATATAAAGTTTAAGTAAAAAAAGCAGCTTTAAATATTTTTACAAACAAAAAAATCTCGATTATCTCGAGATTTTAAATACTATTTTTTAAATTTTATTGATCAATAGAACCCAAAACACGTTTCATAAATGTATTTAAGGCTTCCTTTTTTGGTGTGCCTTCTTTAACCATTTTATCAACTTCTACAGCTCCATACATATTAGAAATTAACTCGCCAATAACATCTAATTCTTCATCTTTTAAAGACGGAACTTCTGTTAAAGCTTCTAATGTTTCAATGGTTTCTAAAATATAATCTTGATCGTTTTCTTCGATAAAATTAGTAAGATGTTTTATAACTGGTAACTTCATAATTGCTTTATGTAAAAAATATTAAAAGAAATTTATAGCTTAAATTTATTCAATTTCTGCAATTAAATCTTTTAGAACATCAAACTTATTAGTTTGTGTTTGATTTTTCTTTTCTCCACCAACAAAAGTTGCAAAAGTTGGCAAGTTGCTAACATCTGCTAACTTTCTACTTTCTGGAAACTTTTCTGCATCAACAATTACAAATTTTATTTCGTCTAATTCTGTTGCCAATTTTTTAAATTTTGGCTTCATAATTTTACAGTTTCCACACCAAGTTGCAGAGTATTGTACTACAACTTTTTCATTACCTTCAACAATTATCTTTAAATTATCTTCTGTTAATTCTTGTACCATAATAATTTTATTTTTTAAATTATGAATTACGAATATTAAATTCGTAATTCATAATTTGTGTTTAATTTTTAATGAACAGCTAAATACTCTTTAGTACCCTTTGCGTTTGCTTGCATTGCTTCTTTACCTTCTTCCCAATTCGCAGGACAAACTTCTCCATTTTTTTGAACATGAGAATAGGCATCAATTAAACGTAAAAATTCATTTACATTTCTACCAACTGGCATATGATTAACACCCTCATGAAAAACCGTTCCTTCTTCGTCAATTAAATAAGTAGCTCTATACGTTACGTTATCTCCTTCAACTTGAATAGTTTGAGAAGTTTCATCAAAAGTTTCGTTTGTAATATCTAAAATACCTAAAATTGATGATAAGTTTCTATTTGAATCTGCTAAAATTGGGTATGTTACACCTTCAATTCCTCCATTATCTTTAGACGTACTTAACCAAGCAAAATGTACTTCTGGAGTATCACAAGAAGCTCCAATAACTAATGTGTTTCTTTTTTCGAACTCACCTAAAGCTGCTTGAAAAGCGTGTAGTTCTGTTGGGCAAACAAATGTAAAATCTTTTGGATACCAGAATAATAAAACTTTCTTTTTGCTCTTTACTGCTTCTTCCAATACATTTAATTTAAATGTATCACCCATTTCATTCATTGCATCTACGTTTAAATTTGGGAATTTTTTTCCAACTAATGTTGCCATTTTATTTTTAATTTTAATGTTAAATATTCTATTTTTAAGTTGGCAAATATACACTTACCATAGAGTCTGTAACCCCTTCGTAAATTATATTTTTTATATTATAATAAGATTTATTTATACCTTATTTAATAACCATTAAAATTTCATTTTATTCAAAAAAACAAGCTTTCATTGAATAAAAAAATCATAGCTTAAATCTATTTCAATATAAAAAATATAGATAAAAATTATCGAAAATAAAATTGTAGTTTTGGACTGTATTAATTTTAAAACTAAATTAAATGGAAAGTAATTCTCATTCAAGTGCTCCTCAAGGTAAAAATTTTGACATTAATGAAAGTTCTGCAAAATGTCCTTTTTTGAGTGGTACTGTTAAACAAACATCTGGTGGTGGAGTAAAAAATCGAGATTGGTGGCCAAACGAGTTGAAGTTAAATATTTTAAGACAAAATGCCACAAAATCTAATCCGATGGGAGAAGACTTTGATTACGCAGAAGCATTTAAATCTTTAGATTATAATGCATTAAAAAAAGAACTTACAGAGTTTATGACAGATTCTCAAGATTGGTGGCCAGCAGATTATGGGCATTATGGAGGATTAATGATACGTATGGCTTGGCATAGTGCTGGTACTTATAGAGTTGGTGATGGACGAGGTGGAGCTGGTGCTGGTAACCAAAGATTTGCACCTATTAACAGCTGGCCAGATAATGGTAACTTAGATAAAGCTAGATTATTGTTATGGCCAATCAAACAAAAATATGGTAACAAAATTTCGTGGGCAGATTTAATGATTCTTGCAGGAAACTGTGCTCTAGAATCTATGGGCTTCCCAACCTTTGGTTTTGCTGGAGGACGTGCTGATGTATGGGAACCAGAACAAGATATTTATTGGGGAAGTGAAACAGAATGGGGAGCAAATGAAGAAAGATATGAAGATGGAGATTTAGAAGATCCTTTAGCTGCAGTTATGATGGGGTGGATTTATGTAAACCCAGAAGGCCCTAATGGTAATCCAGACCCAATGGGCTCTGCTCATGATGTTAGAGAAACTTTTGGCAGAATGGCTATGAATGATGAAGAAACTGTAGCTTTAATTGCTGGTGGTCATACTTTTGGTAAAGCTCATGGTGCAGCAGATCCTGCAAAATATGTTGGTGTAGAACCACATGGTGCTTCTATTGAAGAAATGAGTACTGGTTGGAAAAATGCTTATGGTACTGGAGTTTTAGATGATACTATTACAAGTGGAATTGAAGGTGCTTGGACGCCAAACCCAACCCAATGGGATGCAGATTATTTTGATGTCTTATTAAATTACGATTGGGAATTAACTAAAAGTCCTGCAGGTGCTTTCCAATGGAAACCAACAGAAGCATCTAATGCTAAAAGAGCTCCAAAAGCTGGTGATGCTAATGGTAGACAGGATTTAATGATGACAACTGCAGATATTGCTTTAAAAACAGATCCTGCATATTTAGAGATTTCTAAACGTTTTCATGCAGATCATAAAGCTTTCGAAGATGCATTCTCTCGTGCTTGGTACAAATTAACGCATCGTGATTTAGGACCAACTTCTCGTTATTTAGGCCCAGAAGTACCTCAAGAGGAATTATTATGGCAAGATCCAATTCCTGCTGTAGATTACACCTTAAGTGATGCTGATATTGCTACTTTAAAAGATATGATTTCTGGTTCTGGTTTAACTATTTCTCAACTAGTAACTACTGCTTGGGCATCTGCATCTACATTTAGAGGTTCAGATAATAGAGGTGGTGCAAATGGATCACGTATTAGATTAGAACCTCAAAGAAGCTGGGAAGTAAACAATCCTGCTGAATTAAATAAAGTATTAAAAGTTTTAGAAGATATTCAAAGTGATTTTAGCGGAGATGTTTCTATAGCCGATTTAATAGTGCTTGCTGGTAATGTTGGTGTAGAAAAAGCATTAAGTAATGCTGGTTATAATCAAACTCTTGAATTTACGCAAGGAAGAGGAGATGCTACACAAGAGCAAACTGATATTGAACAATTTAATTATTTAGAGCCTTTAGCAGACGGCTTTAGAAATTACATTAAATCTGATTTAAAAATTGCTGCAGAAGATTTACTAGTAGACAAAGCAAACTTATTAACGCTATCTGTTCCAGAATTAACAGTTTTAGTTGGTGGTTTAAGAGTATTAGGCGCTAATTATGATGGCTCTAAACATGGTGTGTTTACAGATAATGTGGGTACTTTAACAAACCATTTCTTTAGAAACATTTTAGACTTTACTTATACCTGGAAAGCAACTTCTGATGATGATAGATATTTTGAAGGTAGTAATCGTAATACAGGTGAAGCTAAATTTACAGGAACTCGTGCCGATTTAATTTTTGGTTCTAACACAGAACTAAGAGCTATTGCAGAAGTGTATGGAGCAAATGATGGGCAAGATCGTTTTGTAAAAGATTTTGTTGCTGCTTGGACTAAAGTGATGAATTTAGATCGTTTTGATTTAAAATAATTAATACAAGAAATTTAAAGGATAAACTTTTTTTTTAAGTTTATCCTTTTTTTAAAAAATACAATAAAATGAATGTTATTAGCTCTTTTTTTGATGCCATACAATCTGTAAACATCAACTTAATAGAAACCCTTTTAAAGAAGTTTCCGTACTTAGCAAACGCTAAAGATAAAAGAAGGTTTACTCCGTTAATTTTTGCTACTTATTTTGATAAAAAAGAAATTGCAGAAACCTTAATTAAAAATAAGGCCAATGTAAACCATAAAGATGCTAAAGGAAACACTGCATTATTAGGTGTTGCTTTTAAAGGAAATATGGATATAGCATTACTTTTACTAAATAATGGTGCCAATATTAACGCACAAAATAATCTTGGTTATACTGCTTTAATTTTTGCAACTTTATACAATCAAACTAAAATGGTTGAGTTTTTATTAAGTCAAAATGCTGATATAACATTAAAAGACGAAGAAAACAAAACAGCTTTAGACCATGCTATTTCTAAAGATTTTAAAGAAATAATTACTTTATTAAACAGCAAAAAACTACTTACTAGCAAATAGCTTAATATCGTTTGCAGAAACCTCTTTTTCTCCTAAAATCATTAAACGTTCTATAACGTTTCTTAGTTCTCTAATATTTCCAGTCCAATCGTATTCTTTTAATAAATTTATAGCATCATTAGAAAACAATTTCTTAGGAATTCCTTGTTCATCAGAAATTTTAGAAGTAAAATAATCTACCAACAAAGGAATATCTTCTCGACGTTCATTTAAAGCAGGAACTTTTATTAAAATAACAGCTAATCTGTGATATAAATCTTCTCTAAAACGCCCTTCAGAAATCTCTTTTTTTAAATCTTTATTAGTTGCTGCAACTACTCTTACATTTACTTTAATATCTTTATCAGAACCAACTCTAGATATCCTACTCTCTTGCAAAGCACGTAAAACTTTTGCTTGTGCAGAAAGACTCATATCACCAATTTCATCTAAAAAAATAGTTCCTCCATTTGCAGCTTCAAATTTTCCTGCTCTGTCTTTATTTGCACCTGTAAAAGAACCTTTTACATGGCCAAAAAGTTCGCTTTCTATTAATTCTGATGGAATTGCAGCACAATTTACTTCTATCATAGAGGCTTTACACCTGTCTGATTTTTCATGTAACCAATGAGCAACCAACTCTTTACCTGTTCCATTAGAACCTGTAATTAATACTCTTGCATCTGTAGCTGCAACTTTTTCTATAATATCTTTTATATGATTGATTTCTTGACTCTTACCAATCATTTCGTAATTTTTGCTAACTTTTTTCTTTAATCTTTTATTTTCAACAATCAACACTTTTTTATCCAAAGCATTTCTTACTGTATTTAAAAGACGGTTTAAATCTGGTGGTTTAGAAATATAATCGAAAGCTCCTAAACGCATTGTATTTACTGCTGTATCTAAATCTCCATGCCCAGAAATCATAACAATAGGAATTTCTGG
>TARA_R110002072_G_scaffold56097_4_pt1 | contig 19957 bp, 19 predicted proteins | sample TARA_R110002072 | Tara Oceans TARA_R110002072 (sample SAMEA4397118) | marine metagenome | biome: Polar Biome; feature: [SRF] surface water layer (ENVO:00010504); material: water (ENVO:00002006), including particulate matter (ENVO:01000060) such as... | depth 5 m | reverse complement strand
GGATGAGCAGCGCAAGGGAGTTGGATAAGTTGGATAATCTGTTGCCAACCAGGCACGCTTAAACTACCCCTCTCTAGACACGATGATGCCGCCTGGCAAATAAGCTTGAATGGATACCCGTGGTCCAAAAGTAAAAATTGGCGTACTACTGTGACGAACCACTGTGACGAACCACTGTGGTTTACCTCAACTATTTAGGAGCAGTATTTCAATGGCAGCTTATCGGCTTCCCGAGTGGCGCAATAATTTTCAAGGGAATGAGCGGCGGGTTGGATTTGAACTCGAATTTGCCGGCCTGGAAATGCCTGTGGTTGCGGAGATTCTCGCCGATTCACTCGGTGGTTCGATCAATCCGGAGACCCATGCAGAATGCCAGGTTGAGGTCGAAGATCTTGGCAGCTTTAAAGTTGAACTCGATTGGCATTTTGCAAAGGAAACCGCAAAACAACGAGCGGCGCAACACGCCGCCGAATCTGAGCACGATATCCCAGACGATCCTTTTATAGAGTGGCTGACGAAGATCGCCAGTCAGGTCGTTCCGGTTGAAGTTGTTTGCCCACCGATAGTGATCAGCCGCCTGGCAGTTTTGGACAAAATGGTGGTTGCCCTTCGTCAGGCTGGCGCGTTGGGAACAGAGGAGTCGATGGTCTATGCATTCGGTGTACACATTAATCCAGAGTTGCCGGACCTGGAGCCGAAAACCATCGTGCGATATCTCCAGGCCTTTTGTGTTTGTCAAAGTTGGTTGGTGAAAGCGCACGAGGTTGACCCGGTGCGGCGGCTGACACCCTATATTAATTTGTATCCGGCGGATTACCTGATGCAGGTGATGAGTTATACCGATGTAACGATGGACGCCTTGATTGATGATTATCTGCAATGGAACCCTACTCGCAACCGGGCACTGGATCTGACGCCATTATTTAAGTTTATTGATCAGGAGAGGCTTGAGTCCAAATTAACTGACCCTCGGATTAATAGTCGCCCTACGTTCCATTACCGTATGCCAAATTGTGCAATCGAGAATCCAACGTGGACGTTGAGTCGCGCCTGGAACATCTGGAGTGTGATTGAGTATTTGGCGAGTCATGATGAACAATTGAGCGAGCTTCGAATCAAATTCCTTGATCATCAGGAAAAGTTAATTTCCCTAGAAGGAGAGCCATGGCATCCGGATCTGGATCGCATCAGCAAAAACCTCGGATCGGAGTAACTGGCAATCACAGTATCTGGTCTCCATCCTGGTTTGCGATTCGTTGGTCGATTCTTGCCGCAGGCGGGCTGCCCATTCGTCTCAGTGTTCGGCATATTGAGGATCCAAAGACGCTAGACGGCATGGTGGTGAGTGGCGGCGATGATATTCATCCATCGTTATATGGCGGTGAATCCATGCCCAAAGCTGATTACGATCAACCTCGAGACGAGTTAGAGCAAGAAATGATCGGCTTTGCACTCGATAACCAGCTACCCATGCTTGGCATCTGTCGGGGCCATCAGCTGATTAATGTGTCCCTGGGTGGCGCATTGCATTTGGATATTCGGCAGATGCGCGAGAAAACGTCTAACTTCGGCACAATCCTGCCACGTAAAACGGCGCTGCTTGAGCCGCGCTCGATGTTGGCTGCGGTCACAGGTCGTGTTCGATTGAGAATCAACAGTTTGCATCATCAAGCCGTCGCTGAGGTAGGAGAGGGATTGTCTATTGTTGGTCGTGATCTGGATGAATTTGTGCAAGCAACGGAGTGTATCGAGCGCCGGATTATCGGCGTGCAGTGGCATCCTGAGTATCTGATGTACCGATCCACCCAGCGCAACTTATTTGCCTGGTTGGTCAATGCTGCTCAAGTCTAACAAACATAAAAGGGACTAGCCCAGGCATACCGAGCTAAGTCCCTTGATATAGATTGCCAATATTTCAGGTCAGTTTAATCTCACCACTAGTCAGGATTGGAGAGGCGTCCAGGTCTTCGGCATTCATCATGCTGGCGATGCGGCTCAAGGATGCCACCAACATCTGACGCTCCCAGGGCTCGAGTTTCCGATATTTGGCGAGGAATTCGGATTGTAAAATTTCCGGTGCACTTTGAGTTTTCTGGCTTCCCTCGTCGGTCAAGACAAGCCGGACGCTGCGTTTGTCCGTCGCCATTTTTTCACGGCGAACCAGGCCTCGACTTTCCAGTCGATCTAACAGGCTGGTCACAGTTGCCTGTGATAACACAACTTCTTTTGCTACCGATCCCGGAGTAGGGGTTTCGATTCGCTCAATGGCTTCTAGTACCAGCAGCTGGGAGGTTGTCAGGCCTGTCTGTTTCTGCAAATCACGGGAGTGAATGTCAATCGCTCGGGTGATTTGTCTCAGTGATACTAGTATGTCTTCGTAGTCCTTCACGGATCTGCCATCTAAGAAAAGGACGGCTAATTTACTCCTGTGATGTGATTTCACCAAGGGAATATATGGTTCGATATGAAATAATAATATCCTTCAGGGGTTCCGCTCATATCACTAAAAGACCATATAAAACAATAAGATATATGATGACCTGGCGGAAAAACCTCAATTGGACTAGGAAATATACTTAGAGTTCAATATACTTCGCGCCTTATTTTCTATCCGGTTAAGAATATGTTCCAGAAAAAGCAGCTCTGCGCGGCTATCGCGCTTGCAACTGCAAGTACACTTTCACTGCCCTCATATGGTGCAATTGAAGAAGTGGTTGTGACAGCGACCAAACGATCCGAGAGCACCCAGGATATTGCGGTAGCAGTGTCAGCGGTGAGCGAAAGCACCCTCGATCAGCTTGGTATCTCGAACTTTGAAGATTACTTGCTGCAACTGCCTGGCGTAACAGCCGGGGGTAGTGGACCTGGACAAAATACCATCTATATTCGGGGCGTTGCCTCTACGACTCCAAATCTGACAACCGCCGGTGTTGCAGGTTTAGCCCCTAACGTGGCGCTATACCTGGATGAGCAGCCCCTGTCTCAGCCCGGTCGTAATCTTGATGTTTACGCGGCGGATATGAATCGAATTGAAGTACTTTCAGGACCCCAGGGCACGCTGTTTGGCGCTAGCTCCCAGGCCGGTACCATTCGTCTTATCACGAACAAGCCAGATCCGTCGGGCAACTATGCCAGCGTTGATTTTGGCACCGCGTTCACCAAGGACGGAGAAATGAGCAATAACGTTGAGGCCATGATTAATATCCCGGTTTCCGACGTATTGACCCTCCGAGGTGTTGTCTATGTGGATAATCAAGGCGGTTATATCGACAACGTTGCCGGTACGGTTGATGCCAGTCAGGGCGGTCGGTTCAGACCAGCAGGTACAATGAGAGCAAACGGTCTACCTGTAGCGGCACAACGGGCTGGCTTTCAATCCACCGCTGACTTAAGCGGAGTGACGTTTCTCAACGCAGACAATAGCGCTCGCGTAGAAGATGACTTCAACGATACAACGTATTCCGGTGCTCGTATCAGCGGTTTATGGGATATCAATGAGGATTGGAGTTTGTTGGTTGGTCATACCCAACAGACTCTGGAATCTGACGGCGTATTTTTTGCCGATCCGACTCTAGGTGACCTGGAAATTCAGCGTTACGAAGACGACAACATTGAAGACTATTTCAACAATACTAACTGGACACTAGAAGGTCGCTTTAAAGATCTTGAGGTGCTTTATACCGGCGCTTATACAGAACGCGAAACTGATCAGTTTGTCGATTATTCCGATTACCTGTTTGTAGCCCAGTATCTGCCTTATTACATCTGTGATGGTTCCGTGACTTACCCAGGTGCAGGTAACGCACCAACAGGTACTTGTCAGGCCCCCAATCTTTTTGTCAAGAGTACTTCGGAAACGGAAGTTAACACCCACGAAATTCGAATTTCCACAGATGCCAGCAAGCGTATTCGAGGAACCTTTGGTGCTTTCTATAGCGATCTGGAACTAAAAGAGCTAAACAGTTTTACCTACCCTGGTTCTGAGCGGGCTATCTCTTTTGACGGTGTAACTGCAGGCTTTGGACCAAACTTTTCAGCCCAGGGCGCAACCGTACAGGACGCGGGCCAATGGCCGGAAGGCGTCATCTTCAGAAATGATGTGGTTCGAACAGATGAGCAAAAAGGTGTGTTTGGTGAAGTTAACGTTGATCTGAATGAGCACTTTAGTGCGACCTTCGGCGCCCGTTGGTATGACATTGAAGTGAAATTAAAAGGTAGTGCTGCCGGTTCTTTTGGTAACTTTGGTGCCACAGTGGATAACAACGCGGGCAATAACCTCGACGTGCTCTTCAGTGGTGCAAACCCTAGTTCTGCATCAACAGATGGCTCTATTTACAAATTCTCCATGAGCTGGACGCCGTCTGACAGCCAGTTGTTTTATGCAACCTGGTCAGAAGGCTTTAGACCGGGCCTGCTTAATCGTCCTGGTGGAGCAATGAACGCCGCTGGAACCTTTACGGTACCGTTTGCACTGGATACCGATGATGTTGTTAACCTGGAATTGGGCTGGAAGCTAGATCTGTTCGATTACACGCTGCGGTTCAATGGTAGTGCGTTCTTCGTTGAAATCGATAACCTACAAACCACAATTTTCGACCCAAGCATCACAAACCTGTTCTTCTCGGACAATGCGGCCAACGCAGAAGTGAAAGGTATTGAGGGTGACTTTATTTGGGCACCTGCTTCTATGGATCGTTTGACCATTAGTGGCGCTTTCTCCATCCTGGATACAGAAATCACTAAGGTGCTCACACCCACAAACGATGTGATCGAAGGCTCTGAACTTGCCTTTGCACCAGAATTCCAGGGTAATATTCGTGCTCGGTACGAATGGCCTCTAGACTCTGGGCTAACGGCGCACGTTATGCCTCACGTGGGTTACTCTGCGGAGTCATTCAGCGATATCATCACAATCAACCGTGACGAGATGGATAGCTGGGTTCTTGTCGGTCTAACCGCCGGTGTGACCAGCGATCAATGGGCAGCCGAGTTCTATGTTGACAATTTGACCGATGAACGTGCAGAGACTTCCAGAAATTTTGTGTTTGACCGGGAAAGAGTTTCCTATGTCAGACCTCGAACTATGGGCGTTCGAGTCTCATACGATTTCTAAACCGAGCATGTTGATTGTTGTTAAACCAAGGGCGCCCGTTATGGGCGCTTTTGTGTTTCTGTTTGGTGAACTTCTACATCACCAGCGGCTCCACTATCTACAGCCCCATTCTGAACGCTCCGATTTTGAACGCTCCGATTTTAGACAACAAGGCTAAACATGATGGATCTGGAAGCGATACAAAAACTGATTGTTGAGCAGAAATTTAGTGCTGCCATCGAGGCCCTTGAACCTATATTGAAGGATGATCCTCAACCGGATGCCCTATATCTTGCAGCCGTATGTCACCGTTATCTAGGTGAGGCTGAAACCTCTTTACAGGTCCTTGAAAGGCTAAAGCTAGCCACTCCCGGTCACGGTAGGGCTTACCAGGAAGAAGGGCATGTACATCGAGCACTCGGCAATGACAATGAAGCCCTGGCGGCCTACCGTCAGGCTGGTCAAATTAATCCCGCCCTTGTGGCCAGTTTTCGAGGCCAGTTAGAAATACTACTCAAAGCCAAGGATGTTCAATCCGCGTCGATGGTGAAGCAGCATCTTGAGTTTCTGCAAAGATTACCGAAGCCGTTGCTCGCGGTAATGGATCTGATCGGCGAAGGTAAAATGCTCAAAGCTGAAGATCTTTGTCGAGCGTTTTTGCAGAAAGTACCTCACCACCCGGAAGCCATGCGTTTATTGGCTGATATTGGCGTTCGGTTGGGTGTGATGGATGAAGCGGACTTTTTATTAGAGAGCCTGGTGATGATGGCGCCTGATTTCCATCGGGCGAGAATTGATCACATTCAGGTGCTTCGAAAACGGCAAAAATATCAGGCGGCGTTGGAGCAGGCGAATATTCTGCTCGAAACCAACCCAGACAATCCTCAATACCGTTCAATCTATGCCATAGAGCAGATGCAAACAGGTGACTTTGACGAAGCCCTAGAGAATTTTGATCGCGTGCTCGAGCAGGTACCGGGGGACCCGAATACGCTGACTTCAAAGGGTCACGCATTAAAAACTGTAGGCCAGGGACCTGCATCGATTGAGGCTTATAAGGCTGCAGTGGTTTCCCGCCCAGATCACGGTGAAGCCTATTACTCCCTTGCTAACCTTAAGACCTACCGATTTAGTGCCGAAGAAATCCTGCAGATGCAGGGCCAAGAGCACAACTTAAATCTTTCCGTTACAGACCGCGTCTACTTTAATTTTGCTTTGGCCAAAGCGACCGAAGATGCAGAACAGTATGATGAGGCCTTCCGTTTTTACGAACTTGGTAACCAGTTGAAGAGGGCGCAAAGTCGCTACGACGCAGAAAAGATGTCTGCGGATATGGCGGAACAAATTCGAGTTTGTAACCGGGAAATGTTTGCTGCAGTCCGTGGCCATGATGCCCCCGACCCAATATTTATTGTTGGACTGCCGAGAGCTGGCTCAACGTTGCTTGAACAAATCCTGTCATCCCACAGTCAAGTGGATGGCACCATGGAACTACCTAACATTTTGTCTTTGTCCCATCGGTTACGACGGGGACCTGACTCTTATCCTGACGCGCTGACGACTTTAGACGCGAGCACTGCAAAAGCTTATGGCGAAGCATTCATAGAAGAAACACGGGTTCATAGGCAGGAAGCGCCATTTTTTATCGACAAGATGCCAAATAATTTTAGACATATTGGACTGATTAAACTTATTTTGCCCAACGCTAAAATCATTGATGCACGTCGACATCCAATGGCTTGTTGCTTCTCCGGTTACAAACAGTTGTTTGCGGAAGGCCAGGAATTTTCTTACTCCTTGAGTGATATAGGTCAGTATTACCGTGATTATGTTTTGTTGATGGATCACTGGGATACGGTGTTACCCGGTGAGATCCTTCGTGTGCAGCATGAAGAAGTTGTCAGTGATCTGGAGGGTCAGGTACGACGCATCCTCGAGTTCTGTGGCTTGCCGTTTGAGGCAGCTTGCGTTGATTATCACAAAACCGAACGAAACGTTCGAACACCAAGCTCCGAACAGGTCAGACAACCCATCTTCTCAACATCGCTGGAACAATGGCGGCACTTTGAATCCCACTTAGAACCACTAGTCCGTGCACTCGGACCAGAGGTGCTTGAACGCTATCCTTTAAAAGGAAACAGTTAATGGAAACTCCAAAGGTATCCTTTGAAATCGACAAGCAGGTATTTATTCCATCGGTTGCGGTGTTGGTCTTATTGGTCGCATTCTCAGCTATCGCGCCAGAAATGGCAGGTGGCGCTTTCCAATCACTACAGGACGCCATCGTTACCTATGCGAGTTGGTACTATGTGCTTGTGGTGGCCATTATTCTGGTAGTTGTCACATTGGTCACGTTTACGCGGTACGGCAATATTAAACTTGGACCCGACCACTCGACACCCGACTACTCATTTGTTTCCTGGTTTGCGATGCTTTTTAGTGCCGGTATGGGTATTGGACTTATGTTTTTCGGAGTGGCAGAACCCGTCATGCACTTTTTGAATCCTCCCCTTGGGGATGCAGGTACGGCAGAAGCAGCAGCGGAAGCGATGAAGCTAACGTTTTTTCATTGGGGCATTCACGCCTGGGCCATGTATGCGATTGTGGCCTTAATTTTGGCCTATTTTGCCTATCGACATGACTTGCCACTCACCCTTCGATCTTCACTATACCCACTCATTGGTGATCGAATCTATGGACCCATCGGCGCGCTGATCGATATATTTGCCATCCTTGGAACGGTATGTGGTGTAGCCACTTCTCTGGGTCTTGGTGTGTTGCAGATAAATTCAGGTCTATCCTATCTATTCGATATTCCAGTGAGTTCAACGGTTCAGGTAATTCTTGTGGTGGTGACTACAATTCTAGCCACGGTTTCGGTTTTGTTGGGTTTAGATGCAGGTATCAAACGACTATCAGAAATTAATATTGCCCTTGCGGTGATGTTGCTAATCGGAGTGCTAGTGATTGGACCTACAGTCTACCTGCTGCAGATGTTCGTCCAGAATACCGGCAACTATGCCTCGGAACTGATTTCTAAAACGTTCAATTTATATGCCTATACCCCGACTGACTGGATTGGTGGTTGGACAATTTTCTACTGGGGCTGGTGGTTAAGCTGGGCGCCTTTTGTGGGACTGTTTATTGCCAGAATATCGCGAGGTCGAACCATTCGTGAGTTTGTACTGGGTGCAATGTTAGGCCCAACGCTGTTTACCTTGTTTTGGATGACTGTATTCGGCAACAGCGGAATCGATTTGATTTTGAATCAGGGGATGGCCTCCTTTGGTGCAGCAGTTCAGGCAGATACTTCTGTGGCATTGTTTAAATTCTTCGAGGCCTTTCCGTTTTCTCAGGTCCTGTCTTTTGTTGCCGTCTTAATGGTTATTGTGTTTTTTGTCACTTCAGCTGACTCCGGGGCGATGGTGGTCAATATGCTCAGCGCCCACGGCAAAGACGACACGCCTCTATTACAACGGTCTATATGGACAGTATTTATTGGCCTGATTGCAATTGTACTGCTCCTCGCCGGTGGCCTGTCATCACTGCAAACCGCCGCCATTGCGAGCGCGTTACCATTCTCCTTAGCGTTGTTGTTCTCAATGTGGGGTTTTTGGAATGCCCTGGCGACGGACGTGAAGAAACAGGATGCGCTGCTGATGCAAATCAGCACGCCTGAATCGACACCCTGGAAGGAGCGTCTCGCTAATCTACTCAATTATCCCGGCGCAACAAGGGTGCGGGACTTTCAAAAAACAACGGTATTGCCCGCGATGCGCGACTTTGCGGCTGAACTTGAAAAACAAGGTCTTGAGGTAACCGTCAAGGTAAATGGCGAGGCCAGGTCAACGGAGTTGGAAGTTATGCACGGCGATGAGTCGGACTTCCGCTACTGTGTGATGCTCAGCGAACAAACTTTACCCCATGATGCGTTGGTTGGCGGTGATGAGGACGCTGGACAGAATGAAACCTATTATCGTGCTGAGGTCCATTTACAAGAGGGTGGGCAAGACTACGATGTGATGGGCTGGACCCAGGAACAATTGATCGGGGATATTCTAGATCAGTACGAACGCCATTTACATTTTCTGCATGTTGTTCGGCAGTAATAATATCCGTTAATGCGGTAGCGCTGCGCCCCAGGGGCGCTGTGTCATCAAGCTTTACATTATATATCGCCTGTATTATAACGAACGTTATATAAAAAGGTGATCAAATGAAGCTAGATATTTTCTCAGAAATACAAAAGAGGGACTGCGATGCGAATGGTGGTTTTCCTCAGTTGTTCCAAGAATCCCTCGAACAGGCGAAAGCCGCAGAAGCGGCAGGCTTTGAATGTTGGTGGGAGGTAGAGCACCACTGTACACCAGATTTTAGCTATAGCTCCTGTCCGGAGATGATGTTACAAGCTATTTTGACCGCAACAACAACGCTGCGGGTTGGTCATGCGGGCATCCTTGCTCCCTTTGAAATTAATCATCCACTGCGAGCCGCGGAACGAGTCGCGATGCTCGATCAGATTAGTGGCGGCAGAGTTGAGGTTGGGCTAGCAAAATCAGGAGGTAAGGAGTGGGAGACCTTCGGCGTGACTGAACAGCAAGCAATCTCTGATCTTGCCGAGGCAACATCATTGCTTGCCCAGGCCTGGACTAAGAACCCCTTTAGTTGGGACAGCGACAGATGGCAGGTAGGCGAGCGAGACGTACAACCCAAAGTGTTGCAGTCGCCTCATCCACCTATGTGGCACACCTGCTCGAGCCCTGGCTCGTTTGTTAAGGCCGGCGAACTTGGGGTTGGCGTTCTAGGCACAACCCTTTTTGCGCCCATTAATTCCGTCGCCGAGATGCTCAAGGGTTACCGAACGGCAATTGCTGACTGTGATCAACCCGCGGCCTCATTTATCAATAATCAGGCCGGCATTTTCACCTTTGTTCATGCCCGAAAGTCGGAGAAAGAGGCCATTAACAGTGGCGCACCAAGATCTGCCCTTTGGTATGTGAGTTCTGCACCGAGGGTGTTTAAAGTGCCTCGCGAGATTTTCTATCAAGCGATTCGAAGCCAGACCGACCCGCGTTCAAATCCAGCCCTGTCCACCACAGCACTAACAACCGAAGAAACGCCGGATACATCGGATGTGACCGACGAAAATCCGGTTGTAGCATTAATGAAGCGGGAGTTTGCCGGTGAAGAAATTTCGAATGAAGAAATTTATGAAACCATCCGACATATCGATTCAATCATCATTGGTGATGTTGCAAGTTGCCGTAGAAAAATGGAAAAGTTTAGAGATATAGGTGTTGATCGATTGATGTGCCTGGTTCAGATGGGAGAGGTGCCGCACGGGGAAGTGCTTGAAACGATTAAGGTGATTGGCAGTGACCTGTTGCCTGATTTTGCTTTGTAGGAGGCCTTATGACAGATCTACCCGATGTAACCGATGATTATTGTCAATCGCTCTGGACCCAGGTTTCAAACTGGGGCCGATGGGGTGATGATGATCAAAAAGGAGCGCTAAATTTTATTGATGCTGCCAAGCGCCAGCAGGCAGCGCGCCTGGTGTCCGAAGGTGTTGCCATTGGTATTGGTAATCCCTGGCCGGTGGACCCAGCGCCGCATAATATGTGGCCAGCAGAACATCGCATGGTGAGGGCCGGTGATGATTGTGATTACCCTGGGGTACCCGGGCTATCCGTTGCTCTGGACTACATCGGGGTTGAGACCCACGGTATTGCTTGCTCCCACATTGATGCGCTTTGTCATGTGTTTGTCGGGCACAAGATGTATAACGGCTTTCCGGCTTCCGAGGTTAAAAGTACCGGTGCACTGAAGAATGATATGACCCCGATGGAGGAGGGTATTGTCACCAGAGGTGTGCTGTTAGATTTACCTAGAATCAAAAAGCAAACATTTCTAGATGGATTTGATCGAATTACCATCCAAGACCTGGAGCGAGCAGAACAGGAACAGGGTCTTAAGGTCGAACCCGGTGATGTGTTGCTTATTCATAAAGGGCGTCAGGCTAGAGTGGAATCCGTTGGCCTGTTTGATCCTGTTGTCAGCGGAATGCCGGGTCTACATCCGGAATGTGCAACCTGGCTCCATCAGCGGGGTGTTGCGGTTCTAGGGAGTGACTATATGAATGATCCCCAGCCGAATTGGATCAACGAACAATGGCCTATCCCTATCCATTATCTGGGCATTTGCGGTATGGGCATGGCGCTACTCCACAACCTGGACACAGAGGTCTTGGCACGACATTGTGATGGCAGTAGTCGATGGGAATTCCTGTTGACCATCGCGCCATTAAAAATTCCAGGTGCAACTGGCTCTCCCGTAAATCCCGTTGCTATGTTCTAATTAGCATAAGAGTGACCTAATCGGGAAATGTGGTGCCAAAAGTTGTTGATCACGAAGCTCGTCGAAAATTTTTTATCGACGCGGCGTATGAAAGTATTCTAGAAGATGGGTTGGCGAAAACTACGATCCGCAGCGTGGCAAAGCGTGCAGGCTTTACTACCGGTGCTTTAGTCCACTATTTTAAGGACAAAGAAGAGCTTATTCGTCAGGTTCTTGAAGCTGATGGATCTAAAGTGCGAAGTAAAATGGTGGATGCCCAACAAACCTTCAAAGGGCGAGTGGCATTACGTAAGGTGTTACTTGAGGCGCTGCCCAAAGACAAAAAATCCTCTGCGAGATGGAGGATTTGGTTGGCGCTCTGGTACCACTCAGAAGGTCATCCAGAAATGCGTAAAGAGGAGCGCCGACGTTACAAAGAATGGATTGGCAGGATTTCTGAAATGCTCAACGAGTCGATTGAGCTTGGCGAACTGCCGGATAAATTTGATGTGGCGGGTGAAGCGAAAGCGCTGGTAGCACTCGCGGATGGACTGGGGGTTCAGTATTTAATGGCGAACGGGCGTCTCTCCGGCAAGCAGATCACTCAAATAATAGACTCTAACCTCGCACGGCTTTATTCCTAGGTACTACTCGATACTAATTTTGCTTGATGGTCCTTGCGGTCAGATATAACATAACGTATGTTATATAACGTCTGTTCTGTAAGGGGGGTTAGAATGCGAGCTACCAATGTATGTGTCGTTGTTTCGGTTTTCCTAAGTACGAATCTGTTTGCGGAGACGAGCAGGGTTATCGAAGAAGTTGTGGTGACCGCTGAAAAACGGGAATCAACAGTTCAAAAAACATCTATATCGATTACCGCCTACTCTGACGAAATGTTGGAGCTGCGAGGAATCGGTAACGTGGAGGATCTTCAGTTCTCTGCGCCAAACCTGGTTATCAGCCATAATTCTCAATCACCAGTTACCTATGCCTATATTCGTGGTATTGGTTCTGATCAACTGGTGGCGGGTTTTGACCCAGGCGTTGCCTATAACGTTGACGGTATATATGTCGGTCAGCCCTCGTCCATGCCAGGCGATCTCTGGGATCTTGAACGCATAGAAGTACTGCGTGGACCACAGGGCACGTTGTATGGCCGAAACACCACAGGCGGGTCCATTAACCTCATCACAAAGGAACCCACGGCGGAATTTGAGACTTTTGGTGACGTCACCTTTGGAGACTTTAATCGGCGTCGCATTAGAGGCGTTGTAAATGGTGGTAACGAGGTGGTCGCTGGGCGCCTGTCATTCATCAGCGATGAAAATGATGGCTACCAGGAGAACCTTGCGGGTAGCGATGGTGATGTTACGGATTATCATTCGATGCGCGGCAAGCTAAAGTTTGATCTAAGTGATCGGGCGGAACTATTGATCACCGCACAGCGATTTGAAAATGATGGGCAACAATCACAAAAAAAACGAGAGGCTTTTGCACCTGTTGAGCTAGCCCCCGGGTTTATCGTTGACGTTTACAACGGCGCGATTCCGAATCCAACCAGCCCAAGAAAAGTAGCCAAGGACTATCCCGAGGATCTTGATTTAACCAACACATCTTTTAATGCAAGGTTCACCTACGATTGGGATAGCGTCAGGTTAGTTGCAATCTCAGGCTTAATTCGTAATGACTGGTTCCAGACTTCCGATATTGATATGTCGAACAATCCCGTCCAGACCCAGGACTGGGATATGGATACCCGACAGTTTTCCCAGGAGTTCCAGCTCGTTTCGAACTCCGATGGTCCCTGGGACTGGATCTTAGGCGTTTTCTACTTTGATGAGGATCTTGATACAGACTATATTTTTGACGACACCTCGGTAGCGGGCTTCACCTTTATGAATGGCGGCGAGCTGGAAACCAAATCAAGGGCTGTATATGGTCAGGTCGCATACGACTTCAGAGAATCCGGCTCACCCTTCAAGTTGACCGCAGGCTTACGCTGGACCAAAGATGAAAAGGATATTTTTGAGTACCAGCAAATTCCCCAGTTTGCAGTGGATCTGAGTGGATCTATGGATGAAGACTGGAGCGAGATGAGCGGCAAGCTTGCGGTTGACTGGTATATATCTGAAGACGTACTCGGCTACGCATCTTATTCTCACGGATATAAGGGCGGCGGATTCTCCATGGGGCAGTTTGATGCATTTGATCCAGAAAAAGTGAATGCCTTAGAGATTGGCCTGAAGTCCCAGTTTTGGGATCAGCGGGCCCAGGTCAATGTCGCGTTGTTTAGTAATGATTATCGGGACCTACAGGTTAACTTTTTGCAGTTTACCTCCTTCACCACTGACAATGCCGCTGAGGCGAGTATCAACGGCCTCGAAATTGAATCGACATTCCTGCCAACGGACGGGCTAACCCTAAATGTCAATCTAACCTGGCTTGATGCGACCTTTGATGAGTATCAATTTACGCCCGTTATCGATCTTTCCGGTGATACGTTGAACCGTGCGCCAGAGTATACCGTGGGCTTGTCAGCACAGTACGAATGGCAGATTGGCCAGCACGGTAATCTACTGGCGCGCCTCGATTACTACTGGCAGGACGAGGTCTTTTATAGGGTCCAGAATATTGATCGCCATAGGGAAGATAGTTTCTCCACTGCTGACGCTGTATTGATGTGGAACAGCCCATCAGGGAAATGGTCGATTGATGGTTTTGTGAAAAATCTCGGTGACGAGGATAACTTGAGAGGACTAACGGTTTCCGATGGTTTGTCGACGGGCAACAATAGCTTTGAAAGTTACTATCCACCCAGAACCTACGGTGTTCGGTTTGGCATAAGGATGGGAGAATAAAATGCCAGCGTGGAGAGCGAGATCCATATTTCACTTCGTATTGCCCTGTACTAATGTTGAAGCGTCAACGGAGTTTTATGGCCACTTTGGCTTCGAAGTCATAAAAGATAATCGAGATGTCGAATGGCCCGACTTTGTAGGGGCAAACTTCAACATGAAACCGGGGGCGCAGGGACGAGCGGTCCAGCTGATTCTGCCCCATGACGATGAGCTCCAGACCCGTATCGACTTGATCGAATGGGTCAGGCCACGCTGGCACAATGAAAATGATGGTCGGCCGTCGGAGGAACAAATCCCAAGAATTCTGGCATTGCTAACGGAGAATGTTCAGGATGCCTATGTCGATTTGGTCAGTCGGGGTCTGAAACCTACCCAACCGATTCGGCCCCCTGATGAGGTGATAGGTGTCAAAGGTGTGGTGTGCTTTGCGGACCCCGACAATCATATTGTCGAACTGATTGAGTACTTCGGAGATCAGCTAGGCAGTCGTACCGACGACCTCCCTAAGCGGACTTAGTCGCGAGTGCTAGTATCACCTACCATGAAGTCTGTAGGATCTTGCCAATTCTCCCTTGCAGAGCGGCTGTAACAATTGTGGGAGCAATGGACAGCTCTTCGCAGGCCTCAGCGATGGAGCGTACTGGTTTTATTGGGTCTCCGGTACCATCTCGGTACGCCGCCAGCATCCTTGATATGCCGTAGTTTAAATCTGTGGGTGCCACGATGATGCGAATACTATCGAATTCATGGTGTGGATCGAGTTTGATGAAAGATCGGAGGGTGTCTGAAGCAGCTGTTATTTGAGCGCCTTCTCGAAAAATAAGTAGCTGGTTAATGCGCGAGATCTCGGTTCCTTTCGAAAGTGCATACTCCCGACAGCCCTTAAAATCATCGATACTCACATCGTCAAACATATCGTAGATGATCAGTGCGGGGTTTTCGACCTGGATAATGGTGTACGCCAATTAGCTGATTCCCCGTGACGTTATAGAATTCGCCCGGCAGAACCCATAGGGAAAAGCAAAACCTGATCGAAAGGTGCAACCAATTTTGATTGCAATCACAACTTCGTCGTAGCGGCGGGCTGATTTGTCGTAGAGCTCTCTCACGTTCATGGTCTACGGTTTCCTAAGGATGAGGACGGTTCATCAAAATGGTCTTTGGCAGCCATCGTTTCTGATGGCTCAAGGTAAATTTTGAATCCATTTAATACTTTTGTTGGCGAAGTTGCTGTTCAAAATACGCAATTGTTACTTGATAACTTTCGATATGCTTTTCATTTCGGATTCGGTTAGCGTTTCGACCTGATCCAAGTGCCAATTTTTCCGTGCTCGATTTAATGAGTGTGAGCCGTTCTTGCATCAGATGGATAATATTTGATAGATCATCAATACCATAAGTTTCCAGAAACAAGTCAAGCCTTCGTGCGAAATGTTCCGGTTTTTGCACCCCCCAGTTCTTTTGTTGTTCAGGCGTTCCAAGGGGTAAGCATCGGATAGCTGCGTATGCGATATCCCAGGCCCGTGTGCCTGGACTACAGGTATCAAAGTCGATGATGGCGATGGGATTATCTTTTTCATAGATCAGGTTGTAGGTGGCAAAGTCGTTGTGACAAATGACTTCTGGTGCGAATACAGAGACAGCGCTCCCTTGCCATATGGGATAGGTGTTCCAGTCGAAGCTAGCGGTACTGTCGTGAAAAAGCCTGAGCATTTGTGCTTCCTTGACCAGAGTCGCGTCGCTCCAGGCGAACGGGGGAGCGGGGTAGTGGCCCGCTGTACCTGCGATATAAGAGAGGATTTGACGGTTATGTTCGTCTATACCTAAAAAACGAGGCGCGTAGGGGAATTGAATTTTTTCCAAATGACACAGTAATGCTTCGACCGCGCTAGCCCATGGCCCCCGGGGTTTCCTGATGGTATCTCCAATTTTGACCACCCCATCGGTGGCGCCGTTGGTAAGATTTTTGATCGACATTTTCGGAGTTTAACCACTGCGGATTCTAAACGCGACGGGCATCTTTTGGATTATGAATCCGCTTTGATTGCTGCGGCGAGCCTTTTTAAGCTCTCCTCTGGCCATGTGGTTTGTCGGTCGTACAACTCAGGAAACTGAAGGACATTGTCGGGTAAGACAAGCCAATCATGTTTTTGCTTCGTGAAAATATGGGCGTTGATGGTGATTCGTCTTGGGTCGTCAAGTGACCCTACCTGAAAAATAGCGCTGCGAGGATGGTTTGTTGCGGTTGAGTAGAGCTGTTCACCACAGGTTGAGCAAAGGTGTCGATGACGGTGGGGCGCTTGTTCAATAGCCTTAACTATCAAGCTGCCCTGGATCAGTTCGATATCGGATTCCAACATGATAGTGGTAATGCCAAAGGCGGAACCGGTGTTTTTCTGGCAAGTTAGGCAGTGGCATGCATGAACAAATAGCGGTTTATCACGCAGATTAACGCGCGTTGTACCACACCGACAGCCACCTTCTAATCTGGGATTTGAATCATCCACCCATTGATACGCTTGCGCATTTTGGCTCACACGTCATATGTGGTCACCTCATATTCGTTGCCGTCTGGGTCCGTGAGATAGAGAGAGTGGGCAAGGTCGTGATCTTCAAAGTGAAAATCAACGTTCTGATTGTTGAGGTGCTGCCTCATTTGATCGAAGCCTTGCCTGGTAACCTTCATCGCAACGGCGCTAGTGTTGGATTTTGAGCCGGTGAATAACGCTAAATGCACGCCGCCATTTGATATTGTCAGTGGACCGCCATCCACGGCCCAGAATTCATATTCTTTGACCCGCTGCATACCCAAAATATTCTGATACCAGATCTCGGCTTGCGATCTATCTGTGACGTAAATATGGATATGATCGATTTTTTCAAATTCAATTTCCATTCATACTTCCCCGGTAGGACTAGCTCCAGTATAAAAGCATCAGAATAAGGTTTCAAAACCCGTTGTTCGGTCGTGGCCCGTATTTTTGAGGTATCATCTGGCGACTGGCTCAAAGGATGGCGTGAAGATGCACATAGAGAACATACTAAATCTCGAACAGTACCCCCTCAACGATCGAGAGAACCCCCAACGCCGCCAGCTGGTTGAACAATGCAAATCAGACCTGGCGAACAATCTTTATTGTGTCATCCCCAACATTATTCTGACGGAGGCTCTAGACGCCATGAGCGCCGAGGCAAAGGGGCTGCTGCCGGTGTCGAATCACAACAATGCCCTTAGGAACTGCTATCTGCACCGACAAGTAGATGCGTCGCTTGCCGAAGATCACCCACGTAATTTACAGGATCGATCAAGCGTTCGCATGATTGCTTATGACCAGATACCGGATACATCACCGCTCAAACTGTTCTACCAATCAGAAATGGTCCGACAGTTAGTCGCGGAGATTGTGAATGAAGGTGAGCTGTTTGTGAACGAGGACCCGTACCAGCCGGCTAATTATGTTTGCTATCGTAATAAAGACGAATCCTCCTGGCACTTTGATTCAGATAATTCGTTCACCATGACGCTGATGATCCAGCCTTCAGATTCAGGCGGTAATTTTGAGATGTCACCAAACACTCGATCTTTGCCCGATGAAAACTATGAACATGTTGGCGAAGTATTAGGTGGTAAACGAAATGACACGGTTATATCCGTCGGCCGTGAGCCCGGTGCACTATGTATTTTTAAGGGCTGCAACTCTCTTCACCGTGTCACACCCGTGCGAAGTGACAAGTTGAGAATCATGGGAGTCTTCGTGTATGAATTCAGCGCTGGGATTGTAGGTGACCCTGAAGTGAATGCCACCATCTACGGCCCACGGGTCGCGGAAGCAATGAGCGGTGTTGATGGCTAGTTCGACATTTAAAAGTCACCGGATAGGTCTCAGACTTTTTGCTGCTGATCAGGTTTGATCTGGCAGGTTGGCTAACATAAAGCGTTTGACGTTCTCACCCATCACCATCCTAATTTCATGCTCGGTAAAACCCTGATCCAACATTGTCTGGGTCAAAATTGCCAATTCGCTTGTATCAAACAGCACTTCAGTTGCACCGTCGTAATCTGAGCCCAGGGCAATGTGCTCAACCCCCAATAAATCAATCCCATATCTGATTGATTTTACAACCCCTTCCGGGGTGAAATCACATACAGCTGCATCCCAGTAACCGATTCCAATCAAACCGCCTTTTTCGGCGAATCGCTTCATGAGTTTGTCATCCAAATTCCTGGCTCCCTCGCAGATGCCATTTAGTCCGCCATGGGAAAGAATCAGGGGTTGTTGGGATAGTTCCAATACATCGTTAACTATCTGGGGCGATGCATGGGCCACATCAATCATGAGCCCCAGTTCATTTGCCCGCTTAATGACCGACTCACCGAATGGCGTCAGACCTTCACCGCTGACACCATGTAATGAACCACCAAGCCTGTTGTCAAAAAAATGCGTTAGCCCCGTGATTCGTAGTCCTTGATCAAACAGTTTATCCAGATTGTTCAAATCGCCTTCGAGGGGATGCGCACCTTCGATTAAGTAGATGCCCGCGACTATTTTTTCTCCTCTTTTTCCTTGTTCTCGGGCAGATACGAAGGACGCCATGTCCTGTTTTGACAGCAACAGTCTAAAAGTACCATCGCTATCCTCGGCAATTCGATAAAGCTTTTCCAATTGATATTTGGCGCGTTCATAAATGCTATCCCAGGTAGATAGGGGCCACATTTGAGCCTGGACCAACGCTGTTATCCGGTCGCTATTGGAGGTGTTTTTATCGTAGTTCTGTCCTTCCGGACTTTTTGTGGTTGCTGAAAATACCTGAAGGGCCACGTTTCCCCTCTGTAATCTCGGTAGATCAACATGGCCTACGCTAGCCTCCTTGAGGAAGTTGCGTTTCCATAACATCGAATCCGTATGTAGATCCGCGATGAATAGAGTGTCGTGCAGTGCCTGGGCATCCGGACGAATCACGTAGGGTTCGTGGGGTTTAATTCGGTTAATGCTAGATTCAAGAATGCCGGGGACAATAAAGTGCAATAAGCCAACAGACGCAACAATGAGTGTGCCCACAGTGAATAAAACAATTTTCTTGATGTGCATATGATAGCCGACTTAATAGGTTGTCAGGGCCAGTATAATTTTGGATAGCAGACCCGGTCCAAATATTGCGTAGACATAAGCTTCGCTAACTGTGGCACCGTAGCGAAAATATGTTGCGCCTAAGGTTGTGTGGAGCCCGCCAATCAGAGTGATGTTAATGATGACGGTAGACCAGAAAACCCGGCGAAATGATTGTTTTTTCGTTTTGTGTCGCAAGCGCTGCTGAGCCAGGAGTGCGCCAGGCCAGCCACAAAGTAGCGCGCCTAGATGCAATGTACTTTCCGGTGTTCTCCATTCGCCTTTTTTTGCGGCGAGTTTATCGGTGGAATATAAGACATAAGTCAGAACACTAGAGAATATGAATAAATAGGGGATCAGCACGGGGGTGTATCCAAGCATAAACGAAGCCGCTACAAATACACTCCAGATGAAAACGAAAAAATATTGAAACCCCATAGACTTCACGCATTCATATCACCCCGCTAGGGGTTCAAATCCTCAATTTGGCTTCGCGAATATGCTTTTGCCTGGAGATTGGTTATTTTTCCACGTGCCAATTTCCGAAGAAAAATTAGGTG
>TARA_R110002072_G_scaffold235697_2_pt1 | contig 19972 bp, 20 predicted proteins | sample TARA_R110002072 | Tara Oceans TARA_R110002072 (sample SAMEA4397118) | marine metagenome | biome: Polar Biome; feature: [SRF] surface water layer (ENVO:00010504); material: water (ENVO:00002006), including particulate matter (ENVO:01000060) such as... | depth 5 m | reverse complement strand
ACTATTTTAATAAACTTTTGGAGATTGGCTTTATTTATTTATATTTGATATTCCTCACATAATAAAGTACAATACACAATAACAAGTTGATTTTGGGAAAATTGATTGTTGCTTAACACTTGGTAAACAATTATTGTTTATGTTTGTCGTTTAGCTTGGTATTATTTAAAACATTTTTATATTAGCTGAATCATTACAAATATGCGACCCCAAATCGTTAAAAAAATATCACTTCTTTTTATACACTTTTTTGTGTGTGCGGTTGCATTGGGGCAACAGACGCCACCGCCGCCACCTGAAAGAACACCTGGACCTCAGCTTCCTATAGATAACCATATTATAATATTGATTTTATTTGGAGTTTTATTAGGCGCTTACTTTTTATTAAGAAAAAAGTCTGTGAAATTATAAACCCGACAACTTTTTCAAGTATTTTCCTACAAGATCAAATTCCAGATTAACAATTGACCCCATATTTATTTTTTTGAAGTTTGTATTTTCGTAGGTGTAGGGAATAATCGCAACAGAAAAAGAATCATTTTTTGAATTTACAACTGTGAGACTCACGCCATTTATAGTGATAGATCCTTTTTCAATAGTAATGTTTCCAAAGCCGGGATTATATTGAAATGTAAAATACCAACTTCCTGAGGCCTCCTTAATTTCTGTACAAACCGCTGTTTGATCTACATGACCCTGCACAAGGTGACCATCCAACCGATCGCCAAGCTTCATCGCTCTTTCAAGATTTACCCAATCACCTATCTGAAGATGACCTATGTTTGACTTATCAAGCGTTTCTCTGATGGCAGTCACTTTATAAATAGGTTCGTCAATTTCCACCACCGTTAAGCAAACACCATTGTGTGAAACGCTTTGATCTATTTTTAACTCTTGGGTAATCTTACTTTTTATTGAAATGTTTAAGTTGCTTCCCTCTTTTTCAAGGTTTATGACCTCACCCATATCTTCAATGATTCCTGTAAACATATTCCGTTTATTTGGTTAAATTTGTACTTTTAAATAACGCTTGTAAAATTAAGCTAAATGCTAAACCTTACCTAAAAACTACTTCAAAAAAGAATGAGCAAGCAGGAAACTATTATAGTAGGAATTTCAATAGGAGATTTAAACGGCATTGGCCCTGAAATTGTTTTAAAAACGTTTGAGGATCCCAGAATGCTTGAATTTTGCACCCCTTTAATTTTTGCTTCCGTAAAATCATTATCATTTATAAAAAAGGCTTTAGAGATTAGCACTCCAATTCATGGGATTGATCATATCAATCAATTGATACCAGGCAAGGTGAATGTTCTGAATGTTTGGAAGGAAAATATAGATATAGACTTTGGAGTTGAAAACAATACAATGGGTGAATATGCCATAAAATCACTACAAGCAGCTGTTAAAGCATTAAAATCAAACATCGTTGATGTACTTGTTACAGCTCCCATAAACAAGCACAACATACAATCTGAAAAATTTAAATTTCCCGGCCATACAGACTACCTTGCGCAGGAGCTAGAAGGCGAAAGCCTCATGTTTATGGTAACAGATAAACTAAAAGTTGGATTGTTGACAGACCACGTCCCCGTTAAAGACATTTCAAAACACATCACTAAACAACTTATAGAAAAGAAAATCGATACCATTTATAAAGCATTAAAACAGGATTTTGGAATCACTGTGCCAAAAATTGCTGTTTTAGGCATCAATCCACACACGGGAGATAATGGGGTCATTGGCGATGAAGACGACAAAGTACTCAGACCAACATTGGAGAAAATAAATCACTCAGGTAAAATAGTATATGGCCCTTATGCTGCAGATAGTTTTTTTGGCTCAGGGAATTATAAAAATTTTGACGCTGTAGTTGCCGCATACCATGACCAGGGTTTGATACCCTTTAAAACCTTATCTTTTGGGCATGGGGTCAACTATACCGCCGGCCTTAGTAAAGTTAGAACATCACCTGATCATGGCACCGCTTATGATATCGCAGGAAAAAATACAGCAGACTTTACCTCCTTCAAAGAAGCTGTTTTTAAAGCCATACAGATTTACAAGAACAGAAATCAATATAAAGAAATTGCTAAAAACCCACTTAAAGCAACATTCAAAAAGTTATCCACAAAAAAGGGTTGATAAAATATCAATGCTTTGAAATAAATTTTTATCTTTGCACCCGCCTTTGACGAAAGACATTGGGCAAAAATTATTGACGTAATGAAGCATATGAAAGAGTTTACAATCCCTTTTGTAGGATTGAAGCAAGGTGAGCATCATTTTGAGTACAAAATAGACAATACGTTCTTTTCACATTTTGAGTATGATGAATTTAATAATGTTGCCGTTATAGCAAAAGCGTTGCTTATTAAAAAATCAAATTCGCTGGAGTTTAACTTTACCATAAATGGTATTGTAAATGTAAATTGTGATGTTACAAATGAACCTTACGACCAGCTAATTGAAGGAAACCACCATCTTGTGGTAAACTTTGGAGATGAATATAACGATGAAGACGACACACTTCTGCTAGTTCCACAAGGCACTTATGAAGTGAATATTCAGCAATATATTTATGAGCTTATAATCCTGTCTTTGCCGGCAAGAAGAGTACATCCCGGAGTTGAAGATGGCACATTGAATTCAGAAATACTTGATAAACTTAAAGAGTTAACACCTAAAGAAACGGAAGAGCAATCTTCAAAAAATGAAATAGATCCCAGGTGGGATGAACTAAAAAAACTATTAACGGATAAATAAATATTGCAATGGCACATCCAAAGAGAAAAATATCAAAGACCAGAAGAGACAAAAGAAGAACGCACTACAAAGCAACTGCACCGCAAATTGGAACCGATCCAACAACCGGAGAAGCACACCTTTACCACAGAGCACACTGGCATGAAGGAAAACTTTATTACAGAGGTCAAATTGTTATTGACTCAGTAGAAGAAGTAGAGGCCTAAAAGCTCCTTTTCAAAAAAATAATATTAAACTCTCACTCGATGTGAGAGTTTTTTTGTTTTTAACTTTTCTATATCTCAAAAACAACTTAATTTGCGCCAGATTTTGACTTTATTTTCGTATTTTCATCAAATTATACGCGTTTTAGTCAATTTTTAGTGAAATTAACTTAGTAGTATGAACAAAATCACAGCAGCCATTACAGCTGTAGGAGCTTATGTTCCAGATTTTATATTAACCAATAAAATGCTTGAAAGCATGGTTGATACAAATGATGAATGGATAACCTCCAGAACGGGAATTAAAGAAAGAAGAATTTTAAAAGAAAAAGGAAAAGGTACCTCTTTTCTGGCAATTCAGGCTGCAAAAGATTTACTTCAAAAGAAAAACCTTGACCCAAAAGAAATTGATATGGTTATTATGGCAACCGCAACTCCAGATATGCCCGTCGCCATTACTTCTGCTTATGTAGCCACCGAAATAGGCGCCGTTAATGCATTCTCATATGACTTAATAGCTGCTTGCTCAAGCTTTCTTTTTGGAATGTCAACGGCTGCCAGATATATTGAATCCGGTAAGTATAAAAAAGTACTTCTTATTGGCGCAGATAAAATGTCCTCAATTATAGATTATGAAGACCGCACTACTTGTATCATATTTGGTGATGGTGGTGGAGCCGTTTTATTTGAGCCCAATGAAGAAGGTTATGGTCTTCAAGATGAATTTTTAAGAACAGACGGCATAGGGAGACAGTCTCTAAAAATTGATGCCGGCGGTTCTATTCTTCCTGCTTCAGCAGAAACAGTTTCAAATAAACAACATTATGTGTTTCAAGATGGCCAGACTGTTTTTAAATTTGCCGTTTCTAATATGGCAGATGTGAGTGAAAAAATTATGACACGAAATAATTTAACAAATGAAACTGTAAATTGGCTGGTTCCACATCAAGCAAACAAAAGGATTGTTGATGCTACAGCAAGAAGGATGAAACTTGATGAAAGCAAAGTCATGATGAATATTCACCGATATGGAAATACAACCTCAGCGACACTACCTTTGCTGTTGAGTGACTATGAAAAACAACTCAAAAAAGGAGATAACCTGGTTTTTGCTTCTTTTGGAGGAGGATTTACCTGGGGATCAATATATCTTAAATGGGCATATAACAGTTAAACAAAACCAAAACTAAAATCAATATTATGGATATCAAAGAAATTCAAAACCTTATTAAGTTCGTTGCCAAATCTGGCGCTAGCGAAGTTAAGCTTGAAATGGGAGATATTAAAATCACCATAAAAACAGGCGGAGAAGAATCAAAAGGCGAAACCACTTATATTCAACAAGTCCCCGTTCAGCAACAACCTCAACAGGTAGCTCAGCCCCAACAAGCCAATCAGGGAGCGCCTGAAAATGTTGGAGCCACCGCTAATGAAGATGACAAATATGTAACGATTAAATCACCTATCATTGGAACCTTTTACAGAAAACCTTCACCAGATAAACCCTCTTTTGTTGAGGTTGGAAGTACAATTAAAGCTGGAGACCCACTTTGTGTAATTGAAGCGATGAAACTTTTCAATGAAATTGAAAGTGAAGTTTCGGGTAAAATTGTAAAAGTACTCGTTGACGACTCTTCACCGGTTGAGTTTGACCAACCTTTATTTTTAATTGACCCGTCATAAAACCAAGCTGTTTATAACAGTTTCTATTTTTACAATACAAAAACTATTTAAGTTTAAACTTTAACTTAATAAACTATGTTTAAAAAGGTACTTATCGCAAACAGAGGCGAAATTGCTTTACGGGTTATAAGAACTTGTAAGGAAATGGGGATAAAAACAGTTGCAGTATATTCTACAGCAGACGCCGAAAGCCTTCACGTAAAGTTTGCAGACGAAGCAGTTTGTATAGGCCCACCACCCAGTAATTTATCTTACCTTAAAATGTCAAATATAATAGCCGCAGCAGAAATCACAAATGCTGATGCCATTCATCCCGGTTACGGATTTTTATCAGAAAACGCTAAGTTTTCAGCTATCTGTAAAGATCACGGTATTAAATTCATTGGGGCTTCTCCTGAAATGATAGACAAAATGGGAGATAAAGCATCTGCTAGAGCTACCATGATAGCGGCAGGAGTACCATGTATTCCAGGTTCAGAAGGTCTTTTGAAAGATTATGCAGATGCAGAAAAAACGGCTGATAAAATGGGCTATCCTGTTATGCTAAAAGCAACTGCAGGTGGAGGAGGAAAAGGAATGCGTGCCGTTTGGAAAAAGGAAAACCTGAAGGCAGCGTGGGACTCAGCCAGGCAAGAAGCAGGTGCCGCTTTTGGAAATGATGGCATGTATATGGAAAAACTCATTGAAGAACCCAGACATATTGAAATACAAGTGGTGGGAGACTCAACCGGGAAAGCCTGTCACCTTTCAGAAAGAGACTGTTCTGTTCAAAGAAGGCACCAAAAGCTCACAGAAGAAACACCCTCTCCTTTTATGACAACTAAGCTTAGAAAGGCCATGGGAGATGCAGCTGTAAAAGCCGCAGAATATATAAAATATGAAGGGGCCGGAACAGTAGAATTTTTGGTTGACAAACACAGAAACTTTTACTTCATGGAAATGAACACACGCATCCAAGTCGAGCACCCCATCACAGAGCAGGTGATTGATTTTGATTTAATCAGAGAGCAAATACTCGTAGCAGCAGGCGTGCCCATTTCAGGAAAAAACTATACTCCAAATTTACATTCGATAGAGTGTCGTATCAATGCAGAAGACCCTTACAACGATTTTAGACCCTCGCCGGGAAAAATCACTGTGCTTCATGCTCCCGGTGGTCACGGAGTAAGATTAGATACTCATGTGTATGCAGGATACAGCATTCCGCCAAACTATGACTCGATGATTGCAAAACTTATCACAACCGCTCAAACCCGAGAGGAAGCTATTAATAAAATGAAAAGAGCGCTGGATGAGTTTGTGATTGAAGGAGTTAAAACAACCATACCGTTTCATAGACAATTGATGGATCATCCTGATTATTTAGCAGGAAACTATACAACAAAATTCATGGAATCTTTCAAAATGGAAGAACCCGAAGAAGAATAATTAAGCAAAGCTCCGTAACGGAGCTTTTTTTAGATATGCACTTAAGCTATTGGGAAAATAAATCTTGGTTTCAATCCCTCGACTTTACAGTTGTGGGAAGTGGAATTGTGGGTTTAAATTGCGCACTCAGCCTTCGTAAAAAATATCCGAAAAGCAAAATTCTTGTTTTGGAAAGAGGACCTCTACCAAGTGGCGCAAGCACAAAAAATGCCGGATTTGCTTGCTTTGGAAGTCTTTCAGAAATTGTTGAGGACTTAAAATTCCACTCTGAAGAGGAAGTGTTTGGACTTGTTAAAATGAGGCTGGATGGATTGGATTTTCTCCGAAAAAACTTAGGTGATACCACAATTGATTATCAAGAATGGGGAGGGAATGAATTGTTTAGAAAAAATGATAGTTCACTTTTTGAAAGCTGCTTAACAAAAATAGAAGACGTCAATAAATTACTAAAACCATTATTCAAAACGGAAGCATTTATAGAGTCTAAAAATGAGTTTGGTTTTCAAAATATTATCGAAAATGTATTTTTTACCCCATTTGAAGGTCAAATCGATACCGGAAAAATGATGGTCGCTTTAGTAAAAAAGGCAATTTCAAAAAACATTTTAATCGTCAATGGCCTTGAGGTTACAAAATTTGGAGATAACAAAAGTAAGGTGTCAATTGAAATCAACAACAATTATCAGTTTGAAACAAATAAACTTTTGATAGCGACCAATGGATTTGCTAATGAAATTTTGGAGGAAGATATTCAGCCGGCAAGAGCACAGGTTCTCATTACAAAACCAATTAAAAACTTACAATTAAAAGGCAATTTTCATCTTGATAAAGGGTACAATTATTTTAGAAACATTGATAGTAGAATTCTTTTGGGAGGGGGAAGAAATTTGGATTTTGATCAGGAAGAGACAACAAAGTTTGGTTTAACAGAAAAAATTCAAACACATCTCGATCAATTGTTAAGTGAAGTGATTCTTCCCAATCAATCCTTTGAAATTGACCAAAGATGGAGCGGTATTATGGGGGTGGGCACCCAAAAAAAGCCCATAATAAAGCAACTTTCTGACAATGTGTTTTGTGGCATCAGGTTGGGAGGCATGGGAGTGGCGATTGGATCGTTGATTGGTAAAGATCTTGCGATGCTTAGCTAATTTAATCGTATTTTTATATGATTTGAAAAATTTTACAGAAAAATCAGTTATATTGTACCCTTGATTTACAGTTATTTAAAATTAGTAGTATGCATAAAGTAAAATTCCCCATTTCACTGCTTTCACTTTTCTTGTTATTTGCTTCTTGCTCATCAGATGATGAAGGATATGTTGCATTAAACATTATCACAAACAGCGATAGTGCAGAAGTATTTAGAAATTTAACAATTGAAATAGACGTGCTTTCAAATGACGAAAACATTCCTACAACGGGAACGCTCTCCCTTAGCACTCCACCACAAGGAACGGTTTCAGTCTTAGACCCAAACAACACACCTAATAATCCAAGCGATGACATCGTTTTATATACTCCTAGCATTACTTTTGTGGGAGAAGATTCTTTTCAATATACTATCTGTGATAACACAGAAAATTGTGCTACAGAAACAGTAACTGTCAATGTCCTTGAAGCATCACCGGTAAATTTTAATTTAGAAAATATGCCCTATCCAACGCTCTCTGAGTATAATTTTTATGATGGAAATATGGCAGATTTAAATCCTGTTTATGGGGTGTTGCCATATGAGTTAATCACTCCTTTGTTCACAGATTATGCAATTAAGAAACGATTTATTTGGATGCCCACAGGTTCTTCATCCAGTTATGTAAGTGATGGAGCCATTTTTGATTTTCCGGTTGGTACAATTATTATAAAAAACTTTTATTATGATAATGTGTTGCCAGAAAACCAAACGAAAATATTAGAAACCAGGCTTCTTATTAAAATGCCAACAGAATGGATTTTTGCTGAGTACATCTGGAATGATGAGCAAACAGAAGCGGTGTATGATATGCAAGGAAGATTTGTTCCAATAGAGTGGCTTCAGAACGGCGAGCCAAAATCTGTTAATTACAGAATCCCCTCTCAGTCTGAATGCTTGACCTGTCACAAAACAGTTGGTGATGCAATACCCATTGGGCCAAAACCACAAAACATAAACTCAATTTTTAACTTTCAAGACGGAAATAAAAACCAACTTGCCAAATGGGAAGAAATGGGATATTTAGAAAGTAATTATCCCGGAAATATTAATACTACAGTAAAGTGGGACGATCCCTCACAGCCATTAGAACTGAGAATGCGCTCTTACTTTGATTCAAACTGTGCTCATTGTCACTCCCCGGGGGGACATTGTGATTACAGGCCCATAAGACTTGCGTATAACGAGTCTTCAAACCCAGAAAATTTGGGAATTTGTGTAGAACCTGAAGGAGATATCAGTATTTGGATTGAAGAAGATCCCACACATTTGATTGCTCCCGGAGATATTGAAAACTCAGTTATTTACTTCAGAATGAATACTACTGAAGACGCCATAAAAATGCCACTTATTGGCAGAAATTTAATTCACGAAGAAGCAGTTTCATTACTGGTTGAATGGATAAATTCACTAGAGGGCAACTGCGAATAATTACCAAATATTAAAACCTTATAAAAATGAAAAAAATTACATTAGCAATCTTTGCCTTCGGCTTGAGTATCCAAGGCTTTAATGCACAAATTAGTTTCACCACCGAAATAATTCCAACTTCCGGACAATACAACATATGTGCTGTAGATATGAACGGAGACTATCTTGACGACATTGTCTCAGTAAGCGGTACAAATATTCAGGTGTTTTACCAAAACCCTGATGGAACTTTTACAGAACAAAACTTTACTACTACCCAGGCAAACAACTTGCCGTCATGGAGTCTCGCAGCCGGTGATATAACAGGCAACGGTTTCAACGATTTGATGTATGGAAGTAGCAGCGGCGTTACTTTTATGTATGCAGATAACAATGGAACTGGTTTTACTGAAGTCTCTTATCCTGAATTTGTTTTTGTACAACGCACAAACTTTGTTGATATTGATAATGATGGCAATTTAGATGCTTTTGCCTGTCACGATATTGCTCCCAATGTTTACTATATTAATGATGGTGATGGGAATTTAGAATACAATCAAGGGGGTCTGGGAGATGTTCCTGTTGGAGGCCATTATGGGTCTATTTGGATAGACTACAACAATGACGGTAATCTGGATTTATTCATTGCAAAGTGTAGTGGAGGTGGTCAAGGCGCCACGGCAAAATACAATGAATTACATAGAAATAATGGAGACGGTACATTTACAGATGTGAGCGTTGAGTCTGGATTGAGAGACCCTATACAAACATGGTCTTCTGCCTGGGGAGATTTTGACAATGACGGTTTCATGGATGTTTTGGTTGGAGCAAGTTCGTTTTCAGACGGAAGTCACAAACTGATGAGAAACAATGGAGATGGTACTTTTACAGATATTACTGCCGGATCTGGCTTTGATATTTTTGGCGGAACAAGTATAGAGCACGCTACTTATGACTTTAATAACGATGGTTATTTAGACATTATGGGGAATTCAAACACTATTTACCTCAACAATGGAGATATGACTTTTACGCCCTTTATAGTGCCATTTTCAGGAGCTTCAATTGCCGATTTAAACAACGACGGATTCCTGGATGCTTTTAGAGGAGGTAATATTCATTACAATGACGGCAACGACAATAACTGGATTGTCATTAATACACAGGGTGTAGAAAGTAATAGAAATGGTATTGGCGCCAGAGTTGAAATTACAAGTGCCTTGGGAACTCAAATTAGAGATGTAAGAAGTGGAGAAGGCTTTAGACATATGAGCACTTTAAATACTCACTTTGGCATTGGAAGCGATACCGAAATAGATGAACTTGTTATTAAATGGCCTTCAGGCATTGTTGATGTAATCACAAATCCTGACATTAACACCGCTCACCTCATTATTGAAGGTCAAACACTTAGTGTTGATGAAAATACACTAGCAAATATTTCATTGTCTCCAAACCCGGCTACAAGTTTGATAACAATTAACTACAGCGAAAACCTAAAAGGATCTGCAGTAGCTATCTATGACGTTATGGGAAGAACTGTATTAAGAAATACCCTTGAGAGAAATTCCATTGATGTTTCAAATCTTAATACAGGTATGTATTTTATAAATCTTAATTTAAATGGTAAAACGGCTCGATTAAAGTTTATTAAAAAGTAGTATACTAAAGTAAAATCAAATGAAAAATAGTATATTTTTTTTAGCATTGCTAATCTACACAAGCTCTTTCTCACAAATCAGTTTCACAACCGAAGGCTTTATCTCCTCTGGTCAGTATAACATTTGTGCGGTAGATATGAACGGAGATTATCTTGACGACATTGTCTCAATAAACAGCACAAACATCCAGATTTTTTACCAAAATCCAGATGGCACTTTTACTGAACAAAACTTTACAACCACTCCCGCACAAAACATGCCCTCATGGAGTCTTGCTGCTGGCGATTTAACGGGAAACGGATTTAACGATTTACTTTATGGTGGAGGCTCTGGAGTTACTTTTATGATGGCAAATGAAGACGGCACGCAATATGAAGAAGTATCTTTCCCTCAATTTGTTTTTTCACAACGAACAAATTTTGTAGACTTAAATAACGATGGACATCTAGATGCTTTTGTTTGTCATGACGTCGCTCCTAATGTTTACTACATTAATGATGGAGCTGGAAATTTAGAGTTCAATCAAGGAGGTATTGGCGACTTCCCTTCAGGTGGTCACTATGGATCAGTTTGGTTTGATTATAATAACGATGGCCTTCAGGATATGTTCATGGCAAAGTGTGGTGGAGGCATTGACAGAAGAACCAACCAGCTGTTTAGAAATAATGGTGACGGAACATTTACAGATGTTGCTGTTGAAGCAGGTCTAGACAACCCTCACCAAACCTGGTCTGCGGCGGCAGGTGATTTTGATAATGATGGTTTTATGGATTTGATGGTTGGGGTAAGTTCATTTTCAGATGGAGGACACGCACTTATGAAAAACAATGGAGATGGTACTTTCACAGACATAACTGTCGGCTCCGGTTTTGATATTTTTTCTGGAACGAGTACTGAGCACGCCACATATGATTTTAATAATGATGGTTATTTAGACATCATGGGAAACTCAAGTACTATTTTTTTGAATAACGGGGATATGACTTTTACACAAGTCGCGGCTCCTTTTTCATCAGCATCAATTGCGGATTTAAACAACGATGGTTTCCTTGATGCTTTTAGATCAGGTACTATTCATTACAATGACGGCAATGACAATAACTGGATTGTAATAAATACTCAGGGCGTAGAAAGTAACAGAAATGGTATTGGTGCTAGAGTTGAAATTACAAGTGCCCTTGGCACACAAATAAGAGATGTAAGAAGTGGTGAAGGGTTCAGATACATGAGCACTTTGAACACACACTTTGGTATTGGAAGCGATACTGAAATAGATGAAATTGTCATTAAATGGCCTTCAGGCATTGTTGATGTAATCACAAATCCTGACATTAACACCGCTCACCTCATCATAGAAGGTCAAACACTTAGTGTTGATGAAAATACACTCACAAATATTTCACTATCTCCAAACCCGGCTAAAAGTTTTTTAACAATCAACTACAGTGAAAACCTAAAAGGATCTGCAGTAGCTATCTATGACGTTATGGGAAGAACTGTATTAAGAAATACCCTTGAGAGTAATTCCATTGATGTTTCAAATCTTAATACGGGGTTATATTTTATAAATCTTAATTTAAACGGTCAAACAGGTAAATTAAAGTTTATTAAAAAGTAGAGATCTAACAGGACAGCGCATAACTATTTTTTCTGAAGGAAAGACGCCACATTCCATTTTTTAACTGCGTGTAATACACTGCTTAAAATCAAAACTATAGCTACCACTGTTGCTGTAACGGAAATTGTTTGCTCCCTTTCTAGGTTTGCTAAAGCAATTGCTATTAATGCCCAGGCACCCACCAGAGCAAATTCCGGTAAATTGCGGTTCCAGGTCACAAAAAGGTTCAGTAACCCTGCTATACTAATCATTGTAATCGTCCAAAACACTTCGCTCATTCCAAAGCCATCCCAGCCAATTTTGGTTAAATAACCGGCCACATTGGCAATAAGCGCTACAGATATCCAGCCCATATAAATGGAAAAAGGAAGCCTCACTAAAAAGGTGTATTTTAAAGTACTTTTTTCATTTAATTTATGAGTCTTAAAATGAATTTGTAAAAGCGAAACCAGTAGCAATGCCATAATTACTACAGAAAGTAACAGTTGCTCGTGTAACCAGGCAAAAAGCCATAAAGAATTAAGCATACAAGAAATAATAAACCAAAAACCCATTTTTTCGGCAAGACTAGTGTCCGGTTTTTTCTGAAACAAACCCAATCCCTGATAAATAACAAACCCTAACACTAATAAATAAATAATGCCCCAAATTGAAAAAGCATAGCCTGCCGGGGTGAATAAGTTTTGGACTTCTCTGGAAACAGTTGCATTTGTATTGTTGTTTATGAGCCCGGTGTTTGACAAATAATTGATAAAAATCATGGAGCCAAAAGCAAGTCCATTAAGGATTTGAAGAGATTTTTTCATTGTGATATGAACTAGTATTTAAAGGTAAGGTAAGTTATTAAAAAAGCAATTTTAATTTTCATAAAATCTATTCGATATTCTATCTTTGCACAAAACAACAAACCACATGTCATTTGAAGATTTATTTAGCGGCGGAAGCCACAAGCGAAAATTAGGACACTTTTCAGCCCTCGTGAATGTTGCGATGGTTGATGGGCCTCTTACCCCTGAGGAAGAGCTACTATTATTGCGTTTTGCAAGAAGGCTTGATGTCAATGAGTTGGAATACAATGAAATAATTAAAAACCCGAAGAAATATCCTATTTACCCTACACATTCACAAGAGATTAGACTCAAACAATTGCACGACATCTTTAGGATGATTTTTGCTGATGGAGAAATCGATCAAGAAGAGGCATCATTTCTCAATCGCTATGCCATTGCTTTAGGTTTTAAAGAGCAGGAAGCAGAACGCCTTATAAAGCGCTCCATTGAAATATTCACAGGTGGGCTCGACTTTTATGATTATGAATACCTGTTAAATAAGAAATAAAAAATATTAAAAACCCTGAAAGTGATTTTGGGGTTTTTATTTGGCCTTTGCCATAAACTCTTCAGCTTTATTCACCATATTTTTACTGCCGCAGAAAAAAGGTACTCGCTGGTGTAGTTCTGTGGGCTGGAGTTCCATAATACGGTTAAAACCATCACTTGCTTTTCCTCCTGCTTGTTCAACAATGAATGCCATAGGGTTGCATTCATAAAGTAATCTCAGTTTTCCGTTTGTTGCTTTGGAGCTTTTTGGATAGAAATAAATACCACCTTTTAAAATATTTCGATGAATATCAGAAACCAATGACCCTATATACCTGGACGTATAAGGCCTGTCATCCTCTTCCATCTGGCAGTATTTGATGTAATCTTTTACACCTTGAGGGAAATGAATATAATTACCTTCATTAACAGAATAGATGTTTCCATCTTCCGGAACGCACATATTGGGGTGCGATAAATAATAAGTCCCAATCGCCGGATTTAAAGTAAAACCATTCACCCCGTGACCGGTTGTATAGACTATCATAGTAGAAGTTCCATAGATTATATAACCTGCTGCCACCTGATTAATGCCCGGTTGAAGAAAATCTTCCAAAGTTACAGGTGTACCGGCAGGAGTGACCCTTCTGTAAATCGAAAAAATGGTTCCAACAGAAACATTTACATCTATGTTTGATGACCCGTCCAGGGGATCAATTAATACCACATATTTGTTTTGATTATTCTTTTCACGCCCTGAAATGGTGATAAACCCATCGTTTTCTTCAGAAGCAATTCCGCAAACGATTTCGCGGTTGGTCAATGTTTTAATAAAAGCTTCATTAGCAAATACATCCAGTTTTTGCTGTTCTTCACCTTGAATGTTTTTATCACCAAAGCCCCCCAAAATATCAACCAAGCCTGCTTTGTTTACCTCGTGGTTTACAACCTTAGCCGCTAATCTTATAGAGTTAATCAAACGGGAAAGTTCACCGGAAGAATAAGCAAAATCCTTTTGGTTTTCAATGATAAATTCGCCTAAAGTTTTGTTGTGGTCAGCCATTTTTTGAAAAAGATGTGAATTTCATACAAAAGTACATGAATTTTCCCCAATCAACACGAAATAAACAAATTGTAATATGTTTTTTGATTTTTATGTAATAAGGATTTCAAGTGCCACTAATCTTTGAATAATAAGGACAGGTAATAATTTTGTTTGTGCCTTCAAAAGTTACTTTGGTGGGTAAATTGAGCCAATGTGGAAGGTCGAGAAACAACAGCACGTGGCACACACGATGCAATCGTCCGGCAGCGGGGGTTTTTAGAAATAAACTTGCGGATTTAAGGTGCAATCGTGCGGGGGGATGGTATTAATCTCTGTCTTTTTTATCAAGTGACTCTAAATATTCAATATCTGTACAAATCATTTGTTGATTAAAAAAATATGACTCAACAACATTAAGCTCAGGGTCAAAAAGGGTTATAGTTGTGCTACCTATTCCACCTCCCCCAACAGCACAGTTTTTAGTCTCTGTAATTTTCCCTATATTTTCGATTCCATTTTCTTTAATAAAGTTTGTGATGTAGAATATATTATATGTATCTATCAAAAGAGGGTCACTTAAGGTTAGTGAATCAATTCTTATTGGATTTAAATTACTATCTTTAAAACTATAGCTTTTATGAAGTTTGTAATCTTTAATAAAAAAGATATTTGACATAAAATTATTTAAATTTATAAAAGACCATTCATTTTGAATTACAATTAAACAAGTGTTTACTTCATCAATTTCATTTATATATTGCTTAAATGCCAGATTAAGACCCTTTAACCTTTTTGAATTACTGATTTGTAATTTACTTAATCCTGCATAATTATATTCAGTATAGCTGTCAAACATATGAGAGGTTGAAATACAGGAGTGCAAACCAATGAATACAATAATTAACAACACAACACCAGTTTTATAGATTGTATTTTTTAAAATTTCCATTCTTTATTGAATATTTTTTAAGCTCAAATTTTAATTATCAGTGGGAATACTATTTATTATCATTTGGGTCATTGTTTCTGAGGATATAGATTTTTTATCCTCCTCTGTTATACCAAATGGTGCTAAATTTATATTAATGCTTTTTTGAAGGGTTCTTAGGCTACCGGGTTGATTGTTTTTATAATCAAATTTAGATTTTGGATTATCGTTGTATGCTATTCTACGTGGTAACCCTAATAACTCTCTAAAAATATTTTCAAAATACATTGCAAATATTTCATCTAAAATAATTTCCCTTTCTACACCGTTTACATCTATCATTTTAAACCATGTATTTGTATTTTTAAAGTCCCCATGAAAAGAAAACACGTGACCAAGTTCATGCGCAATAATAATGGCATAAATTAATTTTTGAAAACCGTTTTCAGTGGGTACACTTTCAAGGATTTCTTTAGAGGAGTGGTCTATACGAATTAGATTAGTATTTGGAATCACCCCCGCTACACCTTCTGAATATCCAATACTATAGACTTTATCACTCTCAACAAGCCTATGAATAATTCCACCTTTTTCAAGTTTATCACCATTTCCATAAAAAAAAGTTGACGCTTCGTCTAAGGTTTTTATTGCGTCTCTATTAGTAATTAAAAAACTTTCATTTCCTGTATATAATTGATTTGTATTAACAATATATAAATTCCCGTTCCTATATTCATATCTTTGACCTGTAATGTGAGAACCAATTATAATTTTTTTGCCGTCTGGATCTATATATAACAATGGGTTGTTTGCTACAAAGGTATATGGGGATAAATTCAAATAACTATCCGCAAGCGGGTCAACATTCATCCACCTTCCAATTGCCGGGTCATAGTTCCTCGCCCCAAAGTCATAAAACACGGTGCCAAACTCTTCCTGCATTTCCATACCGTTAAACTTGTACTTATACCCCGGGTTGTCAAAAGGGTTAGTGGGATGGGTGTCTTGAGCTAAAGATTTTTCATTGCTTTGCTCCTCCCTTTTTAACTTCAACAAATCACTGTTGTAATTGGTGTGTTGCAAGCCAAAGGGGTAGTAGTGGTTTTCTTCAAGTATCTCCAATTCGCCCGTTTGTGGGTTTTGAGCATAATTGACACGCACGTTGCCTAAGTGGTCCTTATACTGGTACACATAATCAAAACTAGGGGCACCAGTATCATCTGGGGTGTTTTTGACATAACCCTCAGGCGTGTGAAAAAACTGCAATACATTGTCATAGTATTGAAAACCGTGGAGGTAACGTGTTGTGGAGGTACTGTCCTGGTGCATCACTCTTTTTTGTACTTTTTGCCCGGTGGCGGTATAAAGATACTCAATAAATTTGTTTGTGCCATGAAAAGTTACTTTAGTGGGCAAATTGAGATGATTGTAAGTGATGCTTGTGATTTCTTTGGTATGGTCTGCAATCAAGTTGCCGTGGTCGTCATAAGAATAGTCGGGGTTAGTTTCAGAAATAGCTGTTATTTGGTCTTTCTTAAAGCCTGCGGTATTTCCTGAATGATCATTCACCCCAATTAAAATGTTTGAGTTATCATCTTTGTAATGGTATTCCAAGTCATCTATTTGAATGAGGTTATTGTGAGAGTCGCTTAAAATTTTAACATTTTTGACTTGGTTTAATCATGGAAATCGGGGGGGGTTAGATTATGGTTGTCAGTAATTTAAACCATTCATTTTCCAATAACACCAAAAGTGAAACATTACCACCTTTTTCTTACTTTAGGATTTACTTCAATAATTATTTCATCATTTTCATTTAGTTCTCGTTCATCATACTCCGTAGATCCATATTCAGAGTTTGGGCCATAAGACACAAATGTATGTCCTTTAGTTTTGTCTATAGTAAAGTAAACAGTACCTAAACTATCAGTAATCCCATTGGCAACTTCAATATACTGCCACATTTTGTACCAAGGTTTTTCAACTTTTCTAACAACCACCGTATCTCCAACTTTAGGCTTTTTAGTTTCAGAATTTATTACTTTAACACTAATGTTTATGGGTTCAGATTTACTAAAAATACAACTATTTAGCAATAAAAAACATAATATAACGCTAAGTGATAAAAAGGCATTTTTAATTTTCATTTCCATAGTGTCTAATAATATTATTGTGACTTACTGGACTACCTGGACTATAATAATGACCAGTTAAATCATAGTTAAAAACTCTTACTCCAGGGCTTCGAAGAGAGCTAAATTGTCTAGTAATAGGAGAGCCTAAGTAAGGATTAGTGCCACCCCAACCTAATTGCCCATAGGTCCTGGTGTTATTTTGATAATAATTATGTACCTCGCGAACATTAGCCCCTGTTAATACAAATCTTTGATTATCCTGTAAAATGTGAGGGTCAAATAGAGTCATTTTCATAAATAAAATATTTGGCATAGCATTAGCGAGCCTGACTGCGGTGTTTCCGCCTCTACTGTATCCATATACTTCAATTGAATGACCATTTTTCGAGGCTGCTTGAATATGCTCTTTGATTTTACTAACATCAGTCCATCCATACATAGTTCCTCCTTTTCCTTCAACTATTTTTTTTAATTCTGGGCCATCTCCAGAATTTTCACCACCTGCACCATATATACCAATTATTCCATTACAACCATCACACCCACCCCCACCAGCAGAGGAGGCACCACTAGAAGAGACACCCGTTGAGGAGGCGTTACCACCCCCACCATCAGTAAAAATATTCCCTTCCCTGTCAAAACTCATACCATCAAGGCTAGATACATTTTTTGAATCTAGTGTTTCACCATCTGCGCCAAGAGTAGTAACATTAAACCCATTAATATTTGGCATCGAAGAACTAAAACCAAACCCTATACTAGCTGTACTTCCTGTTTTTTGAAAATTTTGAACTGCAATAGGCACAGGCGCCATACCATCTGGGTCCATAAAATAGATGGGGTTGTTAAAGGCGTAGTTGTATGGCGAGTGGCGTGTCATCATTTCCGCAAGGGGGTCTATGTTCATCCATCTACCTAATGCCGGGTCGTAATTCCTCGCACCAAAGTCATAAATACCTATTCCAAACTCACTTTGCTGCTCTTTGCCACCAAACTTATACTTATACCCCGGGTTTTCAAAAGGGGTTAGAGGTTCAACAGTGTCATCAATACTTTTTTCATTGTTGAGCTCTTCCAACCTTACAATTCCAGACTGATCTGCGTTGTAGTTGCTGTGTTGCAAGCCAAAAGGATAATAATGGCTCTCATCGAGTATCACCAATTCCCCGTTTTGTTGTGGGTCTTGGGTATAGTTAACACGTACATTGCCCAAGTGGTCTTTGTATTGATAGACGAAGTCATAAATCAAGTTTACTATTTTGTGTTAAATTATAATGCCTATCATCCAATTTCCATATGTAATATAGTTGAAATAAAATAATAGTAAGAAACAGTATTATATATAAAGCCCTTGTATTTTTTTCTATATTTAACATACAAACTCTTCTTATTAATATAAAATTTTGGAAAATAGCTAAAATTAGTAAACCCCACCAAATTTTTAAATAAATACCAAATGGAACTACTAATAATGCAATTGTTTCAATAATCATTAAAATCCCAATAATTGGAAAAACACTAAGTAGTAGTTTTTTTGAATAATTCAATTTAGTTCTCATATTTCTTAATTGCTTTTTTTAAATTCAACAACAGATCTACTACCTTGTAAACTTGCAGTTAATACTCCACCCCCAACCATATTTGCATGCCAAAGTAATGTATTCATGTTACTATCTGTGTACGCATCAATTCTTGTATATTTTATCACAGCACTTACTGAACGAATAGTTATAAATTTAGTATCATTAAATATTTGTTCTAGATTATTACCGCTCAGTTCTGTATTAAAATGAATAACACCTCTTGTAGCAGTAAAAACTTCAACAGGAGCGCCAAAACCAAATCCTAAACCTAAACCCTTACTTGAAATTTTTTGTCCCTTTAACTTTTCAGGAGCCTTATGATTAGTGCTAATTTGAAGAGAAGCATATGTTCCAGTAACTCCTTCACCACCACCTATATAATTAATCTCTTTTATTTCAAAAGGAGATTTGCCTTCGTTAAAAATAAAATTATCATCGCAATTTTTTCCCTCAGGACACCCACCCCCACCAGTCGAGGAGTCACCACTAGAAGCGACACCACTTGAGGAGGCGTTGCTTTCACTGCTTGCTTCAAAAATAGGGTCGCTAACTGGTCCTGTGCTTACACTCCATTTTGGCTTAGTCGTCTCTTTGGGTCCCGATTGGTCCATTGAAGAAGTTGCTTCAGCGTGAAAAATGCCTTGGCTTCCTCCAAACTCACCACCGCTTAACATCGTCCCGCCAGAAAAATTACCGGGAGTTGGGTTTTCTGACATTATATCTGCGACTCTTGCCCATTCACCATTTGCAACAGGCTTCATCCCATCAGGGTCAATAAAATAGATGGGGTTGTTAAAGGCGTAGTTATAAGGACTATGGCGTCTCATCTTTTCTGCAAGGGGATCAACATTCATCCACCTGCCCAGTGCAGGATCATAGTTTCTCGCCCCAAAGTCATAAAACACAGTGCCAAACTCTTCTTGTAGTTCCATACCGTTGAACTTGTAGTTATACCCCGGGTTGTCAAAAGGGGTGGTGGGATGGGTGTCTTGTGACAGCGT
>TARA_R110002072_G_scaffold194153_1_pt1 | contig 20007 bp, 22 predicted proteins | sample TARA_R110002072 | Tara Oceans TARA_R110002072 (sample SAMEA4397118) | marine metagenome | biome: Polar Biome; feature: [SRF] surface water layer (ENVO:00010504); material: water (ENVO:00002006), including particulate matter (ENVO:01000060) such as... | depth 5 m | reverse complement strand
CCGCCATGATCTGCGAGCCGGAGCCCGAGAACGGCTCGTAGCAGAGGCCGCCTCGGGCGACGTGCTGGCGCATCGGGATCCCGAACGCGTCCAGCGGCTTCGGCGTCGGATGGTCGGGCCGGTCGTCCTTGGCGAAGCTCGGCAGCGCCCATGTTGAGGGCAGCGTTTCCTCGGCCACCTTCGGCGGACGGTTGGGGCGGCGCCAGCCCATGAAGCAGGGCTCGTGCTTCCAGAGGTAGTGCGACCGGGTGAGCACCCCTCGGTCCTTCACCCAGATGATCTGCTGGTGCACGAAGGCGCCCGCCTTCTCCCAGCAGGCTTCGAGCATCGCCTGGCGGCGGGAGGCGTGCCAGCAGTACCAGGCCGCGTCCTCGGCGATGGCTTCCGCTACGGCCGCCGCGATGAACCCGTCGTAGAGTTCGGTCCCCTGCGAACTGTCGTCCCAGGTCGTGCCGTAGGACGCGGACCAGTCCTTGTTGCGGGTCGGATGGTTGGAGCCGTCGTAGTCCACGAGATACGGCGGATCAGTCGCGAACAGGATCGCCCGCTCGCCGTTCATAAGGCGGCGGACATCATCGTGCGAGGTCGAGTCGCCACAGAACAGCCGGTGGTCGCCTAGGATCCAGAGATCGCCCGTCCGCGATGCCGGGTTGCGCGGCGGTTCGGGGATGGTCACCGGCGGCACGGAGCCCCCGGATCCACCTTCTTCACCGTCGTCTTCCGCGACGTAGGCCAGCAGCTTGTCCAACTCGCCGTCGGAGAACCCGACCAGCGACAGGTCGAAATCATCGGCCAGCAGGTCGTTCAGTTCGGCCGAGAGCAGCGCCTCGTCCCACGTGCCGAGTTCGGTCAGCTTGTTGTCCGCGATGCGGTACGCCCGGCGCTGCGCCTCGGTCAGGTGACCCAGCACGATCACCGGCGCTTCGGTCAGCCCAAGCTGCGTCGCGGCCAGCACGCGCCCGTGGCCCGCGATCAGTTCCCCGTCCTCGGCGACGAGGCAGGGCACGGTCCAGCCGAACTCGGCCATGCTGGCGGCGATCTTGGCGACCTGATCCGCACCATGCGCCTTCGCGTTCTTCGCGTAGGGCTGGAGGCGCGACAGCGGCCACGTCTCGATCGCGTCCGGGGCGAAGCTCAGCGTCATGGTGGGCAAGGTTCCTCGGTAGGGTGGATGCCGGTGGCTTCCGGACTCCGGATGCCGGGCTGGACTCCACACGGGGTCCAGCGGCCACCTGCGGTGTCCGGTCGGAAGGCCAGCGTTCATTGGTGTTTGCGCGGGGCGCGCGTGGGTGCGGCTTCCGGGTGGCTTCCCAAAAATCCGGCCCTGTCGCTGGCGATGTCCCGCGCTTCGCCCGCCAGCATACGAAAGTGGCCCAGAAGGAACCAAGAACTCAATGGGTTAGCCCATTGGACCCGGCTGGACCCTTCGCTGGACCCCGGAATCCAGCGGCGCGGCCTCTGCCTGCGCGCTCCTCTTCCGAGTATATCGCAATGGATAGCGCCATTGGGGCGATCCGTCTCGCCATGCGATGTCTCGTTGGAAACTGTCTCACATGTCGGGACAGTCTTGACAAAGGCGCTACTGCATATCTGCACAGATCAAGCGTCAACCACATCATCTCGTTGGTCTTGAGCGCCAAGTCTGATATGTTGTCGTAATGTTCCGGCGCGCAGGTTCACCAGCAGGTCTTGAAGCAGAGCGCGGCATCGGCCCCAATATGCGACGGCAAGGAAATCGGCATGAAACCTCGTACTATCAAGACGTTACCTATCAAATCGGGCCAGAAGGAAATCGGCCAAGCCGTGCTTGATCTTGGTATCGAGAAGGACACGGAGATTAACGGAATCGGCATGGGCGTGCTGTCGGACGGCACACCCTACCTGAACCAACGTGGGCTAGCCGCGCTTTGCGGGGTCCAGAATGCACACATTGGAACGATCAGCTCGCAATGGAACGAGGCCGAACCGAAACCACGCATTCAGGCGATCAAAGGCATCCTTTCCAAAGTGGGCTTTGAAGCCACGGCGGCGCATATCGAAGTGCCTCACAACGGCGTGGTGCACTACTGTTACCCAGCCGAGATATGCTTGGCCATTCTTGAGTATTATGCGTTCGACGCTGGAGCGAATTGCCAGCCTGAGGCGCGCGATAACTTCCGCATTCTTGCAGGAACAAAGCTGCGGGAGATGATCTACTCACAGGTCGGATACGATCCGACCGGCCGAAACCGCTTCGACAAATGGCACGAGAGGATCGCTCTCAACTACCAGTCAGCGCCGAGAGGTTTCTTCAGCGTTTTCAACGAGGCGGAGACGTTGATCTATGAGATGATCATCGCCGGTGCACCTGTTGACGAAAAAAATGTCGTTGATATTTCCATTGGCCGGCACTGGTCAAAATTCTGGGACGAGAGTGGCTTCAACGAGAGATATGGGGATCGCAGTAAGTTTCCTCACCGGTATCCCGACAGCCACCCGCAGTCGAAGTCTAATCCCCAAGAGGCTTGGTGCTACCCGCTCGACGCGTTGGGCGCCTACCGGGAGTGGCTACAGGACCATTACATCGGTGGCGGGAAGTTTCGCGCCTACATCACCGAAAAGGCGAAGAAGGGTGCGATTCCGCCGTCTATTGCCCAGCTGACGATTGTGGCAGTTGAGACGCCCCAGATATCAGGCTATTGAGATGCCCGCCTCACGACGAACTCCATCGACCGCTTGATTGGCACGTTCTTCCCATTTAGGCGCCATACGATGACTGCGATGCCGTACTGCCAGCGCCGGTTCGCCGTGGCGCGGCTTAAGCCGAGTTGCCAGCAAATGGGCTTCCACGGCGTCCCATTTGCCCGAAGCCAGACAAGTCGCGCATCGTCCTTCTCCAGCCAGCGCAGCCAGAGCATGGCTTCTTCCGCCTCCGTGATCTGTCGCGGGCTGGGCCTCGGTCGACGCATCTGCGGCTCCTGACCGACCTTGTCGGCGAAGCTGTGGAAATACTCGGGCCAGGCGTTGAAGAAGCCCTGCGGCATCACGCCCGGCATCTGCCGCATCACGCCCGCCGCGAGCTCCAGCCGATCCTGCACTTGTGCTGTGATCCACTCACCCATGACGCGCCTCCCGTTCCCGCTTGCCGTAGAGCCGCTCGCCGAGCTGGCGGACCAACTCGCGCTCGGGCCAGGTCAGGCGGTCGTCGTCAATGGCGACGGCCAGCAGGCCCTGTTCCTTCCATCCGTCGCGCTTGACCTCGTCGGGGTTGCGGCGGTGCCCGCCGTAGCCCTTGGGCGTGAACCGCATGCCGCTCATTGCACACCTCCCCGGGTCTCCAGCGCCCAGAGCAGGATCGCGATGGCGTCGGCCTCATTGTCGTCGGCGGGGCTGAAGCCGCGCGCGCGGGCGGCCGCCATCATGGCGTCCTTGTTCGCGTTGCCCTTGCCGGTGGCGTGGCGCTTGATCGTGCCGACCGGTACGCCCTGATAGGCGACGCCCGCGGTCTCCGCCCACGACGTCAGCGTGGCCAGCAGCCCGCCATAGACATGCGCCGCGTCGGTGCCGACGTGCCGGCGAACCTCCTCGAAATGGATGGCGGTGATGGGACCGACGTCGTGCGCCAGCTGATCGAGCCAGCCCCGGAACCGCAGGTAGCGCATGCCCCCGCCGTCATAGCGGCTGGGCCGGAAAGACACGGTGCCGCTGGTGATCAGACCGTCCGCCGCCTGCAGCGCCCACCCGGTCGTGGTGCCGAGATCGAGGGCGAGGACGACAGGCACGCCGGGAAACGGGGCGCTCATGGGGGTCGGGGTCAGAGATACGTGGGCCATGATGGGCTCCTTTCCGGTTTGGTGCTCGATGGGGTGATGGGCGGGGCATCGGGCGCTCATGGATCGAGCTCCCGCAGCCAATCGGGGACGGGTGAACCTCGGGAACCTGCCGCCCGAGGTTCACAAGGAGGTTCACACTGACAAGGCTCGGAATTCACGGGGCTTTGTGAACCTCGCGAACCTTGTGAACCTTTTCCGGCATCATCCTTCGCATGTGCGTGCGCGCGCGTGTGCGTAAGGGTTGGTAGAGGTTCACAAGGTTCACAAGGTTCACATTTGCCAGCCCGATCAATGGCTTGATCGTGTGAACCTCGGTTTTGGAGGTTCACACCCGCGCCCTGAGGTTCACACGCGCCGGGCCCTCGTGCGCCGGATTGCGGACGCGACGGCTGCTCGGAGACCTTCAGCTGCCATTTGACCGCCCGCCGAAACGTGCCCGCCTGCACCAGCCTGAGGGTCAGATCGCCGACCTTGAACACGCGGTCCCGCATCTTCTTGATGGCGATCCCGAAGCTGGTCTTCTGCGCGCGGTCCGTGTGACCGGTAATGGGGGGCGCCGGATCGCAGAACAGGGCCACGTCGAAGAGGTCGGCCGCGCCCACCTCGGCGGTTCCGAACCGGTCCCACCAGGCGGCGATGAAGGCGCTCCAGCCCGCGCCCTCGCTGTCGGAGGCCTCCATCATCTCGTCGAGATTGCCGAGGAAGCCGGGGATGTCCGCGACCTCGAGCACGCCACCGACGACATGGGCCCAGTTCTCGAAGGAGCCGATGGTGCGCGCCCCGCGCGGCTTTCCGGCGGCGATCCACGCCTGGCAGAGCGTGAGGCATGCGGCGACCAGCCGGGGGCGGTTCGCACGCACCCATGTCATCAGATCGGGATGGCGGAAGCCGGTGCGCTGCCAGGGGCGCTCCTCGTGGGGATCGAGCCGGATGCGCAGGAGGCGGCGCGCCATCTCGTTGGAGAACTCGGGGTTGTTGCCGGTGGCGATCCAGAGGCAGCGGATCGGCAACCGCGCCATCTCCGATGCGCCGAGGATCCGGTCCTCCCAGAAGGGCGCGGTCAGCGCGGCCGCGACGGCGGAGCTGTCGAGCTTGGCGCGCAGGTTGTCGATCAGCACGATGGCGGGGATCTGGCGCAGTTTGGCGGTGACGCGCTTGCGCCATTCGTCGTCGTCGCGCCCCTCGGTCATGACGCTCGCGCCCGAGCCGGTGAGGATGGTGGCCACGGCATCGACCATGAGCGTGGCGCCGGAGCCGGGGCTGGGCTTCTCGATCAGGTGCAGCGGCGTCGGCCCGTCGATCATGCCGCGCAGGAAGCCGAGCAGCAGCAGCGCGATCACATGCGCCATCTCGGCGGGACCGACGAAGGGGAAGTCTCCGAGCAGATCCTCGCACAGCAGATTGCGGGCGGCGGCAACCTCGGCGGCTGACGGCTTGGCCGGAACGGTCGGCACCACAAACCCGGGCGTCGGGGCATAGAGAAGCCGCGCGTCGGGATGATATCCCGGCGTGGTCAGCAGCGTGCCGCCGCGACCGAAGACCGGGGTGTTAACGATGCCCACCAGCACCGGCAGCGCCGGGTCGGGTGTGGCCAGCACGGATTTGACCACGGCGATCGGCGGCGGGGCCGCGACCAGCTCGCCCTTGCCGTTCAGCTTCTTCCAGTGCGCCAGCCGCGCCAGCATGTGACGCAGCCGTTCCTCGGTGATCGCGGTGGCGACCGGACGGCCCTCGTCGTCGGGCACCACCCATGTCGGCTGCCCGGCGAAACGGAACACCCATGGCGTCCGGTTCGAGGCCATCAGCAGGCTCCAGACCCGCTCGACCGAGCGGGCCAGATCGCCTTCGTCGGCGCGCAAGGTGGGGATGGCCTCGCCGCTGCCCTGATAGTTGACCGGCCGGTGCTGCCCGATCAGCAGTGTCGGTTCGGCCTCGGTGATGGCCTCCGCATCTGCGATCAGGGCGGCGACAGCCTCGGACCCTTCGCGCAGCAGCAGGTCGTTGAAATCTTCGCCTTCCTCGGGCGGCAGGACAACGGCCACGTCGCGCCCTTGCGCGCGCAAGCGCCGGGCGGCGGCCTCGGCGGCCCGCAGACCGGCCCCGGAGGTGTCGTTGTCGGCCAGGATCAGCACGCGCAGGACGCCAGGCGGCAGATCGACCTGTTCGAGGCCCGATGTCGACAACGTCGCCCAGACCGGCAGATCGGGGCATGCGGTCATCACCGCGAGGCCGGTCTCGATGCCTTCGGAAAGCGCAAGCCGATCGCCGTCGCCGAGATCGGCGAGACGCACCGCGCCACCAGCCACTCGGCCCAGCATCTTCCTGGCCTTGTCGAGTGGCGCCTTGGTGACCGCCACCTTATCGGTGGCGAGGTAGCTGCGGTGCAGGCCGATGACCGCGCCATCGCGGTCGCGGACCTGGCCAAGCATGGCCGGATAGCCGGTCTTCGTCTCCCAATGGGTCAGGTCAGGGTGAAACAGCAGATCGGCGGCCTCGGGCACCATCAGGCCGCGTCCGGTCAGATACCGCGCGACCGGAGAGCCCGTGATCGTCTCCGCACCCGCCAGGATGTGCGCGATCTCCAGCGCGGGGTCGCGCTTCAATGGGGGTGGCGTCGGCGGTGCGCGGCGTTCCGGTGCGCCTGGCGCGATGCCCGCGAGTTCTGCTGCCGCGACGATCAGCGCCCGGCCGTCGAGCCCGGTCGCCTCCTCGATGGCGCTGATCGGGCCGCCGCCCTGATTGCCGTCGAAGTCGATCCAGTCACCAGCATGCGCGCCGCGCAAGGTGATGACACAGGAGCCGGTATTGCGCGGCGCGTCGCCCCGGATGTTGGCGAGCCGCCACTCGTCGCCCGACCTGCGCCCGCGCGGAAACAGGCGTGGCACCCAGACTTCCGCGGTCTCGCGAAGGCGCGCCACCACAAGATCGAGATCGTAGCGTAGAGGCTCGCCGCCGAGCGGTTTGGCATCGTTGAGGTCAAGCAAGGATCACCAGACCTTTCTCGGCCCGCGTGATCGCGGTGTAGAGCCAGCGGTTGCGGTCGGCGGCGCTGCGCCCGAAGCCGTCGTCGAACACGACGACGTTCTCCCATTGCGAGCCCTGCGACTTGTGGCAGGTGATGGCGTAGCCCCAGCTGGACTCGATCAGCCCGCGCCGGATCTGCCACTCCCGTCGCCCGCGCTCGGGGTCGTAGGTGACATGATCGGCATATTCGCCGCGCCAGAAACTCTGTCGCCCGCCGAGGCTCACCCCGTCCTCGGTCTCGACCATGGCGCTGAAGGCGAAGGCGTCGTCCTGATCCTGCCGCACCTCGGTGAGGGTCAGGAACATGCCGTTGATCAGCCCGAGATCGTGGCGGTTTTTTAGACAGATGATCTTCTCGCCGTGGCCTGTTGGAAAATCGGCGCCGAACCCCGCCGCGCGCTTCATGGCGGTGTTCAGCCAGCGGCGCGTCGCGTTGGTGCCGCAGATCACCTGGCCACCCTGCAGCATCTGCGCGGGACCGACCTCGTGGCGCGACATCTTCCAGACATGGTCGTCATGCGCACCGGGTGGGATCGGCAGTCCCTCGCGGGCGAGTGTCGCGAGCCGCAGGATGGCACTGTCGCCCGCCTGGCGGTGCACATCGGTCAACATCACGTCCGGGGCGGTCTCGGTGAAAAAGCCCGTGTCCTTCACGGGCGGCAGCTGCCCCGGATCGCCCAGCACCAGGATCGGCTTGCCAAAGGCCATGAGATCGTGGGCCATCTCCTTGCCCACCATCGACACCTCGTCGAGCACCAGGAGGTCCGCGTCGCGCAGGATCGACTGCTCGTTGATCAGGAACTTCGGCTGGTGAATGTCCTCGAGGCGCAGCTCGAGCTGGGCGATGCGCGTCATTGCGAAACCCCGCTCGGCCGGGCCCATGCGCGGCAGGTCGCGCCGCAGCGCCGCCAGATCCTCGGTCGCGCGCGCGATCTCTTCCGGCGTCGCCTCGGAGACGCGGTAGATCAGGCTGTGGATGGTCTGCGCGGGCGTGCCCTTGCGCGTCATGACGAGCGCCGCCTTGCCGGTGAAGGCGGCGAAGAGCACCCCGCCAAGCCCGCCCGGGGTCATGGGTTCCAGCCCCAGCGCCTCGATCGCCATGGCGGTGATGGTGGTCTTGCCGGTCCCGGCATAGCCGAACAGTCGGAAGATCTGCTGGTCGTGCCGCCGCGTCTCGTACCAGTCGCGGATCGCGGCGATGGCGCGGCCTTGGGTATCAGAAAGGGTGACGGTCATGCCCGGTCCTCCCAGCAGCGGACGGCGAAGGGGCAGAACCGGCAGAGGAAGAAGTCGGGGCTGGTCGCGATGCGGGGCAGCAGATCGCCTGCGTCCGCGGCGCGCAGCACGTCGACCGCCTTGTCCGACAGCGCCTGCGCGGCGGCCGGATCGAACGGAACATGCTCGTGGTAGAGCTCGCAGGTGTCCTTGTTCAGCGCGGTGAAAAGCGCGGACCCGAGGCCCATATAGGCCATGTAGATCTGCATCTGGCCGAAGTAGACGGGCTTCGAGATCTGCACGCCTTTCTTCGCCGTGTCGGACCAGGACGAGGCTTTCAGCGCCTTGTGTTCCCAGAGAACGGGCCATGTGAGGCCGATCTCCGGGCCGCCGACGATCACGCCGTCCACATGGCCACGAATGCGCCCGCCCGCCGTCTCGAAACCGAACTGGCCGCCAGCTTGCGTCTGCGTGCGCAGATCGAACCCGGCCTGCCGGAGCCAGCGGATCGCCAGATCCTCGAAGACATGCCCGGCCGCGAAGATGCGAAGAACGCGCCCCTCGAAATCCTTGCCGGGATCGGGCAGCGTGTGGGTGACCTCGTAGACCAGCCGCCGCGCGCAGGGTTCGCCGATGCGGCTGGCGCCCAGATAGTCGCGCGGGCGCTGCCCCTCGCGTTCGGCCTCCAGCGCGGCATCGATGCGGCCGTTGATCCGCGCGCCGAGGGGTTCCGGTTCAGAGGCGTCGCGGCCATAGACGAAGCCCGATCCGTGGTTGAAATCGACCAGCATCCGCACCCCCTCAGAACGGCACGTCGCCATTGTCGGACTGGCGCTGCATCGAGGCCTGAAAGCCGTCGACGCAGGCCTCGATCACGCGGTCGATGTCCGCGGCCGGGCGGTCGAAGAAGGGCGCCATCAGGCCCATCTCCGTCAGCGCCTCGGCGAGCATTCGGCGGGCCTCCACGATGGCGCGCGTCTCCATGTCGGTCTTGTCGATCATGCCGTGGTTCCTTTTGGCGTTGGCCGAGCCCGCCATCAGGCAAGCCATCGAGCAGAAGCGGTAATGAGGGTGACGGTCCCAGCGCAGGCCGTGGCAGTAGCGGAAGCCCCGGGCCTCGCGACCGCATTGGGCGCAGGGCACGCGCCGGGCGAGGTCCGCGCGCGAAGGAGGGCTCCGCCCGTTCGCGGCTGAAACGCTCCCCCGGAGCCTTTCCGAGACGCCGCTCACCCCATGAGCAGCAGGTCCAGCGCGTCGCGCTCCTCCTTGTCCGGGGCGGCGGTCCGGCGCTCGGAGGACAGCACGATGAACCGGCTGATGGCGTTCGAAGCCATGCATTCCAGATCGCGCCGGGTCAGGCTGGCGATGGGACGGTCGAGACGCCCGCGCGCCTCGAGCCAGCGTCCCATCGCCAGTGCCGCCTCCATGGTGACATGCGCCTGCCATTCGTCCGGGCTCACGGGTTCAGCCAGGCCGGGCCGTTGCCGGGTTTGGCGGCGGGCGGGGTCTGGGTGGCGGGCTGGTCGGGAGCCGACGGCGCGCCCCAGGCAGGCGCCGCCGGCGCGGAGGCCGCCTGCGGCTGGCCCCATGCCGGGGTCGCCGGCTGCGTGGCTGCTGCGGCGGGCCGGGGCTTGTTTGACGGCTGCGCGGGCACGGGCTCGCCCGCCATCACCTTCTGCCATTCGGGCACGGTGGGCAGCACAACATGGTCGAGCTTATTGGCGTCCTTGTAGGCGGGGTTGCGGCTCGGCTCGATCTGGATCTTGGCCACGAAGCTGATGCCGTCGAGATCGGCGAGCCCGCGCAGCACCCGCTTGGCCTTAGCGGCGTCGCTCATGTCCTCGGGGTTCAGCCCGAGCGCGCTGTCGATCATGGCGCGGAAGGTCGATTTCGAGATCTTCCAGCCGATCGACTGGCCCTGCTCGTCGAGCTTGCCGCCCTGCACGGTGAAGTTCTGCCAGAACTTGCGCCGGGCATGCGGACCCTCGGCAACGGTGAACTCGGCATCGAGCATCAGCACGTCGCTGCCGGGCTGGTTCGAGGCCTTGAGAAGCCCGCGATCCACATCGCTCGACCCGTCGGTGCCGCCCTTGCGCAGCGTCATCACCAGCTTGGCGAAGGTGCCGTCGGGGATCAGGTCGCCGGACTGCTGCGGCTCCACGTCGTTCATGTCGAAGGTCATGTCGTTATCCTTTCCGGGGTTGATTGATCTTGGTGAGGAGCGCGCCGAGATCGGGCGGCTCGGTCAGGTCGAGCCTGCCGCTGCGATCCTTGGCCGGCAGGCCGAATGGATTGCCGGATTGGCAGACGAGGCGGCGCGCGTTGCCCTTGTCGGGATCGTGACGCCAGGTCGGGGGCGCATCGGGGCCCGCGCTGGGATCCTGCGAGAAGAGGCTCATCGTCAGCACCTGATCGACGATGCCTGGGAGCTCGCGGGCGACCTTTCCGCCGTCCATCTGCGGCTGCCAGGTCACCCGGTTCATGTCGTCGACGACCTTCTCGAGGATGCCGACGAAGATGACGGTGCGGCCGGGCGCGTGCTGAAGGTGCTTCAGGAGCCCGATGACCTCGCGCGCCAGAAGTCCGTAGGCGCCGCGCGTGTCCGGTTTGCCGGTGCGTTCCGACAGCGCCTCGGGCCGGGTCTTGGCCCATGCCATGGCCTGACGCGTCAGGTCGGTGATGCTGTCGACGAAAATGATGCGCTTAGTGTCCATCCTCTCGGCCAGCTCGGGATGCTGCGCCCGCAGATGCGCATGATGTGCCTCCGAGAAATGCTCCTCGGGCTGGGCGGCCGGGTTCGCGCCGCCGATGAGGCAGGCAATGTCTACCGCGTCGGAAAAGCGCCGGATCGGGATGCTGTCGCCCGGCCAGTCCTGGACGGACTTGAGGCCCGCCTCCAAGTCGATGCAGAGCGTCTCGGCGGGTGGCAGGGTCTTCAGCAACGTGGTCTTGCCCGCGCCGCTCGGCCCGAATAGCGCCATGGTGGTCTTGCCCAGCGCTTCGCGGAGACGGTCGTCGGCGGAAATGATGCGCAGGCTCATTGATCGTCCCCCTGCGGGACGATCTCGATCTTCAGCGTGCCGGGCCGGACGGTGCGCGCGGGCTCGAACCCGGCACGGATCGCATCGGGCCAGGCGGCGTATTTGCGCTCCGGCACCTTGAAGGCGATGTCGACATACTGCGCGGGATCGTCCCCGGCGGCGCGGATGCGCTCGACCATGGCAGCGAGACGATCCTGATCCCAATCGACCCGTTTCGGCAGGTCCGCGACCACGGTGAAATCGCCGTCGTCGAAGCGGATCGTGCCGGTATCCTTGTTCGCGGCCTGCCGCTCCTCGGCGGCGCGGGTGGCGTAGCGGACCGTCAGCGCGCCATCGAGGCGGACTTTCGCGGCCTTGTCCCGCTTGATGCGCTCATCGACGTCGCGCTGCAGGATGGCCAGCAACTCGACGGGCAGCTGGGCGATGTCCTGCAATCCGAGGCCCGGCAGGTCGTCGACGGTGGGGGTGTTCGCGGGGAACGGCATGTAAGGGTCTCCATGATCGGCAAAAAGGGATTGGAAGGCGGTCATCACGCGGCAGCCCGACCACTCGAACCGGTGGCGTGGTCGGGCTGCCCCTGCTCGGCGAGCAGGAGCGCGGACAGCGACACGGCTGCGGCCTTCGGTTTGGGGCGGGCGACGGCGATGTAGGCGAACTGGTCGGGGCCCGTGCGCTCCTGCACCAGGTGCACGAGGCCCTGTTCGGCCGCCCAAAAGGCGCGCGACCCGAGCCGTGCCAGTTCCGCTCGCTGCTGATCCGGCAACCGGGCGAACATCGGGAAGATGTCGAGAACCAGGAAGCCGCGATGGTACTCGAGCCGGTCGCCCGGCACGGCCTGCGCCACCCAGGCGCAGAACTCGATCTCGGTGAGCGGTCGGCGGGCGCGGACCGTGATGAAGGGGGTGGTGCCCATGAACATGATCTCCTCCTTTCGCCTCTACTCAGGCCGCCGCGAGATCGTCCCAGGCGGGACCGAGACCGTGGACGGTGAGGACGTGGCGGAGATCGGCGAGGCGGCGGTAGAGCGCGGACCGGCTGCCGAAACCCTCGGCCGCGAGCGCGGTGACGGGGCGATGGGCCAGCGCCGCGCAGAACCGGCGATCCTCGGCCGGGAGCCGCGCGAGGGCGGCCTGCAGGGCGTGGTGAAGTTCGGTGACGGTTGCGGCGCAGCAGGTCTGGCCGTGCCAGGCGGCAAGCCCGTCGCCCTCGGTCAGCGTGTCTCCGACCGGCTCGCGGGTTCCGGCCAGCGGCACCTCGAGCGAGAGGAGTGACCCACCCTGCGCACGCCGCTGGCGATGATGGCGCATCGCGATCCGCGAGGACTGGTTGCGCAGCACGATGTTGGCGAAGGCGCCGATGCTGCCGCGCCGCGCGTCGAAGCCAGGCAGGCGACAGATCAGGTCGACCAGAAGGTCCTGGCGGAGGTCATCGTGATCGACGGCGGGCAAAACCAGCTTGCGGCGCAGACGGCATGCAGCAGCATCGGCTTCAGCGATCAGCGTGGAAAGGTCGGCGGGGGTAATCGGTGGGTGCATATCGTTCGGTCCTGGTCGTTTCTGGTGACCAGCCGAAGATGCAACCTGCTGAAACTATTTATCTCTCGGGCTTCTCCCGAAAACCTCCCGAAAACCTCCCGGCGCCGGAGAACGGGTCTAGGCCATGAACCCGATCTCGGACGCGGCGAGGGTGAGGCGGTAGCCCACCTTCGGCTTCGTCTCGATCAATGCGTGCCCCGGCGCCCCGATCTCGCTCGCCGATTTTCTGAACGCGCCGCGCAACCGATAGATGCACCGATCAACCTGCTCCGGATTGGCGTCCCGCCCCGTGCTGGCCCGAAGCGCGGCTGCAATACTGTCGCGCAGAACCCAGCCGCCGACATCCGCGGCCTCTTCGGCCAGCAGGACGAACCCGTCGAAATCCCTCGGCTCGATGGAGATCTCGATCTTGTCGAAGATCACGCGCCGTCCTGTCCGGTCGACGACCAGGCGGGTCTCTGCGGCGGGCATCGATGACGCGAGGCGAACTCGGTCAAGGTTCATCGCAAAGGGCGATCCTTGTACCTGACCCATCAGATCCTCCGCCACAGCAACGGTCATGCGCATCGCGTCGAGCTGGCGGGCAACTGCGGTAGGCAGATCGATGCGACCAAGACTGATCAGGGTAACCGACGCCTCGGTATCGATAGCCCCCCGGACATGGTCCACGACTTCCTGCGCCGTTGCCTCGCGTAGCCGCCGCACGAGGCAAATCTCGGCGGACCGGTCCTGACGGACGTAACGTCCGAGCCGCCAGACCCGCGTCGAGAGTGCTGACGGGCCGGGCCCCACCAGTCCAGACTGCTCGCGTATCGCGCGGCAGATCGCACCGATGTCGATGTCGAATGCCCGAATATCCAGTGCATCCCCTTCGCGTTCGCAGGCGCCGCTTTCCGGATCGACGACGATCAGCGCGTCGTCGACGACCTGAAAAACCGTGGCTCCGTCGTCCCGCAGATCCTCTCGCTCCGTCAGGATCCCCAGGTTGCGGAGCGTGCGGACGAAGCGCGGATCGTAAGGCTTCAGGTCTGCGGCCCCTATGGAACGGATCGGATGGCGATCACTCTGCTGCAGCAGCAGCCTGATCAGTCCTGCGGCGCTTTCGAATTTCATTGTCTTCCAGCATCTCGAGTACGAGCCTTTCGTGCGAATGATCGCGCATGCTGACCGTTCGCGGCGGTCTGATCGTGACGGGCACAACGATTTCGCTGTCATCGACTTCGATTGTCACGTCGATCTTGGCATGCACGATCCGCACATCCGCGACGTCGATCTCGGGTGCCACATCCTTCAAGCGTCTGAGCGCATTCTCGGAATCCCCGAGCGTCAGATACCAGGGTGACCGACGCAGACGGCCTGTGGTGGTCAGTTGGGCCTCGTCGACGCGAACTTCCCGCAGGGCGACATGGGTGATCTCGCCCTCGGGCTGAAAGTCGAACCTGAAAGCCGCGCCACGGTTTTGCAGGGGCGCGAGCGTGTAGAGTTCTTCTTTCGTCGAAGCTTCGAAGATGTCCCCGTCGCCGAGCACGTGCTCCCCAAAGAGCTTGACCAGCTTCTTGGCGTCCGTCGCGGACTTCGACCCTACCGCGATCGAGCTCCTCCGCTGGTCATACTCGATCGTCGACTGCACGATTTCGCGGAACTTCAGCGTGTCCTCGGTGCCCTCCTGATCGACGTTCTTCGTCTCGGCTTTTGATCCGTGCAGGATCAGGACGCGCAGCAGGTCTTCCTCATCGAACCATCGGACCTCGCAATAGTGCCCGTTGTATCGGCTCGCAAAATGCAGCCGTGCCGCTTCGGCGAAGCCATCCTGGACACCGGCGTCATGATGCCGAAGGTCGACGTCCTCCCGCTCCGCATCGCGTTCGAGCTTGGTCGAGTGGGCAAGGAAAGCCGCCGCGCTGAGGGCGCGGTCGAAGATGGGCCGGTGATCGAGCCAGGTGATCAGCGCGATGAAACGGGGTGTGAAGCGTAGATCATCAGCTGCGTCTTCCGCCCGAAACGCAGCCAAGACGTCGGCGCCAGCGTCCGAGGCGATCTCCTGGATGATCCGTGCGCCTGCATCCGTGGAAAGCGTGGAGATGTTGTAGAGGGCAAACTGCAGCTTCGCAGGGAAGCGCATGTCGGCCTTGGCGAAGAGGTCGAAAATCGCATCGCGCCTCTCCCCATCGTCTTCCGGCAATCCATCCCAATCGAAGTCGATGTGGGGGAGATAGGGCGCCAATAGGCGGTGGAGCAGTTCGAGATCGACGGTTCTCGAAAATGCGCGATCGACGAAATTTCTGATCCTCTTCGGCATGTGAACTCCTTATTGTCCTGAAACCCTCTCGCTGACCGGTGGGAACCGGGTTGCGTCGCTGCGGCCTGCCTCACCTCGCGCAAAATACTGCACAGCCAGCATTGCTTGAAGCAACACCGCCGATTCACGGCACGAAGGCAAAATCTGTTCTGATTATGTTCTACCCGACCGATCAACCGTGAGTCGAGTCCAGACGCCCACATGTCCCGCGCACCAGGGCCCGATGGGACGGTTCGCGATCACGGTGAGTAGAGGCCAGAGGAGACGACCGCTCCGAGGCCCGCATGAAACGACCCAATCCGCTCCCGCCCGACCAGATGACGCCCGCAGAGCGCCGCACTGAGCTGTGCGGCCTGCTGGCGCTCGGGCTGGTTCGGTTGCGGATGCGGGATGGGGGCGAAACATCTGACGATACTGGAGAACGTTGCCTACACTATCCGCCCGACCAATGCCGTCATGCAACTCCAACTCACCGGAGAAATGCATGAACAAGCCCGATCCCATCCCCGCGCGCCTCGCCGCGCTCAAGACCATGCCGACGCCTGACCTGAAAAAGCAGTGGCGCGATCTGTTCGACTGCGAGCCGCCACCCTTCAATCGCCGCTACCTCGAAAGCCGGCTGGCCTATCGCATCCAGGAACTCGCCTATGGCGGGCTGAATCCGGAGACGATCCGGCGCCTTGAGCGGCTGGGCGAGGAACTGGACGGCGGCGACAGCAAGAAGCGCGGCATCCGCGCCGATCGCGACCGCCCGATCACCGGCACTCGGCTGCTGCGAGAATGGCAGGGCGTCGAGCAGATCGTCACCGTCACCGCGGACGGCTTCGAATGGCAGGGGCGGCCCTACAAGTCGCTGTCCGCCATAGCCCGCGCCATCACCGGCACACGCTGGAACGGATGGATGTTCTTCGGCCTCAAGAACCACAGGGGGCGGACATGACGAAGCCGCCCGACAAATCGAAGGTCGTCCGCAAGCTGCGGTGCGCCATCTACACCCGAAAATCCTCCGAGGAAGGGCTGGAGCAGGAATTCAACAGCCTCCACGCCCAGCGCGAAGCCTGTGAGGCGTACATCGCCAGCCAGCGGTCCGAGGGCTGGGTACTGGTCCGCGATCAGTATGACGACGGCGGCATCTCCGGCGGCACGCTGGAACGGCCCGGCCTGAAGCGGTTGCTGGAGGACATCGAGGACGGTTTGGTCGACGTGGTGGTGGTCTACAAGATCGACCGACTGTCGCGGTCACTGGCCGATTTCGCCAAGCTGGTCGAGGTGTTCGACCGCAACGGCGTGACGTTCGTATCCGTGACGCAGTCGTTCAACACCACCACCTCGATGGGGCGGCTGACGCTGAACATCCTGCTGTCCTTCGCCCAGTTCGAGCGCGAGGTGACGGCCGAGCGCATCCGCGACAAGGTCGCCGCCAGCCGGAAAAAGGGCATGTGGATGGGCGGGGTGCCGCCCTACGGCTACCGGGTCGAGAACCGCAAGCTGGTGGTGGACGAAGACAGCGCCGCGCATGTCCGCTGGATCTTCGCCCGCTTCCTCGAGATTGGGTCCTGCACGGAACTGGCGCGGGAGGTCGGCGTACGTGGCATCCGAACCCCGCGCGGCAACCGAATCGACAAGAAATACATCTATCGGATGCTCAGCAACCGCGCCTACATCGGCGAAGCCGTGCACAAGGGCGACAGCTATCCCGGCGAGCACGACGCGATCATCGACCGCGAGACGTGGGACCGTGTACATGCGATCCTGCAGGAGAGCCCCCGGAAGCGCGCCGCCCGCACACGCGCCGACACGCCCGCGCTGCTCAAGGGGCTGCTGTTCGGGCCCGATGGCGCCGCGTTCTCACCGACGCATACGCGCAAGGGCGACAGGCTCTACCGCTATTATGTCAGCCAGACGGTGCTGAAGTACGGGGCGAGAGCTTGTCCGGTCGGACGCGTGCCGGCAGGGGAGATCGAGGCCGCGGTCATCGACCAACTCCGTGCTGTGTTCCGGCAGCCGGAGATCGTCGCGGGCACATGGAAGGCCGCCCGCGCCCATGCCGACGACATCACCGATGCCGACGCCCGCGCGGCCCTGCAGCAGCTCGATCCGCTGTGGGACGAACTCTTCCCCGCCGAGCAGGCCCGCATCGTGTCGCTGCTGGTCGAGCGTGTGGACATCGGCACTGAAGGGCTCAACGTCCGCCTGCGCGTCGATGGCCTCGGCAGCCTCGCGCGAGAGATGTTGGCTGGAAACATGGGGGCGGCTGCATGACACGCGGCACGCCGATCCCCGAAACCATGACGCTCCACGTTCCGTTTCGCATCGTGAAACGCGGCGGGCGGAAGGAGATGCAGATGCCCGACCGTGTCCGACCAGAGCGCACGCCGGACAGCACGCTGGTCAAGGCGCTGGCCCGCGCGTTCCGCTGGAAGCGGATGCTCGAGTCGGGCGAGTTCGTCACCATCGCCGAACTTGCCGAGCGAGAGGGGATCGCTGCACCATACCTCACGAGGACAATGCGCCTGTCGCATCTGTCCCCAGACCTGGTTGAGTCGATCCTCGAAGGACGTCAGCCGCGTCACCTGACGCTGGAGGTCCTGCGGCAACCTCTGCCGGAAGACTGGAGCGAGCAGAAGCGTAAGCTTGGCGAACCTGCGACACCACGAGATCTGCGGTGAAACAAGGGATTCACGTCGGAACCAAGGCATGCTACCGTCAAAGAAAAGGGGCAGGCATGAGCGTAGTATTCACGGTTGGCTATGAGGGAACCGACATTGATCGGTTCGTGCGGACGCTGAAAGCGGCTGGCGTTGAAAGGTTGGCCGATGTTCGCGCGGTCGCTGCATCGCGCAAGGCCGGCTTCTCGAAAACCAAGCTGGCCGCGCGTCTTGCCGACGAAGGCATCGAGTATTCGCATTTCATCGCCCTTGGCGATCCCAAACCCGGCCGCGACGCAGCCCGGGCCGGAGATTTTGACCTGTTTCGTTCAATTTACGGCGCGCACATCGAGACAACCCCAGCGCAAGAGTCGCTGCGGGAATTGATCGATTTCGTTCAGGATGCGCCGACTTGCCTGCTCTGTTTCGAGCGCGATCCGGAAACCTGCCACAGGACAATCGTTGCGCACGAAGTGATCGAAGAGACGGGCTTCGAGGTATTCAATCTGTTCGCTGATGATCCGGAGCGATATGTCCGTCACGCTGCAAAACTGCCGCGTTTCCATTCTGGTGAAGGCCTTACCGCAGCGTAGCGCCAACCACGGGGAAACTGTCTGCTGCGCCGGGGTGACAGCCCACGGCGAATTCAAGCGCCTGTTCCCAATCCGATTTCGGCATCTTTCCGACGGCGCTGCGTTCAAGCGCTGGGACTGGGTAGATTTCAAGTTCCGGCCGCCGACCAGTGATCGCCGTGCGGAGAGCTGCCATGTGATGGAAGACAGCATCACCGTGAACGGCAGCATGTCGCCGAAGGATCGAGCGTCGTTTCTCAGCCCGCTCGTGTCTGCCTCCATCAAGGAAGCCGAGGCGGCTGGCAGGTCGCTTGCGCTGATCCGGCCGCGAAACACCCGATTCTTCTACAGGGCCAAGAAGCCGGATGAGATCGAACAGGACCGGCGACTGTATGCGGAGGCCGCGCGCCAGGGGTCGTTCTTCGATGAGCAACTGAAGGCGCTCGAGCCCAGTCCCTATGATTTCCGCTTCAAGTTCGAAGATGGCACGGGCCCCCACGACTGCGCGAATGGCGATTGGGAAGCCCACGCCATGTTCTTCAACGGCCGTCGGCGGGAGGGATCCGACCAGGCTGCGCTGGACTGGATGAGCAAGACCTTCAACGAGGAATACCCTCGGAAAGGCATGTTGTTCTGCTTCGGCAACATGGCCAAGCGCCATCATACATGGCAGTTGCTGGGTGTCCTCCGTGTGGACGACACCGGCCAGACATCGCTGTTCTGAAAATCGGATGGCCACTGTTGTCCATCCTGCCGCAGACAGGAGCCGAGGACTGCGGGTGCAAGCCGCCATTCGGCTTGCTTCATCATGCACTTGCGGTTTAGTCTGCGCGCGTAAACGGCGGTTCTGTCAGCTCATTTTCGCAGGGCGTTCGGCAAGTTCGTCGCCGCCTGACAGGACATAGCAATGATGATAGCCGCGACCGCGATCCCTACCACCTTGCCTGCCCATCGGCCGCCTGCGGTCGAGCGCGCGCATGCCTTGCGCCATGCTCCGCGCGCGGGGCATCACGGTTGCGGCGCAGCGGAAAGTGAAGAAAACGAGGTGGCGGCGTGTCGCGTCTGACGGATCTGATTGCCCGGGCAAAGGCCAGGGACAGCGCTCTGGGGGATGAGCTCGAGCGGGAGTTCAAGGCGCTTGCATCGCGGCGGGCCTTCGGTCTGAACTTCGAACGGCACCGCCCCGAAAGCGTGGAGCTGCCCGGCCGCCCCGTGCGGCGGGGCGACAAGGTGCGTATCCTGCCGCCGCGGGGCTCCGTCCAGCGCGCAGACCAGCGGCTTTGGCGCATCAAGCGAATTGACGGCGAAGGCGAGGCGCGGATGGCGCTGGTCGAGCTGATCGACGCTGAGGAGCCAGAGACGGTGGATGTCGCGGTTGCCGATCTGGTCGTGGTGGCCGAGTTCCGTGATTACATCTACCCCGGCCTGGTCAGCACCGGGCGGGTGGAGCGCGGCGGCGACAAGCCGTTCCACACGGTGATCAACGGCGAGAACTTCCATGTGCTGGAGGCGCTGACCTACACTCATCGTGGCAAGATCGACGCCATCTACATCGATCCGCCCTACAATTCGGGTGCGAAAGATTGGAAATACAATAATGACTACGTCGAAGCCGACGATCTCTACCGCCACTCTAAGTGGCTCGCGTTTATGGAGCGTCGACTGAAGGTTGCGCGCGATCTTTTGAACCACAAGAACTCAGTGCTGATCGCCACGATCGATGAGAAAGAATATCTACGGCTTGGACTTCTCCTTGAACAAACGTTTCCAGAAGCCAAGGTCCAGATGATTTCTACTGTGATAAGCCCAAGTGGAGCGTAAGCGCTACGGCCTCACCCTATGCGGCGAGGCTTGATGGCTG
>TARA_R110002072_G_scaffold3620_2_pt1 | contig 20032 bp, 18 predicted proteins | sample TARA_R110002072 | Tara Oceans TARA_R110002072 (sample SAMEA4397118) | marine metagenome | biome: Polar Biome; feature: [SRF] surface water layer (ENVO:00010504); material: water (ENVO:00002006), including particulate matter (ENVO:01000060) such as... | depth 5 m | reverse complement strand
AGAAGCAGAAAATTCAAAAGGTTTTGAGTTGTACAGACTTTTAAGTAATGTAAATAGCAAAGATTTACAGAAAAAGGTAAAAGATTACGCATCAGAAAACGGACTTATTTATGTAAAAGATACATCAGGTACCAATATAAATGTACAAATAATTGATACTGATAAAATAAACTTCGATGTTTCTCCGTTTCAAAAAGTAAACTCTATCAAAGAAAATGCAGTAATTATAGTGATGGATTACGCTTTTGGCGAGCAAGCTTTTGAAACAATGGATGAATTATTAAAACCTTATGAGGCTGATAATGAGAAAGTTCATTTAGATGTGAAATCGGTTTCTATCATGGGTAAAGCTGGTATTTTAGAAGGAGGAAAAGGAGATATTATGATTCCTACTGCACATATTTTTGAAGGAACAGCAGATAATTATCCGTTTAAAAATGAACTTAAGAAAGAAGATTTAGAAGGTTTTGGAGTAAGATCTTTTGATGGTTCTATGATTTCTGTTTTAGGTACATCATTACAAAATAAAGATTTGTTGAAATTCTTTCACGATTCTACATGGAATGTAATTGGGCTAGAAATGGAAGGTGCACATTATCAAAAAGCAATACAATCTGCTTCAAAAATTAGAGGAAATATATCTGAAGACGTAAAGGTAAGATATGCTTATTACGCTTCTGATAATCCTCTAGAAACTGGAGCAACATTAGCATCAGGAGGTTTAGGGATGACAGGTGTAACACCTACTTATGCAATAACACAAAAAATATTAGAACAAATTTTTTAGCAGTTTTTTTAACTGATTTATAACCAAACAAAACAATGTCAACAAATCAACAAAAAAATAATAACGAAGAAGAAATAGATTTAGGTTCGTTATTTGTAATTATAGGAAGAGGCTTTTCTAATTTTTTTAAATTTATAGGAAGTATTTTTAAGGGTATTTTTGATTTTATCATCACAATTTTAATTTTTCTTAAAAATAACTTTATAAAAATTGCTGTTGCAGGAATTATTGGACTTGTAGCCGGTTTTTTCATAGAAAAATCTAATGCTACAAAATTTGGTTCTAAAATGTTAGTAGAACCTAACTTTAAAAGTGCTATGCAGTTGTATAATAATATTCAGTATTATAATGACCTTGTAAAACAAAAAGATACAGTAGGTTTAGAGAAAACTTTTAATATCGATAAGGAAACTGCAGCATCTTTAAAGAGTTTTGAAATAGAGCCAATTGTTAATGAAAATGATATTATAAACTCGTACAATGATTTTATTTTAGAAGTTGATACGTTAACTGTAAAAAGCTACAAATTTGAAAAATTTAAAGCATCTTTTACAAACTTAGATTACAAAGTTCACAAAATAGAAGTTATAGCTGAAAAAAATGATGTTTTTAGAAAGTTAGATGATGTAATTATAAGCTCGATTGTAAACAATAAATATTTTAATCGATTAAAACAATTAACAAACGAAAACTTAAATAGAACAGACTCCTTATACAGAGAAAATTTAACTCAAATAGATTCTTTACGAAGAGTTTATATGAATGTAATGCTTGAAGAAGCAAAAAAGCAAACCACAGGTACTAGTATAGATTTAGGGGGAGAAAAAAGAACTACAAAAGAGTTAGAATTATTTGAAACAAATAGACAAATAAATGGTGATTTAAAAAGAATAGCAGAAGAGAAATCAAACAAATATGAGGTTATAAATGTAATTTCTAATTTTCAACCAGTAGGTTATGAGATAAAAGGAATTACAAAAAGTTATGCTTTTAAACTTGCATTATTAGGAATGTTTTTAATGGTTTTTATTTTATTACTTACCAAATTAAATAGTTATTTAAATAATTATAAAAAGTAAGAATGCAAAAAATTCTTATAACTGGAGGAGCAGGTTTTATTGGAGCTAATTTTATTCCTTATTTTTTAAAGAATAATTCAGATCACTATATTGTGAATTTAGACTTGTTAACCTATGCAGGAGATTTGCAAAACTTGGAGGAAGTAGAAAATAATGAGAATTATAATTTTGTAAAAGGGGATATTTGTAATAGAAAATTAGTCGAAGATTTATTTAAAGAACATCAATTTAATGGCGTAATTCATTTTGCAGCAGAATCTCATGTAGATAATTCTATTAAAAATCCTGATGCTTTTATAAAAACGAATATTAATGGAACTTTTACAGTTTTAGATGTTGCAAAAAACCACTGGTTAGATAGTTCAAATAATTATAAAGAAGCTTTTAAGAATGCTAGATTTCATCATATTTCTACAGATGAGGTTTATGGTACTTTAGGAGAAGAAGGTTTGTTTACAGAAGAAACTCCTTATGCCCCAAATAGTCCTTATAGTGCTTCAAAAGCATCATCAGATTTTTTGGTAAGAAGTTATTTTCATACTTATAGATTAAATGTAGTAACTACAAATTGTTCAAATAATTATGGACCAAAACAACATCAAGAAAAACTAATTCCAACAATTATTAGAAAAGCAATTGCTGGAGAAGATATTCCCATTTATGGAGATGGAAAAAATATTAGAGATTGGTTGTATGTTTTAGATCATTGTAATGCTATAGAATTAGCCTTTAAAAAAGGAAAAGCTGGAGAAACCTATAATGTTGGAGGTAATAATGAGCATACCAATCTTTTTATCGCAAATTCAATTTGTGCAATTTTAGATAAAGTTTATCCAAATAAAAATTCTTACAAACAACAAATTACTTTTGTAAAGGATCGATTAGGACACGATTTTAGATACGCAATTGATGCATCTAAAATAGAAAGAGAATTAGGCTGGAAAGCAGTTGAGAATTTCCAATCAGGTATAGAAAAAACAATTCATTGGTATTTAAAAAAACTAAACATATGAAAGGAGTTGTTTTAGCAGGAGGTTCAGGTACAAGGTTACATCCTTTAACATTAGCAGTTAGCAAACAGTTAATGCCAGTGTATGACAAACCTATGATTTACTATCCTTTATCTACCTTGATTTCTGCAGGAATTAATGAAATATTAATTATCTCTACACCCAAAGATGTTCCGCTTTTTAAAGATTTATTAGGAGATGGTTCTCAAGTAGGATGTAGTTTTCAATACGCAATTCAAGAAAATCCAAATGGATTAGCTGAATCTTTTTTAATAGCAGAAAATTTTATTGGTAAAGATGCTGTTGCCCTTATTTTAGGCGATAACATTTTTTACGGAACAGGTTTATCAAAGTTATTACAAGAAAATACCAATCCAAAAGGTGGTATTGTGTATGCATATCATGTAAATGACCCTGAACGTTATGGAGTTGTTACTTTTGATGCAGAACAAAATGCCATTTCCATTGAAGAAAAACCAGCGAAGCCAAAATCAAACTTTGCTGTTCCAGGTATCTATTTTTATGATAATTCTGTTATAGAAAAGGCCAAAAAACTATCACCAAGTAAAAGAGGTGAACTTGAAATAACAGATATTAACAAAGCGTATTTAAAAGAGGGAACTTTATCTGTAAGAATTTTAGATAGAGGGACAGCATGGTTGGATACAGGTACTTTTGATTCTTTATTGCAGGCGAGTAATTTTGTACAAGTTATAGAAGAAAGACAAGGTTTAAAAGTAGGTTCTATTGAAGAAGAAGCTTTTAAAAGTGGTTTTATTTCGAAGCAAAAATTAAAAAATTTAGCAATGCCATTATTAAAAAGTGGTTATGGCAAAAATCTTATAAAATTTTAATGAAAGTTACAGAAACATTTTTAAAAGGTTGTTTTGTTATTGAACCAACAATTTATAAAGACGAAAGAGGTGTTTTTTTTGAAAGTTTTAATCAAAGAGATTTTGAACAAAAAACAGGTTTACACGTTAATTTTGTTCAAGATAATCAATCTATTTCTAATAAAGGAGTTTTAAGAGGTTTACATTTACAAAAAGGAGAGTTTTCTCAAACAAAATTGGTTCGAGTAATACAAGGAAAAGTATTAGATGTTGTGGTTGATGTTAGAGAAAACTCTGAAACGTATGGCAAAGTTTTTTCAATAGAATTATCAGAAGAAAATCAAATGCAATTATTTATTCCAAAAGATTTTTTACATGGGTTCTCTGTTTTACAGGATAACACTATTTTTGCTTATAAATGTGATAACTATTATAATAAAGAATCTGAAGATGGAGTTATTTATAATGATTCATTTTTAAATATTGATTGGAAATTAGAGAAAAAAAAAATAATATTGTCAGAAAAAGATAAAAACTCAAAAACATTTCTCAATTTTAAGATGATGGAGTTAAAATGAGATAAGACCGATATTTCGAATAATTAAATCAAATGCCTTTCAATTATTCTAGTGATAATTTGTTTCGATATGGGTAATTACTGAGTTATTAATTTTAATAGAAACCTATTAATTCAAATTTATTCTTTAAATTTTTATGAATAAAAATAAATAATGGAACAAGCTTTAATTTATTGTGTTTTCCTTTCTGTAATTCTGGTTGCTATAAAAAAATCTTCTGTAGCACTTGCTATTCTATTAAATATAAATTTATTCAGAGCAATACCTTATGTTGATTATAAATACCCATATTATGGCTATTATAATGAAAATGATTTACTTCTAGGAGCAATACTACCAGCTATATGCTTCTTAATTATTTTAATAAAGATTTTTTGGAAAAAAGACAAAATTAATTATAAAGTTGATATTATTGATGTTTTCATGTTATTTTTAAGTTTAATAATGATCATCTCTGTTATATATTCACCTAATTTTTCTAAATCAATTTATTATACAGGTATATTTATAATTTTAGGATGTCCTTTTTACTTTGTAACTAAGTTATTGTTTTTGAATAGCAATAATATTAAGAAACAATTTTTTGAATTTGTTTACGGCATATTATTTTTCGCATTTATATTTTCTTTAATTAGTCTTTATCTTCATAGTATTGCAAAATATCCATATGCTAGAATGACATTTCCTGGAGTTTTTCCAATTCCTTTTTGTTTATTTTTATGTACAGCTACAATTTTTATAATTATTTATTACATAAAACCGAATTTTAAAGGAGCTATAAATAAAAAAGCAAAAATTTTATTTAGTTTACCAGTTTTCGCTATTATTTTTTTTTCCATAATTAAAAGTAATACACGAGGTCCAGTTTTTGCAATGGTTTTGGCGTCTTTAATAGTTTTAGGAATGTTTTTTAAAATTAAATTGAATATTAAAATTATACTCGCATTTATAGTTACTTCTTTTTCTGGGTTAATAGTTCTAGTAACTGCTTTTGACATCAATAAAATTGCAATGAGATTTATAGATCTTGTCCCTGAAAAAGGTAATTCGTTAAGTCCAAGATTATTAGCATATGCAGATTCCATAAAATTACTTATTCAAAGACCTTGGGGTATAAGTGTTGGTACTTTTGAAGATTTTTATTCGAATCAAGCAGATAGTGCAGGAAGTTCTTATGCACATAATTTATTTATGGAGTTAATTTCTAGTTTTGGACTAATTGGTTTATTAATATCTTTCTTTATAATTTATATATGTTTGTATGAATATAATTTTATAATTAAAAATCAAAAAAAAATATTTTCAGATTATCTTTTTTTTACCTCAATAGTACTTGTAACTTTTTATTTTTTTGAAACTCAATTTAGTTTTACATTAAGTACACATAAAGGATGGTATTTTGCTTTGGCTTCATATTCTGTTTTTAAATTTAAATTCTTAAAATCTAAACACATTGAAAACTAAAAAAAAGTTAATTTTAAGTTTTGAGACTCTTATAAAGAAAGCTGTTTTTTATTCATTATTCTTAGCTATTGAAAAATTTATAATTTTCACTAAAAATAATTAAGATATATGTTCAAAAATCTTCGTTCGAAGAAAAATACTGGCAAAGTCTATCAAAACTATTTGTATTTGTTGTTAATACAGGGTACAAATTTGGTTTTACCATTAATCACATTCCCTTATTTAGTAAGAGTATTAGGGTCTGAGAAATATGGTTTAGTAATGATAGCTTACTCCCTAATGAAATTCTTCATTATAACAGTAGATTTTGGTTTTAACATAAGTGCAACAAGAGAAGTAGCACTGTTAAAGAATGATAAGCGAAAATTATCTAAATTTTATTGGAATGTATTAATTATTAAAGGTTTACTTTTAATCTTAACATTTTTAATACTACTAACATTAACTATATCTATTGATAAATTAAAATTAGATCCATTAATTTATTTGTTAAGTTTTGGGTTGGTATTTGGTCAAAGTATATTTCCAACTTGGTTTTTTCAAGGGATTGAAAAAATGCAAGTTATTACTATAATAAACGTAATAGCTAAAGTGTTTTTTACAATAACTATCTTCTTTATTGTTTTAAGTCCACAAGATTATTATTATGTTCCTATTTTAAATGGAATTGGCTTTATTTTAGCAGGAATTTTGGGTTTTTTATATAGTTTAAAATATGTTAAACTAATATTACCATCAATTGAAGAAATTAAAAATAATGTTTCTAAAACATTTAGTTTATTCATTTCAAATTTAGCTGTAAGTTTATATACTTCTAGTAATACATTAATTTTAGGTTTTTTTATTGGAGATTCAGTAGCAGGTGTTTATGCTAGTATGGAAAAATTAATTCAAGCTATTCAAACTATGTATACACCTATTTACCAAGCATTGTTTCCAAATTTATCAACTAAACCAGTTAAAGAAATTCGAAAAACTATTAGTAAAATGAAAATACCAATAGCACTTTCAGGTTTGCTTATTTCAGGTGTTATTTTCTTAGGATCTGAAACAATACTAAGAATTATTTTTAATGATGATTTAATTACAAGTTATTATAAAGTTTTTCAATTAATAGGATTGATGGCTTTCTTTTCTTCTTTAAATATGTTATATGTTACCTTGTATTTTCCGGCAATTAAAAAATATGAAACAAGAATGAAAATTTTAGTTTCTGGAGGTTTTTTTAATTTGATTTTAGCACTTTCACTTGTAAAGAGTTTTTCTATTTATGGAGTAGCATCATCTGCAATTTTAACTGAGCTCTTTGTATTACTTTTTGCAATTTATTTTTATAAAAAAACAGTAAATGAAAAAGTATAAGAATAAATTAGTTATTGTTCAAACAGTAACACCAGATTACAGATCTGAATTTTTTAAAGAAATAAAGAAAAATTTACATGCAAATTTTGAAATATATGCTGGTAATTTCTACTTTGATAAATCTATAAGTAGTAAAGGAACACTTGAAAAAAAAACTATTAAAAACTATTTTTTTTTAAATAGAAAGTTACTTTTTCAAACAGGTATTTGGCATCTGCTATTTAAGAATGTAGTACTTGTTTTAGAAATGAATCCACGTATAATTTCTAATTGGATATTTTTAATAGTTAGAAATTTACTTAATAAAGAAACTATTCTATGGGGTCATGCATGGTCTAAAAGTGGAAAAGATAGTAATTCTGAGAAGTTAAGATATTTAATGAAAAGACTAAGTAGTAAAATAATTGTTTATACAAATAAGCAAAAAGCAGAGTTACAGTTAAAAATGCCGACAAAAATTATTATTGCAGCTCCAAATTCATTAATCAGTAAAACAAAAATGGTGACACAAAAACCTAAGGAATCTTTAAATTTAATTTATGTTGGTAGATTAACAGAGCAAAAGAAGCCTTTATTTTTAGTTAAAGTCTTTATAAAAAATATAGATCAATATCCTAAAAACACAAACTTAATAATAGTTGGTGCAGGAATAGAAACAAAAAAAATAGAGAACTTTTTAAAAGCGAATAAAGTAAAAAATAGAGTTAAGTTAATGGGCCATATTTATGATTATGCAGAATTAAAAAAACTCTATAGTAATGCTTTTTTTAGTGTTTCTCCAAGTTTAGCAGGTTTATCAATAACGCAAAGTTTTAGTTTTGGGGTACCTATTCTTATTTCTGAATTTGAAAAACATGGTCCAGAGCTAGAAGCAGTTCAAATAGGTTCAAATGCTTTATTTTTTAAAACAGATTCAATAGAAAGCTTTAATGAAACTTTGTGTTTAGCTTTTAAGAATAAAGACTTTTGGGTAGAACAAAGACAATCAATTGTAAATTTTTGTAAAAATGAGTATTCAATTGAGGCAATGTCAAAAGTTTTTATAAACCTATGTGATAAAAATTTTTAGAATTACTTAGTTGAATTATATAAAGAATGGGAAAAAATAAAAAAAACTACATATCAATAATCACTATCGCTTTTGGTTTTTTATTTGGTTTAATGTTATTTCCATCTAACATAAAATCCTTAATAATAATAATAACTGGTATTTTTGTTCTGGTAAATTTCTTTCAGAATAAAAATACGTTTGATAAAAAATACTTTTTATCAAATTCTTATTATTTTATAATATTATTAATTACTTTTTTATATACTAAAGATTTGAACACTGCTTCATTAAAAGTTCAAACAATGATTTCTTTAGTGGCATTTCCTTTAATATTCTCTTTATTCAATAAAAATGATAAGCAAGTATTAATAGAGTATAAATTTAATTATTTATGGATTTATATTATAGGTGTTGTTTTATATAATACAATTCCTTTTTTATGGTTTTATAGTATAATTCCAAATTATTCCTTTTTAGGTATGAGTTACCATCTCAAAAACTTTATTATGAATAATATTGGCAAGTATGGAATTCACCCAATTTATATGTCTATGCATTGTTGTTTGGCAGTCTTATTTTCTTTAAAGTTATTTTTATCACTCAAAAAAAAATATGTAAAAATTTTACTTTTATTTCTAAATTTAATTCTATTCTTCTTTATACTTATTTATGCAAGAAAAGGCCCGATAATTGCTTTCTTAATAACATTAGTCACATTTTTTTATGTTGAAAAAAGAAAATATTTAAAATATAATTTATTAATAGTTTTTGGATTAATTGTGCTTCTCTCACTGATACCTACAACTAGAAATCGTTTTTTAGAATTAGCCAAAGTAGAAAAAATGACGGTTGATGATTCTTCTTCCTCAAATATTAGATATACAATTTATAAAAATTCTATTATCTTAGTAAAAGAAGCACCATTTTTAGGTTATGGGATAGGAGATTATCAACAAGAACTTAATAAATTATATAAAAAAAATGCACCCATTTTATTAGATAATGCTTATAACTCCCATAATCAATATTTAGGATTTCTATTAATTGGAGGAATTATTTTATTAGTTACATTCCTATTTTATTTCTGTGAAAAATTTGTAATTGCTTTTCAAACGAACAACACATTATTAATTCTAGTTTTGGTTTTTTATGGAATAGCTATGTTGTTCGAAAATATTTTGGAAAGAGAAAATGGAGTTATATTTTTTGCTTTTTTTATAAATTTTTTCAGTTTAAAAAATTCACAAGAATAATGATAAAGAAAGTATTAATTATTGGTCCATTTCCAAACCCTATTTCTGGTGTTTCATTAGCCAATGAAGTTGCTTATAATATACTTTCTCAAAGTAAAAAGTTTAAGGTTAGTAAAATTGATACTTCATATCCAGTTTTTCAAGAAGATATTGGTGCTTTTTCTTTAAAGAAATTTTTATTTTTCTTAGGATTGAATTTTAAGTTTTATGAAATTTTAAAGAATGATGTTATATATTTTACCCCTGGCCAAACCTTTTTTGGTATTTTAAAATATGCTCTTTTTATCTACATAGGTTCTATATTTAAAAAGGAGTTAATAATTCACGTTCATGGTAATCATTTAGGTAAAGAATACTCAATATTAAAAGGATTAAAAAAAAGAATATTTCATTATTTGGTTTCTAAATTCAATAAAGGTATTGTGTTGTCAGAATCATTAAAAAGTAATTTAACACCATTTCTACCTCAAGAGAAAATATATATTCTATATAATTTTGCTGAAGATTATTTGTTTGAAGAAAATGTAGATGTTGATAATTCATCACTCAAAATAACATACTTGAGCAATTTGATGGAAGAAAAAGGTATTCTATTTTTGTTAGATGCACTTGCTATTCTAGAAGTGCAAAACATTACTTATGAAGCTAAAATTGCAGGCAATATAGATGAAAGCTTAAAGAAAAAAATATATAATAAATTAAATAAACTAGATAATACTAATTATTTAGGAGTTGTTAAAGGTCAGGATAAAAAACAACTTTTAGAATGGGGTAATATATTTATTTTACCAACGTTTTATAAAATGGAAGGTCAGCCAATTTCTATTATTGAAGCTTTAGCTACTAATAATATCATTATCACAACAAATCATGCAGGTATTCCAGATATTATAGAAAACGGATTAAATGGATTTTTAGTCAAACCAAAAAATTCAAATAGCATATTCGAAAATTTAAAATATTTGAATGATAATTTAGATGAAATTGAAACTTTTGCAAATAGAAACAAAAAGTACTTTATAAATAACTTTACTATTGATAAATTTGGCAGAGAATTAAAAAATATAATTAATGCATCATCAACAATTAAATAAATTTAAATTGCCAGAAAATTTTAGAGGTAGAAATGCTTTTATTGTACAATTATGGTGGTTTGTACAGGGTACGTTGTTTAGAATGTCGCCTCAATTTATGTATGGTTTTAGAAGATTTTTGTTAAGAATATTTGGTGCGAAAATTGGTAAAAAAGTTATCATCAGACCCTCTGTGAAAGTCACTTATCCTTGGAAAGTTTCTATTGGAGATTATTCTTGGATTGGAGATGATGTAGTTTTGTATTCTTTAGGTGAAATTGATATCGGAAATAATGTTGTTATTTCTCAGAAATCTTATATTTGTTCAGCATCACATGATTACACAAAAGTAGATTTTCCAATTTTTTCTAAAAGAAATATAATAGAAGATGATTGCTGGTTAGCCACTGATGTTTATATTGCACCAGGAGTTTCTATAGGGAAAGGAGTTGTTGTTGGAGCAAGAAGTAGTGTTTATAAAAATATGCCAGAAGGTTGGGTTTGTTATGGAAACCCTGCAAAACCACTAAAGAAAAGAATTGACTAAAATAATTACTATTATAGGTGTGAACTATTATCCAGAAGATACTGCCATTGGTTTGTATACTTCTCAACTTGCCGAATTTTTTAAAAAAAAAGGGTTTGAGGTAAATGTTGTTACTGGTTTTCCATATTATCCCTCTTGGGAAATTAAAGCAGAATACAAATCAAAAAAAACATTTTTTAAAGAAAATATCAACGGAATTAATATTCTTAGATATAAACAGTATGTTCCAAAAAAACCAACTTTCTTTAAAAGAGTTTTACATTTATTAGATTTTACTTTTGGAACTTTTTTTAATATTTTAAAAATTAAGAAAACAGATGTTGTTCTATGTGTTGTTCCTTTTACAGCTACTATTTTTTTAGGAAACATTTTATCAAAGATAAAAGGAGCAAAATTATGGGTGCATATTCAAGATTTTGAATTTGATGCATTTATAGATGCTAATATTTCTGATAAAACAAAACCTAAATCATTATTTTTTAAAATTTTATTCTGGATTGAAAAAAAATTATTAGACAAGGCAGATATTTTAACTACAATTAGTACTGCTATGTTAATGAAGTTAAAAACTAAAATATCTAATAGTAAAAAAAATAAATTATTACCAAATTGGGTAGATGTAAGTTTTATAAATCCTAAAACTTCAAAACAACATCAGTATTTAAATTCTAATAAATTTAAAATTTTGTATTCTGGGAATATAGGTGAAAAACAAGATTGGGATTTTTTCTTATTATTTGCAAATAAAATAAAAGAAGTCAAAGATGTCGAAATTATTTTAGTTGGTAATGGTAGCAAAAGAGATTGGCTAAAAAACAAAATAAAAGATCTTAAAAATATTACCTTTTACAATCCTGTTGCTTATAGTGAATTATCTGATTTATTATGTAGTGCAGATTTGCATATATTATTTCAAAAAAATAACGTTATTGATGCAGTAATGCCTTCAAAAATTTTGGCAATGATGGCTAGTGAAAAACCTTCATTAATTACAGGAAATTTAAAGTCTGAAGTTTGTTCTATAATAAAAAAATCAAATGCAGGCTTGTATGTAGATTCTAAAAATTTACAAGAAATTTTTGATTTTATACAAAATTTAAAAATAAATCCAGAATTATCAAATCAATACGGTAGAGGAGCAAGGGAGTATGTTGATTTAAATTTTTCTAAAGATAAAGTTTTAAAAAAGTTCGAAAAAGTATTATTAGATTTATAATGAAAAGTAAAATAGGACAATATTCTTTTTTAATAAAACCACTATTAATAATAGCGGATTTATTTATTATTTTTTCATCGGTATTTTATTTCTCTGCCAAAGATTATTTAAATCTACAATTCTCTATTTACATTATTTTCTTTTGGATTTTAATTTCCTATTATACAAAATTTTACAATGTTTATAGGTATACACATACTGCTAAAATATTAGGATTAACACTCTCTCAGTTTTTTATCTTTTTACTAGCATTCTTTTCTTACTTTACATTATTTAGAGAGGGAGAACTTATTAGAGAGCAGTATATAACTGTCATTACATTTATAGTTATAATAACTTTTTTTAAGTTTCTATTCTTTTATCTATTAAAAAAATATAGATTATCAGGAGGTAATTATCGAAATGTAATTGTGTTTGGAAACAGTAAATCTGCATTAAATGTAGTTTCTTTATTTAGTAAAAAACAAGATTTAGGGTATCGTTTTAGAGGATTTTTTTCAGATAAAGTTAGCAAATCCAAATCTTATTCTGGAAATATTAAAGAAGGTTTAAAGTTTGCAATACTTCATGAGATAGAAGAAATTTATTGTGAAGTAAATTCACTAACGCCACAACAACTAAAGGATGTAAGGAGTTTTACAAATAAAAATAATATTGAATTACGATTAATTCCTGAAAATAAAGCGATATATAGTAAAAGTTTTATTTTAGAATATATTGGTACCATTCCAATTTTAAAACCAAAACAACTTCCTTTTGAAAGATTTGAAACTCATTTAACAAAAAGAATTTTCGATATATTATTTTCTACTTTAGTAAGTGTTTTAATACTTTCATGGTTACTACCAATATTATGGGTTTTAGTAAAGTTAGACTCAAAAGGACCTTTTTTTTTCAAGCAAATTAGAGATGGTGCAGATGGTAAACAGTTTTATTGTTATAAAATAAGATCTATGAAAGTTAATGGTAATGCTCATAAATTGGGTGCAATCAAAAACGATAAAAGAATAACTAACATAGGCGCATTTTTAAGAAGAACAAGTTTAGATGAATTGCCACAATTTTTTAATGTATTAAAAGGAGATATGAGTGTTGTTGGGCCTAGGCCACACATGAATATACAAACTGAAAAATATTTAAAAGAAATAGAAAATTATCTTATAAGAAATTCAGTGAAACCTGGAATAACAGGATTGGCTCAAGTATCAGGTTTTAGAGGTGAAGTGAAAAAGAAATCGGATATTGAAAATAGGGTAAGATTAGATATATTTTATATAGAAAATTGGTCTTTTATTTTAGATTTAAAAATAGTATTTCAGACCGTGTTTAATGTGGTAAAAGGTCAAGAACAAGCATATTAATTAAAATGAAAGATAAGTTAAACATAACAGCATCGATTGTTCTTTACAATGAAGATTTAGAGGAGCTTACAAATACAATAAACTGTTTTTTGAGCATCTCTTTGTCAAAAAAACTTTTTTTAATTGATAATACTCCTGAAAAACGATTTAAAAATACATTTAATCTTAAAGATGTAGAATATATTGGCGTTGGAAAAAATATCGGTTTTGGAGCTGGTCATAATATAATTATCGATAAAATAAAAGAAAACTCGGAGTTTCACTTGATTTTAAATCCAGATGTAATTTTTAAACCGAACGTGATTACAAATTTAATTGCTGCTTTAAAGAAACACGATAAAGTAGCTATGATTGCTCCTAAAGTATTATTTCCAAATGGGCAACATCAATTTTCTTGTAGAAGGTATCCTTCCATAAAAGAATTATTTGCAAGACGATTTCCTTTCTTAAATCCATTTTTTGAAACAACAATTTATAAAGGTCAGTACAGAGATAAAGATTTAAACACTGCGTTTTCAGCAGAATATTTAACAGGTTGTTTCCATTTGTATAAAACAAATGATTTTGTGAAATTACAAGGTTTTGACGAACGTTATTTTCTTTATATGGAAGATGTGGATATTTGTAAAAAGATAGATGCTATTGGAAAAGAAAAAATATATTACCCACAAGAGGAAATTTTTCATGTATTGAAACAAGGATCTTCAAAAAGTATAAAACTTTTTTTTAGACACACTTCATCAGCAATAAAATACTTTTTAAAATGGGGATTTTAACCTCAAATTTTCAGAATTGATAAAATTTATACAATTCAATTCCTTCATAAATTTAGTATCCAAAGAAATTAAAATATATTTGCAATCCTAACAAAACAATTATGAATATACTAATTTTAGGTTCTGGAGGTAGAGAACATGCTTTTGCTTTAAAACTGTCTAAAAGTAATAAAGTAACACAACTTTTTGTAGCTCCAGGAAATGCGGGTACTCACACTATTGCAAAAAACATAAATATCAACCCAATAGATTTTAAAGCTGTTAAGGATGTTGTTTTGCAAAATGATATTAAAATGGTAGTTGTGGGGCCTGAAGCACCTTTAGTGAATGGTGTTCATGATTTCTTTTTAGCTGATAGTGAATTGAAAAACATCCCTGTAATTGGTCCTAAAAAAGATGGAGCTTTGTTAGAGGGTAGTAAAGATTTTTCGAAACAATTCATGCAAAAACATGGAGTACCAACAGCAAAATATAAATCTTTTACGAAAGATAATTTAGAAGATGGTTTTAGTTTTCTTGAGACTTTAGAACCGCCTTTTGTTTTAAAAGCAGATGGTTTAGCAGCAGGAAAAGGTGTTTTAATCTTGAATTCTTTAGAAGAAGCAAAAGTTGAGTTAGAAGAAATGGTGTCGAATCAAAAATTTGGCGAAGCTTCATCTACAGTAGTTATTGAAGAGTTTTTAAAAGGAATTGAATTATCGGTTTTTGTTTTGACAGATGGGAAAAGCTATAAAATTTTACCATCAGCAAAAGATTATAAAAGAATTGGAGAAGGAGATACAGGTTTAAATACTGGTGGAATGGGTGCAATATCTCCTGTGCCATTTGCAGATAAAGCTTTCCTAGATAAAGTTGAAGAATTAGTGGTAAAACCTACTATAAATGGTTTGCAAAAAGACGGAATTGATTACAGAGGTTTCATCTTTATTGGGTTAATGAATGATCATGGAAACCCTTCTGTAGTTGAATATAATGTAAGAATGGGAGATCCTGAAACTGAAGTGGTTTTACCAAGAATAGAATCGGATTTATTTGATTTGTTTGAAGGTGTTGCAAACCAAACTTTACATGAAAAATCCTTTTCTGTATCAGACAAAATTGCAACAACTGTGATGTTAGTTTCTGGTGGTTATCCTGAAGCTTATCAAAAAAATAAAGAAATTACGGGTTTTGATTCAGTTAGCGAATCTATTGTTTATCATGCAGGAACCGTTATTAAAGACGATAAAGTAGTTACAAGTGGAGGTAGAGTTATGGCAATAACATCTTTTGGAGACACGATTCAAGATGCCTTGACAAAGAGCTACAATAGCATTGATAAAATCAATTTTGAAAAGATGAATTATAGAAAAGATATTGGTTTCGATTTAATTTAGAACCCAATATTTATTTAGCTTTTTCAAGCGTAAATGAAAATTCAGAGCCTTTACCAAAAGTACTTTTTAGTAGTATTTTTTGATTATGTGCTTCCACAATATGTTTCACTATAGAAAGCCCTAAACCAGAGCCACCTTGTTCACGAGATCTACTTTGGTCTACTCTATAAAAGCGTTCAAATAAACGTGGTATATGTTCTTTGTTGATGCCTTCTCCATTATCAATTACTTTAACAATAAACTTTTTATCATTAAAATCGTCTACTCCTAAAATAGTAGTTCCATTTGGTTTTCCATATTTAATGGAATTTACAATTAGATTAATAAGTACTTGTTCAATTTTTTCAACATCACCTTTTACAAAAACAGGGAATTCATAAATTTTGTCAAATCGTAGAGAAATATTTCTCTTCTTAGCTTTCATTTCAAACAAATCGAATACATTCTGTATCAATTCAAGAATATTAAATACTTCTATATTTAACTTTAAACCATCATTTTCTAATTTAGCAATCATATCTAAATCTTTAATAACAGCAACCAACCTTTCTACACCTTTATTAGCTCTATCCAAATACTTCATACGTATTTGTTTATCATTAATAGCACCTTCCATTAAGGTTAAAATATAACCTTGAACCGTAAATAATGGTGTTTTTAATTCGTGAGCAACATTGCCAAGAAAATCACGTCTAAAAGAATCTCTTTCCGTTAAATTTTTGATTTCTAAACGCTTTCCTTCCACAAATTTCTGCATGCTTTTAGATAATTTATCAATATCTGTAGTTGCAGAGTCTCTTTTTAAATCGTTTACATTTAAGATAGATACTTCTTGATATAGTTTTTTTAACCTTCTATATATGAAATGTTCAGCTCTATACTGTGTAATGAAAAACGAAATTATAAAAAGAATAATAATTGAAAAAATGATGGTAATATAGCCAAAATGCTCACTTATTATATAATAGGTGATGCCTGCAATAATTACAGTAAGGAGTGTTAAATAGAGCGCAGACCAAAGTGCGTAGGAATATGTCTTTTTTAGTTTCAATAGGTTTAGTTTTACTTTTCGTTTTCTAGCAAAACAAATTTATAGCCAACTCCTTTTACTGTTTTAAAATGATCGTCGCCAATTTTTTCACGGAGTTTTCGAATATGAACATCAATAGTTCTTCCACCAACAACAACTTCATTTCCCCAAACAGTATCTAAAATAACTTCTCTTTTAAAAACCTTTCCAGGTCTAGAAGTTAATAAAGAAAAAAGTTCGAATTCTTTTCTAGGCAACGAAATTTTTTCTCCAGCTTTATAAACTACATATTCATCTCTATCAATAACAATGTCACCAATCTTAAGAGAATCTTCACTTTCTTTTTCAGATTTTAATCTTCTTAATAAAGATTTTATTTTACTTATTAAAACCTTAGGTTTTATAGGTTTTGTGATGTAGTCGTCTGCACCAGCTTCAAAACCAGCAACCTGAGAGTAATCTTCTCCTCTTGCAGTTAAAAATGCGATTAGCACGTTTTCTAAAGATTTTATTTTTCTAATTTTCTCACAAGCTTCAATACCATCCATTTCAGGCATCATAATATCCAGTAATATTAAATGTGGCATGTTCTTTTTTGCAGACTTTATTGCCTCTAAACCATTTTCTGCAGTAAAAGTCTGATAACCTTCATTTCTTAAATTGTAACCAACAATTTCTAAAATATCTGGTTCATCATCAACTAATAAAATTTTAATATCGCTTTTATTCATAATTAATATTAAGTATATATCAAAAATAGTATTTTAAAATCTAATTTTAGTAAATGTATAGTATTTGATAGCTAATTTTACAATTCGTTAATATTGGGGTAATAAATAGGCTTGTATTTTAATGATTTGCAATTTTTTATTGATAACAATAAATTAATTTTAAAAAAGCAAAAAAGCATTTTATATTTTTTAACTTTGAGGTTTAACCATTTAAATTTTATAATATGAAAAAAAATTACATTTTAACTTTAATTTTAGCATTATTAACTTGTATGACTTATGGCCAAATCGTTATTAACGAGGTGGATGCAGATCAGACAGATATAGATACTGAGGAGTTTATTGAGTTGTTATGGACACCTAATACATCTTTAGATGGTTACGTTGTTGTTTTGTTTAATGGAAGTGACGACCAAAGTTATGCTGCCTATGATTTAGATGGCAAGACTACAGATGCAAACGGTTTATTTGTTTTAGCAACCACTGCTATCGCTTCAGGAAATGATATCGATATGGGAGCAGATAATAAGGTTCAAAATGGAGCAGATGCAGTAGCAGTATATCAAGGAAATGAAGCAGATTTTCCAAATGATACGCCTATTTCTACAACAAATTTAATTGATGTATTGGTATACGGAACTAATGATTCTGATGATTCAGGTCTATTAGATGGTTTTGGTATTACTACTCAATATGATGAAGATGCTAACGGAATGAAAGATACAGAATCTATTCAAAGAAAAAGTGACGGAACTTATGAAGTTAAAGCACCAAGCAGGAGAGTTCTTTCTGTAAAAAATAACACAATAGAAGGTTTTGCAACATACCCAAATCCTGTAACAAATAATACATTCACAATTACTACTAATAGTACTGATAAAAAAGAAGTGAAAATGTTTAATGTTTTAGGAAAACAAGTATTTGCTACTTCTTTTTCTGATACAAAATCAACTATTGATATTCCTGCAATTTCTGCTGGATTATATATCTTAAAAGTAACAGAAGGAACTAGAACAGCAACTTCAAAATTAGTAATTAAATAAATTAGTATTTTTTTTTAAATATTTAAAAGCTCTGAATTTTTTCAGAGCTTTTTCTTTTTTACTATATTTAGAAAAAAAAGGATTGTTATGAATCTAACTTACAAATTAAATAATATTCTATTTTTAGATATTGAAACAGTTCCTCAAGAAGAAAGTTGGGGGCAATTATCAAAGGAAATGCAAGGGCTTTTTGAGAAGAAAACTCAATATCAAAGAAAGGAAGAATTTACTGCAGAACAATTTTATGATAGAGCAGGTATTTGGGCAGAGTTTGGCAAAATAATCTGTATTTCAGTTGGTTATTTTGTAGATGTGGATTCTAAAAAACAACTAAGAGTTACCTCTTTTTTTGGTGATGATGAACACAAATTACTTACAGAGTTTAAAGTTTTGTTAGATAAACATTTTGCCAAGAAAGATAATATTCTCTGTGCTCATAATGGAAAAGAATTCGATTTTCCTTTTATTGCTAGACGAATGATTATACATAAAATAGATCTTCCTAAAAAACTTAATTTATTTGGTAAAAAGCCTTGGGAAGTTCCACATATAGACACTTTGGAGTTGTGGAAATTTGGCGATTTTAAACATTACACCTCCTTAAAATTACTAACGTCTATTTTAGGAATTCCATCACCAAAAGATGATATTGATGGGAGTGAAGTAGCAGCTGTATATTATAAAGAAAAAAATCTACAGAGAATTGTTACGTATTGTGAAAAAGATACTATTGCTGTTGCACAAATTTTATTACGTTTTAATAATGAAGATTTAATTGAAGATAAAGATATTGTTAGTGTTTAGATTGATAGTTTAATTTCAAAGTAGATATAGAATAAGAATAAAAAAGCGCAAAGTAATTTATAAAATTCTTTGCGCTTTTTAAAATATGTATGGATTGTATTTCTAGTCTTCTTGCTTCATAGAAAGCTCTAGCCATCGTTCTTCTTTTTCCTCTAATTCATTGGCAATTTCTTGCAATTCTTCAGATTTTTTAGGAATATCATCGGCATCAATTTCTACATTTAAAAACTGATTTTCTATGGTTAATTTTCTTTTTTGAAGTCTTTCAATTTCAACTTCTAAAGCGCCAAACTCTCTTTTTTCATCAAAACTTAATGCGTTTTTTGATTTCTTTTTCTCTTCAATCTTTTTTTCGATCACTTTTTCTACAGGTGCTTCTTCTGCTTCATTAGAGTTTTCATACGCTCTAAAATCAGAATAATTTCCAGGAAAATTCTCAACAACACCTTCGCCTCTAAAAACGAATAATGCATCTACAATTTTGTCCATAAAATATCTATCGTGAGAAACTACCAATAAGTTTCCAGGATAATCTAACAAGAAGCTCTCTAAAACATTTAAAGTTACTACATCTAAATCGTTGGTTGGCTCATCTAAAATTAAAAAGTTAGGATTTTGAATTAAAACAGCACATAGATATAAACGCTTTTGTTCACCT